>LKMJ01003410.1_pt1 | contig 14794 bp, 9 predicted proteins | sample 643391 | NCBI WGS metagenome assembly LKMJ01 (sample SAMN04112250, study PRJNA286221) | soda lake metagenome | biome: soda lake; feature: Kulunda Steppe; material: water; isolation source: sample PL-Br10 brine of Picturesque Lake | place: Russia: Kulunda steppe | collected 2010-07
TTAGCCCATTAATCAATTTAGCCCATTAATCAATTTAGCCCATTAATCAATTTAGCCCATTAATCAATTTAGCACATTAATTATTTTAGTGGATACACGTTTCACTATAAAAATAGGCAGTTTTTAATAGTTCTTAATAGTTCTTAATAGTTCTTAATAGTTCTTAATAGTTCTTAATAGTTCTTAATAGTTCTTAATAGTTCTCAATAGTTCTTAAAGCTATCAAGTTAGATTATTAATCAACATATTCCTTAAAACCTAAGGATTCCTAAGGATTCCTAAGGAATCCTTAAGAATTATTAAGAATAATAAGGGGGAACAGGAACATAGATAATAAAATAATGTTTTAAAAATAAGTAAAGTAGACGGTTCTTTTATCTATTTCGATCTAATCTCTAGTTAGGTATTATATCAAGTTATAATATTAAGTTAGGTAGAATCTCTAGTTAGGTATTATATCAAGTTATAATAATAAGTTAGATAGAATATCAAGTAAGGTAGAAAGTAAGGTAGAAAGTAAGGTAGAAAGTAAGTATGAGTGAGAACAGAAAGAAGAAGAAGAGAAGAAATGTAGTAATTAAAGTAATTATTTAATCAAGGTATAACGATTGTATATATATTAAAGAAGAAGAAGAGAAGAAATGTTGTTATTAAATATATTATTTAATCAAGGTACAACGATTGTATCTTTATTATTAACCTTTACTTTTTTAGTAAGTTTATTATTATTAGTGCCGATTACTAACTATACCTTATTTCGTGTATTAAGTTTAGTAACAGCATTTGTGCCACTTGCATGGAGTGTATATTTATGGTGGATATATGATGGTTCAGGGCAAACATTTCAATGTGTTTGCAATATTGAAAGTTTACACTTATCTTTTGGTATAGATGCTGCTGGTTTAGCGTTAATAATATTAACGAGTGCGATATTCCCAATATGTGTAATATTAATGCGTACAATTACAGGTATAATAACATTTTTATTATTAGAATTAGTTATTTTAGGTAGTTTATTAGTATTAGATTTATTAGGTTTTTATATATTATTTGAAGCAAGTCTTATATTATTATATTTATTAATAGCACGTCCAGAAAAATTAACAGGAACTCCAATACATTCAACTGGTGATTATTCTACAATGGATGCAGCTTATAAAATTGTATTATATACAATGGCAGGTAGTTTAGTATTCCTTCCAGTAATATTTATAATATATAGTAACTATGGTAGTACAAATTTATTAGTATTAACATGTGGTGGAAATTCTTTATTAAGTGTAGATTTACAAATGATATTAGGATGGGGTTTATTAGCTGTTTTTGCTGTTAAAATTCCTTTAATTCCTGTCCATCTTTGGCTTCCTGAGGCTCACGTTGCTGCACCTACAGCTGGTAGTGTATTATTAGCGGGTGTATTATTAAAGTTAGGTGGTATAGGTATAATAAGATATTTAATACCAATATTTCCAGCATTTGTAGTTAAGATTTTTCCTATTATTGCTTTAATTTGTATAGTAAGTTTCTTATTTAGTACATTATCTACATTAAGACAAATAGACTTAAAAAAAATTGTTGCTTATTCTTCTATTGCTCATATGGCTTTAGTTACTTTAACTATTTTTAGTATGTCTGAACATAGTGTTGTTTCTTCTACTTTTATGATGGTAGCTCATGGTTTAGTATCTCCAGGTTTATTCTTATTAGTAGGATTCTTATATGAACGTAGTCATACTAAATATTTACCATATTTAACAGGATTAGGGTCTCATATGCCAATTTATGCTATATTCTTTTTCTTATTAACTTTAGCTAATGCAGGTATGCCTCTATTTCCAAATTTTATTGGTGAATTATTTTGTTTAATGTCCGTGTTTGCCGTACATTCTTTATATGCTTATATATTCTGTATTTCACAAGTATTTACTGCTATTTATAGCTTCTGGACATTTAATCGTATCGTACATGGTTATAATTCATCAGGTATTAAACTTTCTGTAGTTGACATATCACGAAGAGAATTTGCTTTAATGTTACCAATTTTAATTGGTGTTTTTTGGTTAGGTTTAAAACCTATGGCTTAACTTAAATAATATTTAAATAATATATAATTATATATATTATATTATTATATATATTATATTATTATATATATTATATTATTATATATATTATATTATTATATATATTATTTATCTTTCTTTTTTATATATATAGTACTAATTAGGTTATATTCGCTCTAATTAGTTTATAATAGTTTATAATAGTTTATAATAATTTATAATAGTTTTTATTAGTTTATATTAGTTTATATTAGTATACCCTAGTTTAAATTATTCTAATTGAGTTTAAATTAGAATAATTTAGTTTAAATTAGAATAATTTAGTTTAAATTAGAGTCAACCAGTATTAATATAAAAAAATTATATAGTGGGGTAAAAAAGAAATATAGTAAATATTTTTGGTTATTAATCTATATAATATATCACTTTTTTCATTTTTATCTCTATTATTATATCTATTGTTCTTTTATCTCTTTCGGTCTAATCTCTAGTTAGGTATTATATCAAGTTAAATTATCAAGTTAGGTAGAATATCTAGTTAGGTAGAATATTTAGTTAGGTAGAATATCTAGTTAGGTATTATATCAAGTTAAATTATCAAGTTAGAATATCAAGTTAGAAAGGCATTAATGTGAACAGATAAAAGAATAAGTAAGAAAAGGAGAAGTAAGAAAAGGAGAAAGAAGAAAAAAGGAAAAAAAGAAAGAAGAGAAGAAATGTTAACCAATTTTAATTTATTTAAAAGTTTTATGTCTAGATGGCTTTTTAGTGTAAGCCATAAGGATATTGGTATTTTATACTTATCTTTAGCATTATTTGCAGGTTTAGTTGGTACAAGTTTATCTATGTTCATACGTTTAGAATTAGGTTTAGCTGGCCGTGGTTTATTAGACGGAGCCGGACAACTCTACAATGTGATTATTACCTCTCATGGTATAATCATGCTTTTATTTATGGTTATGCCTGCCTTATTTGGTGGTTTTGGTAATTGGTTAGTACCAATTATGATAGGTGCCCCAGATGTAGCATTTCCACGTTTAAATAACATAAGTTTTTGGTTAAACCCACCAGCTTTCTTTTTATTAATTTTATCCACTTTAGTTGAACAAGGTGCTGGTTTAGGTTGGACAGCTTATGGTAAACTGTCGTTAAAAAAGACTAAATGCGGGGAAACCTTAAAAGTATATATAAATGGAAATATATATGTAAGAGAATCCGCAGGAAATTATTACAATATTATAGTGACATTTTAAGTTTTAGCTATTAATATTGTTATAGATCCTCAGAGCTTAAACGTCATACTAATATTAGTTAAGATAGAAAGTATGAGGTATTTAAATAACAATACTAGTTTATTGTCTTACTATATCATAGTAGGATAGAATAAAGGTTTAAATAAAGTAAATAAACTATTGATGGATAAATATAACGCTTCTATAAATTTAAGTATCTTTTCAAATAATAACTTAATTTTAAATAATAACTTAGGTTCATATAATAGTTTAAACTTTATAACAAATTTTAAAGGGCATCGTGCGTTTAACAGTTTAGATATGGTTTTTATTGAATGGTTTTTATTGAATGGTTAGTAGGGTTTACTGATGGTACTTTTAGTATAGAAAAAGGAGAAGGGGATAATAAAAAATAGAAATTTAAAAAATCCCAAAGTACTTACAATATACGTATTTTAAGATATATTCAATTTAAGTTAGGTTATTATTCTATAGCACCACAAGAAGGCTTTACACAACAGTTTAGAATACGTGATAAAGACATATTAAAGAACCTTATAATCCCTATTTTTGATTGTTATCCTTTACGTACTTCTAAATTATATGATTATGGTTTATTTAAAGAAGCTCTTTTCTCTTTTGATCTTTATTATTCATTAACCTTGCATCATGTCCTATCTATTGGTATACCTGAAGGTTATAAGTCTCCTTTATCTACTACATTTAGTAAGAGTTGGATAATAGGTTTTATTGAAGCTGAAGGTTGATTTATATAGGTACATAAAGGAAAAGGTAGATATGTACATTGTTTTGGATTTACTCAAAAACTAGACAAACATATCTTAGAACACTTAAAACTCCTTTTTGATATTAAAGCTTCCATTAAACAGAAAAAGAACGCCTGGTTATTAGAGACTATAAATAGTACAAATATTAAAATTATTCAGGATTTCTATAAAGAAAGTTTAATAGGAGTTAAAAGAGTAGAATATGTAATCTGGTCTCGTACCTTAAATAAATACAAGTATAATAATAAGGTGTAATTCAAGGTACAAAAATTTATGCGCAAAATTCGTAACTATCATAAATCTAAATCTACTATTCATTCTAAATCTATTATTCATTCTAACTCTACGGTACATTCTAACTCTACTGTACACTCTAACTCTACTAATAAGTAATATTTAAGTAATATTGAGTAACATTTAATAGTATTAACTACTTTTAACTACTTTTAATGTTATACTTTGATTTTCTTATATTGGAGGTCTATACTCGCGAGCGCAGTGCTTAAATAAGTGTCTACATACTTTCTAGTTTAATATTAGAAGATATAAGCCGAACTATAGGGGTAACCTATAGATTAACAGACAATTAAGAGAAAAAATCCAAAAAGTATAATAAGGTTTAATCTTAATTATCTTTGTTACCCTCCATTATCTATTCAACATAGTGGTGCTGCCGTAGATTTAGCTATTTTAAGTTTACACTTAAATGGTATGTCTTCTATTTTAGGTAGTATTAATTTATTAGTAACTGTAGTAGGTATGCGAAGTGCAGGTATGAAAGCTAACCAAATACCATTATTCGTATGGAGTATAGTGTTTACTGCTATTTTAGTTATCTTATCTGTACCAGTATTAGCAGCAGCATTAGTAATGTTATTAACAGATCGTAACTTAAACACAGCATACTTCTGTGAATCAGGTGACTTAGTATTATATCAACACCTTTTCTTAAGACCCAATACTAAAGATATAACAAAGAAAAATACAAATAAAAATACAAATATAAATATAAATACAAATATAAGTACAAATATAAGTTCAAATACAAGATTATTAACAACCCAAAATATAGATTCTACTATACGTTTTGATATTTTTAAACGTGAATGGGTACGTTATCATATAAATAAAGGATCAGATGCGAATGGAACATTTATTAAAAAAGACTTAGAATTAGAAATACCAAATAATGATTTTTTATATTGGTTAATAGGATTTAGTGAAGGAGATGGTTCATTTGTAAAAACCTCACGTAATAATTTAAATTTTGTGATAGTACAAGGTAAAGCTAATGTTAATATACTATATAAAATCCGAAATACGTTAGGTTTTGGACAGGTTATCAAACAAAATGAACGTGTATATCGTTTTATAGTACAAAGCAAATTAGAGCTTATGTTAATTATTCTTTTATTTAATGGTAATATAGTATTACCATCACGTAAAGCACAATTTGCAATATTTTTACAAACTTATAATATACGTCCGTTTTCTTCTATTATTCCTTATTCCAATAATAAAAATCTGCCTTGTCTTCATAATACTTGGTTATTAGGGTTTGTTGAGGCTGAAGGATGTTTTACCATTAGTTTATTAAGTAATTCAAAGGCTTTTCGTACTCGTTTTATAATAGCTCAAAAAGGTAGTATAAATTTACCCGTTTTAAGTACTTTAGCTGTTATCTTTCAATGTGGTGTTATATCAGGACATCATAAGAAAGATAACTATCAATATGTAGTATCAGGTTTATCTAATGTAGTTAAGATATATGAATATTTCGATAAGTATATTGATAATTTTTTAGGTATAAAGAAAAGTTCTTTTCTTAAATTTAAAGCTCTTAATTATGAATTTTCTATAGGTTCTCATCTTTCATCCGATAAACGCCCTTTCTTAGTAAAATTAAGTAATGAAATAAATAGCATTAGTAGAAAATCCAAATAAAGTTATTATCTTTTTACAATATTTTGCTATATTTTTAAGTATTTTTAAGTATTTTTAAGTATTTTTAAGTATTTTTAAGCATTTTGTAGTATTTTTAAGCATTTTGTAGTATTTTTAAGCATTTTGTAGTATTTTGTAGTATTTTGTAGTATTTTGTAGTATTTTACTGTATTTTGTAATATTTTGTAGTATTATGTATTTTCTTAAAGGCTATATATTTTTTAAAGCCTTTATATTTAGTAAATAAAAACCAGGAAAACAGGAATAGTTTACATTTATTCTTTAATATTAAATGTATATTATTATTTAAGTAGGTGTGTCGTTAATGAATATATTCGATTATATTTTCTTTATAAAAACTTAAATAATATAACACTTTCTTATAAGTGTTACTATAATCCTAGTCCCAATATTATTTTTATAATAATATTGTCGATACTGACAGGTATCGATTCATTATAGGGCGATGCTTCTGAAAACGGTCAATTTTTCCTCTTGCTTTTATGCTTTAAACTTAAAACTTAAACATAAAACTTAAGCACAAAACTTAAGCACAAAATTTAAGCACAAAACTTAAGTACAAAATTTAAGCACAAAACTTAAGCACAAAATTTAAGCACAAAACTTAAGTACAAAATTTAAGCACAAAACTTAAGTACAAAATTTAAGCACAAAAAGCCGTAATTTTAAAGACCGTCGGGTTAATATGATTATATAGTTAATTCGTTACAGACTAGGTCAGAAGTGGGTGAGACTAAATTTTATTTATGTGACCTTAAGTGAATAGTCTTGCTTGATGTATAGTCGAAACTCTTTAATATTAACAGTTAATATTAATATATGACTAAAAAGTCATATGATTTATAAGTTGGATACTTATAAAGTAGAGTTAGGGTTTTTTGGTCATCCAGAAGTATATATTTTAATTTTACCAGCCTTTGGTATTATTAGTCATGTTGTTAGTTTTTTTAGCCAAAAACCCGTTTTTGGTATTACTGGTATGATCGCTGCTATGGGTGCAATTACCACTTTAGGTTTTATTGTTTGGGCCCATCATATGTTTACTGTAGGTTTAGACTTAGATACTATTGCATATTTTACATCTGCAACTATGATTATTGCAGTACCAACAGGTATGAAAATATTTAGTTGGTTAGCTACTATTTATTCAGGACGTACTTGGTTTGCCACTCCTATGTTATTCGCTTTAGGTTTTATTGCTTTATTTACTATGGGTGGTGTAACAGGTGTAGTATTAGCTAATGCTGGTGTAGACATATTAGTACATGATACTTACTATGTTGTAGCTCATACGGGCATGGTTGAAAAAATCAACCATCAATTTGGCTATATGCTGGGAAGTTGTTTATTAACATTAAACAACCGATCAGCAGGAAATGTTATTTGCGGTTCCTTAGAGACAACACGCCAAAAGGCTAACGTTGCTACTTATTATTTAGTTTCTAATCCTACGGGTGCTCCTGACACCCAAACGAACTCCATTCGCGCTTATTTTACTAGTTGTCAAACATCTAACGTGACGGGAAGTTCAGTATTAACTGATCCCGTTTTTAATGCTTGGTTGGCTGGTGTTATTGATGGTGATGGTAATTTTGATTTACGTGATTTAGGTAATCGTTTAGCTTTAAAACAAATCAGGGTTAAAATGGACCAACGTGATATTAATGTATTGTACCATATTAAAAATACTTTATGTATGGGCAGATTATTACCAATTGAAAACACCACATATTATTATTATGTGGTTTCAACTCAGTTAGAAATGTCCATTATTGTCAGTCTTATTAATGGTATGATTCGATTAAAACTAACCAAATTTGAGTTAGCTTGTAACTTCTTAGGTATTCAATATATTCCAGCCAACTTTACTTTAGCTCCTTTTGATCCTTATTTCGCAGGTTTAATGGAAACTGATGGTAGTGTAATTTTAAATTATGCTTGTAATCGTATTGAATGCAGTGTTGAGCTTGAGGACAATGAGGATACCATTGACTTAAATTTAGATTATCTATTTCCTGGTCAAATTCCTTATACTCTTTTACGTAAAAAAGCTTCTCATAAAGGTGGGCCTAAGATTTATTATTCCGCACTTTGGCGTTTTCAAAATGTTGGTGCAATGCCAATCTTTTATGAGTATTTTAGTAGATATCGATTATACTCTGATTTTAAGTTTCATCGCGTTATGTTAATCAATGATTTTCTCAAGTTACGTAAATATCTGAAGTTTGATAGACAATCTATTCAATTTAAGATGTATGCTGAGTGTGTCCTTAAGTTTATTAAATATAAGAATCCCGATTGGATTAACACTCCATTTGTCCAAAAACATCAACTTTACTTATTCGATCATCCTTCTCTTTAAGTTCTTTAAATTCTTTAAATTCTTTATATTATTGTACCGGGATTAGAAACTATCTAATATGTAGTTGGCCTAAGATATTGTCCAAAGAGTTTATTTTTATTCTTTGCACTTTCATTATGTATTATCCATGGGTGCAGTATTTGGCATTTTTGCAGGTTTATATTTTTGGTTAAGTTTAATGACTGGTTTAAGTTATAATGAAGCACGTGGTCAATTACATTTCTATCTATTATTCATTGGTGTGAACTTAACATTCTTTCCAATGCATATGCTTGGTCTTGCAGGTGCTCCGCGTCGTGTTTTTGATCATCCTGATAGTTTTGCTGGTTGGAATGCTTTAGCCAGTTATGGTTCCATCGTTTCTTTCTTATCTGTCTTATTATTAGCTGGTCCTATTAGTTTAGTACCACAACATAAAGATACAATAACACCATCTACAGCCACCAGTTTAGAATGGTTATTACCAGCAACACCAGCTAATCATACATTTAATCAATTACCTGTATTAAGAACAACAATTGTTTATTAAAAAAATTATGGTTTTTTTTTAACTTATTATGGTTTTTTGTATTATATTTTATCAAAAGATAATAGGTTTAAGAAAGATAATAGGTTTAAGAAAGATAATAGGTTTAAGAAAGATAATAGATTTAAGAAAGATAATAGGTTTAAGAAAGATAATAAATTTAAGAAAGATAATAGGTTTAAGAAAGATAATAAATTTAAGAAAGATAATAGGTTTAAGAAAGAGGGTAAAAAGAAAAATAAAAATTAGGTATACATAAATACATAAATAAATAAATGGTTTGGTATTCTTTAATAGAATTAGACTTTTTAATTAGTTGAGGTATACATAAATAAATAAATAAATAAATAAATAAATAAATAAATGTTTTGGTATTCTTTAATAGAATTAGACTTTTTAATTAGTTTAATTATAGTTATAGTTTATGGTTTATTTAGTCTAAGAAGTAAAAATATACATTTAACTGATGTATATTTTATTAGTCGTATATTACCTATTATGTTTATTATAGGTTTTTATGTGGAAAGTTGTAATACTACATTATATCCTTCTATTGATTTATTAGTAGCGATATTAACAAGTATAGTAATGGGAAGTATGAGAAATTTTGAATCAATATTATTATTATTATTAGCATTTATAGGTAACATATTTATGTTACATAGTATAGATTTTATGACATTTTTTATTACATTAGAAGCACAAAACTTTTGTTTTTTTGTATTATGTGCTTTAATGTCTTCTAAAATCTCATCTAGTTTTAATGTAGAAGCTTCCATTAAATTCTTTGTATTAAGTGCTTTTACTAGTGGTGTATTATTATATTGGTTTAGTCATATTTATTTAATAACAGGATGTACAACATTTAGTTTAATTAATAACTTTTTTTATGTTAATACTCCATCTTACTTTTCCTATTTTGTTTTATGCGCTTTCTTATTTAAATTAGGTGTAGCACCATTACATTTATGGGTAACACATATATATAGTGGGGTAAAAAGAAATTTATTATTATACGTAAGTACAATACCTAAATTAAGTTTATTTGGGTTTTGGATTAATAATTTTCAAACTTCTATATCTTATTCTAGTTTATTACTTTTCTCCTTATTTAGTTTAATTTTAGGTTCTTTTAGTGCTTATAATCAACCAGCTTTAAGAATGTTATTTGCATATAGTACTATTAATGAAATGGGTTTAATGTTATTAGCAATAGAATCAGCAGGTTTTCATGCATTATTTCAACATTTAGGTTTATATATTATTAGTCAATTCTTATTATGGAATTTACATGATAAAAACTTATTCTCTGTTGTTGCTTTAACTTTAGCTGGTTTACCTCCTTTAGCTGGTTTCTTTGGTAAAGCTTTTATTTTCTGGCATGCTTCTACTGTTGGTCTATTTACTACTTTATTAATAGCCTTAATATGTACAGTAGTATCATTAGTATATTATTTAAGAATAGTAAGATTATTTTGGACAGCATCTTCTGCTATTAGTTTAAGATTCTTACATTATTCTGGTAGTTGTTCTATTAGACGTTCTATGTTAATACAACCAACTAATAATTTATATAGTATGGAAACACGTGTGGCTTTAACTTCATTATGTGTAGTATTATTATTATTCCTTTCATTATTTGTAATTAAGCCATTTGTGTGCTTTTAATTGAATTTATAGAATAGTAGACTAATAAGATTTAATATTATTATATTTAACTTATTTTATATTATTATATTTTACTTATTTAACTTATTTAACTTATTTAACTTATTACATTTTATTTATTTAACTTATTTAACTTATTTAACTTATTATATTTAACTTATTATATTTAACTTATTTAACTTATTACATTTTACTTATTTAACTTATTATATTTAACTTATTTAACTTATTACATTTTACTTATTTAACTTATTATATTTAACTTATTATATTTTACTTTTTCTTTTATTTTATACGTATATGTTACTTTTCCTTCTTAATATCAATCTCTGTTATACCATTTAAACTTATTTTAATATTTTTACTTTTTCTTTTATTACTTTAGGGTATTTTTAACTTAAGAAAGGATAAGAAGGTTCCTCTGGACGGTTACTTTGGATGGATCCTTCGGAACCGATAAGTTCCTCCTAAGATAAAGGAAAAGAACCCAGAGGGGAACATAGAAAAAAAAAAGAGGTTTAAGGGATACCTTAAGAATACTTAGGATTCCTTAAAAATCTTAAGGAATCCTATGGAATCCTTTGTAATAATAAGGAATCCTAAGAGGGAACATAGAAGAAAGAATGTTATATAAAGTAGTATAATGAATTCTAATTTATAAAAGTATAAAATCCTGATAAGAAAGAGAGTTGCATGGCTGGATATATTGGTGGGTTGTTCTATGCATAAAATGTGTAGAACTGAATCAACTTCCTAACATAGGAAATCCGCAAGTCGTCATGGCCTTTATAGAATGGGCAAGAGGCGTAATACTATATCCTATACAAAGAAAAAATAGGATAATCAGAAAATGGATTGAACCATGCAAATGGGTTCATGAAAAAGAAATAGCGAGTAATCGGAAATCAGAACTGTTCCGGTGAAGATAATGTAGGTTAAAAAAGATAAAACCACAACTACAAAAAATCATATCTTTTTGCAAGATATTTTTTTATTTTTGTAGTTCAAAGGTCTATGGTGCACACATTGCCCGTCACCCTAGCGGAGTAGATGTACATGGAAGGAGTAGAAGTGTGAGTTACATAACTATACCGAATTGTGCTTCTATAACATTAGGTAAGTCGTAACAGGTTAGAGTAGGGGAACCTGCCCTAGAGATGATATAATTATAGGTAAAAGGTGAGAAAAAAGTAAAGTAGGCTCTACGACTTGAGTTTATATAGAATTAAAGGAGGAGTATAAAAAAAAAAAGGGTTGGGATAAAAAGGACAGTTGTATAACTATAATATAACTATAATATAACTATACTATTACTATAATATTACTATAATATTACTATAATATAATTATAATATTACTATAATATTACTATTATATTACTATTATATTACTATAATATTACTATTATATTACTATTATATTACTATTATATTACTATAATATTACTATTATATTACTATTATATTACTATAATATTACTAAATGGCTAAGAGAAGAAAAATTAAGAGAAGGAATGTTTTATTAACTATTTTTACCATTTAAATTAATCGTTATTTATTTAACCATATAGTCTTGTTTAATAAATCTTAGTTTAATTAGTTATAGAAGTGTTACTAGAACAATAATTAGAACAATAATTAGAACAATAATTAGAACAATAATTAGAACAATAATTAGAACAATAACTAGAACAATAATTAGAACATAAATTAGAACAATAACTAGAACAATAATTAGTTTTCAAAGCAATAAAATAATTTAATTATTGTAACTGTATTATAAGCCAAAGTGGTTTTATATAGAGGTGAGATATCCAATATTAGCTTTTTAGAATGGTTCGTAGGATTTATTGACGGTGATGGTAGTTTTGATATGACTTGTACTAATTAAGTAACAAGTACTTATATATGCTAATAATAGCCTGGGTGATAATAGCCTGGGTGATAATAACTTATAAGAAAAGCATAAGTTATATTTTATTACATTATTAACCTAAGTTACAATCTAAGTAACAACTTAAGTAACAACTTAAGTAACACCTTAAGTAACTTTTAAAGCTACTACTTAAGTACTACTTAAGTAGTACTTAAGAAACATCTTAAGAAACATCTTAAGTAACATCTTAAGAAACATCTTAAGTAACATCTTGAGTAACACCTTAAGAAACAACTTAAGAAACAACCAAAGTAACAATATAAGTAACAACCTTATAACACTTTTGTAATATACTTCTAGGTATATATTTTATAGTATACTTTATAGTATACTTTATAGTATAGTTTGTATATTAGTAACCCTCAACTTTTAAAGGGAAGATAACAAGATTATAATAAGGAAGATAACAAGATTATAATAAGGAAGATAACAAGATTATAATAAGGACGATAATAGGTTAGAGTAGGGGGAATCTGCCCTAGAGATGGAAGAAGAAAAGAAAAAGAAGAAGAGAAAAAGAAGAAGAGAAGAAGAAGAAGAGAAGAAGAAGAAAAAGAAGAAGAAGAGAAGAAAGGGTATCTTGTTATAAAATGAACTTTGAATAATAAAAAATCATTAGTTATGTACAATAAAGTTTTAGATACTACTATTGTAATAAATAATATTCGTAAAAATAACGTAGGTGTAACTGGAATCTATTGTTGGTTGGGAGGAATATAAGCATAAAATTAAGGTTTATTAATGTCATAGTAAGAATCTATTAAATACATAAGCATAAAATTAAGGTTTATTAATGTCATAGTAAGAATATATGACATACATAAGCTTAACAATAATGTTTATTTATGTCATAGTAAAAATATATGTGAACACCTTAATAGTTAGTACATACCTAGAAAACAAACTCTTAAAAGAGGTGAGTCCCCAATATATAGTGCAATAATAAAAAATGGCATAAATAATTTTAGATTATTCATTTTAGAGATTGTACCTCATTCTTATCCCTTTTGCTTGTCTTATTGTGTGTTTTTTAGTTTCTTGTAAGACGTTTGGGTAGGTAGATTAAAATCTAATTATAAAGCAGCAGACACAGGAATATCTATTAATCATAATGTACCTGAAGCTTCAAATAAAGCTTCAAATAAAGCTTCAAATAAAGCTTCAAATAAAGCTTCAAATAAAGCTTCAAATAAAGCTTCAAATAAAGCTAAGAGTAAAGTTAAGAGTAAAGCAATGAGGGACGGGCGCACAACTATTATAGACTGTTACGATTACAGAATTAAAGCTATTTACTTATGAGGGCGTTAGAGTTTTAGAGCTTTAGTACGAGCACTTAAACTCGCTTGTTTAACAGTTTAAGCGCTAGTCTCGGGCGCCCGTTGCGCTTAAACTCGTAGGTATTCTAAGCGCTTAAACTCGCCTGTTTCCTAAGCGTTTAAGGTTCCTATTAGAGATAAAGTATAAGGTACTATAAGACATCAGAATGTGACACCACTAATAGGAATTAGAAATGGGAAGTATTATGAGTAACGTGTAGAGCATAATAATAAGATATAAGTTACAAGTGTGAAAATAGAATTTGGAAATAGTAATAAAAAACATAAAGAATATAAATATAAAATATTATAATATAATACTATAATATAATACTATAATATAATACTATAATATAATACTATAATATAATACTATAATTAATTATTTATTCAAAAGGTGACATAATGGGATAGGGAGGGCGTTACAAAAAGTAAAGTAAGAATACAAAAAGAAAAGTAAGAATACAGTAAAAATACAGTAAGAATACAGTAAGAATACAGTAGGAATACAGTAAGAATACAGAAAAGTAATATTAATAGTAATATTAATAGTAAAAGTAAGATTAAATTTTAATAATATTATTAAGGCTAATTTGAAAGGAAATAATAACTAAAATAAATTAGTGCATTAAAATAAAGATGTTTTAACGGTTCCTTTGGATTATTCCTTTGGATTATTCCTTTGGATTTTTCCTTTGGATTTTTCCTTTGGATGGTTCCTTTGTAACCCATAAGGTTCTCCTAAGAGGAAGGAAAATAAACTGGAGGGGAACATAAAGAAAAATACATTTAGATAATAATACATTTAGATAACATTTAGATAACACTTAGATAAGATATTACATTTAGATAACATTTAGATAACACTTAGATAATACATTTAGATAAGATAATACACTTAGATAACACTTAGATAACACTTAGATAACACTTAGATAA
>LKMJ01003411.1_pt1 | contig 14789 bp, 10 predicted proteins | sample 643391 | NCBI WGS metagenome assembly LKMJ01 (sample SAMN04112250, study PRJNA286221) | soda lake metagenome | biome: soda lake; feature: Kulunda Steppe; material: water; isolation source: sample PL-Br10 brine of Picturesque Lake | place: Russia: Kulunda steppe | collected 2010-07
AGGGGTTCAGGGAGTTCGAGACAACGAAGCAGGTCCGACGGGAGCGCTTCGAGACGGTTGCGAACCGGATCAAAGCAAACGGCGCACCCTACGGGGCGCATACGGTGACCTACCGGTCGAGTGGCGAGCTGTTGCTCGTCCGCCACGAGGGTGTCGACCTGTGGGTGTTGCCCGGCGGCGAGGCCGAGGATGACGAGCAGTTCCGCGAGGCCGCCCGGCGCGAACTCGCCGAGGAAGCAGGTATCGACGGCAATATCGAGGGGATGGGACTGCTCGGGAAAGTAACCTTCCACAGCGGCGATTACACCACGTGGGGTGTGTTGCCGATCTTCGAGGCCCGACCACGCGGCGATCCCGATCAACTCGAAATCGCCGACCCCGACGAAGAGATCTCCCGGGCCGCCTGGTTCGACCGGCTCCCCGAAGACACCCGCGACCGGGAGCAGCTCCAACGGTGGCGTAAGCAGAACGTTCGGTAGCAGATCGTGGTGTGACCAGAACGTTCGGTAGCCGTTTGTGGAATAAACAGCAGTTCGTGTCGTTACTCCTCTGGCCCGTGTGAGACGCCCTCGCGCTGGTCTGCGCGTTTCCGCCTGATCGCTGCCCGTGCGTTCCCCGCCTCATACCCAAACAGTACCGAGTTGGCGTACTCGTCTGCGACCTCCATCGCTTTGATCAGGTTATCCACGTCGATGTTGATCGCGTACAGCTCGATACTGAACGGGTTCTCCAGACGATCCTCGAACCCTTTTGCGATCACCTCCAGCCAGTATGTCGTCTCGTAGGCCATATCGTAGATCGGGACGACGAACTCGTCGACATACTCCGAGAGCGCATCGAGGTCGAGCCCACTTCTGGCGGCGAGATGACCGGGATACGGGTCGGGATACAGCGTCAGATACAGTGTTCCTGGCACGCGCTCGCGAGCCTCGGCGACAAAGTCGGTAATCACGTGACAGCGCCAGGCCTCTCGGCTCTCGAACTCGCTTTCCTCGAACCGTTCCCGACACCGATCACAGAAGCAGTACTCCTCACGGGGAAAGCCGACATCGTCGAGTCGCACATCCTCGTTGACGGCGGCGGCATCCTCGACCATTTCGAGAATCCCAGATCGGTAGGTCTCCTGTGTCGGACAGACATAATCCCAGTCGAAGTAAGGGCGTTCTCGGGTCGCCGGCGCGCCTACGTCGCTGACTGCTGCAAGCGAGGGGTCGCCCTCGACGGCGGCGTTGTCGCCAAACGCCGAGATCATGTTGACCGCTCCTGCGACCGGCTCGGTCGCTCGTCCGGTCACGTCTTTCATCTCGAAGAAGGTTCGGTCGAACTCCGGCCAGCTCACTTCCTGTTCGTTTCGCGTGACGATTCCGTACATACCATCTCCGAGGGGCTCGATGCTCCTAAGACTGGTCGTTACGAGTTCGAGTTGTGGCGTAAAAAATAGGTGGTTTGCGGGCGATACCTGGTGTGAATTACTCTCTCGTAGCGAGCTTGTAAACGAGGGCAATCGCGACGATCGCGATGAGGACTTTTGTTTTCGTAGACATCATCAGTTACCACGTCGGTGCGGGTAATAGAACTACCGACAGTAGTCCACAGTCCGACAGGTTCGACTCGCTGATCGCTGGCCGTGGGCCGGTCGTTATCAGCGTCGATTATTGCGGCCGGTAAGTTAATACTCCCGCTGACGAAATCCCCGGAAAGGTGGGATAATTATGGCTATACAGACAGGTGGCATCCGTTGCCGCCGCGAGAACGATCTGTTGGTATTCGTCCCTGTTGGGGGGGTGAGAGATGAGTAGTCCGGAGGGCGAACGATCGGGCGACTCCCGTGAGGAGGCACTCGAGCAGTTCATCGAGACCGTCGGTGCAAACAACGACGGTGATCTCTCCGAACGGATGGAGACCGACCACGACGACGAGCAACTTGCGATGCTCGCCGAGACCTACAACGAGATGCTTGAGGACTGGGCTGAGCGGTTCGAGACCGTCGACGAGTTCGGCGACCAGGTCGTCTCGGCGTCGAACCAGGTAACGGTTCGTGTCGATCGGTCACAGGACGCTGGCCAGGATGTCAGTCGGGGGATCACCGAGATCTCGAACGGTGTCGCCGAACAAAACGAGTTCATCCAGGATATGTCCAACGAGATGCGCTCGCTGTCCGCGACAATCGAGGAGATCTCCGCTTCCGCAGACGAGGTCGCACAGGCGGCAGACCGGGCGGCAGAGTCCGGCGAGAGCGGCCAGGAGGCTGCAAACGAAGCGATCGAAGAGCTCAACGATCTCGAAGTCCAGGCCGAGGAGACCGTCCAGAACGTCGAACAGTTAAACGAGTTGATGGAGGAGATCAAAGACATTGCCTCGTTCATCGACGACATCGCCGAGCAGACGAACATGCTCGCACTGAACGCCAACATTGAGGCTGCTCGGGCGGGCGATGCCGGTGCGGGGTTTGCGGTCGTCGCAAACGAAGTCAAGAGCCTCGCCGAGGAGACACAGGACGCGACTGGCGAGATCGAAAACTCGATCCAGCGTGTCCGCGAGCAGGCCGAGGAGGCTGTCGGCGATATCCACGAGACCCAGGCGAGCGTCACCGAAAGCTGTAACACTGTCGGGCAAGCGCTCGATGCGCTCGAACAGATCGTCAGCGAAGTCGAAGATGTCAGAAACAGTATCCACGAGATCAGCGACGGGACGGACTCACAGGCTGACTCCACCCAGGAGGTCGTCCAGATGGTCGATGAGGTCAGCTCGATCAGTGCAGAGACGGCTGCGGAGGCAGAAACCGTCGCGACGGCGGCGGAACAACAGACCTCCTCGCTGACCGATATTCGCACGTCGGCAACGACACTCGTCGAGCGTGCCGAGTCACTGTCCGATCTGCTCGACGATATCGAGACGACGAGTGCACCAGAGGCACACGCCGATGCGACGGTGATCGACTTCTGGCACGCGATGAGCGGTGAGAAAGCGCTCCTGCTCGAGGATCTCGCCGAACAGTTCCAGGACGAAAGCGACCGTGATGTCGTGATCAACCTGCGCTCGAAGGGGAGCTATCAGGATACGATGTTCGCAGCGATCAACGCCGCAGAGCGTGGCGACCCGCCGGCAATCTCACAGATCTATGAGATCGGTACCAAGCAGGCGATGGACAGCAACGCCTTTGTCCCCGTCGAGAAACACATCCCGCGGTCAGTCGTCGATATCGATGCGCTGCTCGACCCGGTGCTCAACTACTACCGGACTGACGGAATGCTTTACTCGATGCCGTTTAACTCCTCGAATCCGATTCTCACCTACAACAAAGACGCCTTCGAGGCTGCCGGACTCGATCCCTCGAACCCGCCGGAGAGCTACGACGCCGTCCGCGAGGCAGCCAGAACGCTTGTCGATTCGGGTGTGACCGAGTACGGCATCACCTTTGCCAACTACTCCTGGTACGTCGAGCAGTGGTTCGCCGAACAGAACCAGCAGCTGGTCAACAAACGAAACGGCCGCGACGGCGACGCGACCGAGGCACATCTCGACAGCCAGGCCGCACAGAACATCTTCAAGTGGTGGAATGGGATGGAAGAAGACGGACTCTATCACAACCCAGGTATCGAGGCCCGTGGGAAGGCAAAAGACGCCTTCCACAACCAGGAGGCGGCGATGTTGATCGGTTCGACATCCTCGCTTGCTGGTGTCGTCGACGGTGCGAGAGAGGCCGGATTTGAGGTTGACACCGGCTACTTCCCGGTGCCTGAGGACCGGTCGGGTGTGCTGGTCGGCGGCGGCTCGCTGTGGCTCGCCGAGGACATCCCACGGGAACAACAGGAGGCCGCAGCGGCGTTTATCGGCTGGCTTGCAAACCCCGAACAGCAGGTTCGCTGGCACCGCGAAACTGGCTACTTCCCGGTGCACAAGCAGGCTGTGACACAGCTCGACGAGGCTGGCTGGTTCGCGGAGAACCCCCACTTCTCGACCGCATTCGAACAGCTCCAGAACACACGCCAGACCGTCGCGACAAGCGGTGCACGGATCGGCCCGTTCGATACGGTCCGGACGATGATCGCCGAGGCCTACGAGGAGATGAGCCAGGGTGCAACCGTTGAGGACTCACTCGGCCGGCTCAACGACAAGGTCGAACGCCAGCTCCAGTCCTACACACAGCGACAGTCCTGACCAGTCAACCGGGGTTCTTTTTATGACGTACATACTAATTGTTGGTACGACTCTGAACCTGCTATGGATCTCGATGCGCGCATTAAACGACGCCAACACCGCAGCGATGGGCACCGCCTGATCCAGGATTACGAGCCCCTCTCGCCAGTCGCGCATATCGACGAGCCCTCAAACCGTGGTCCAGTGTTCGAGCGACTGCTCGACCATCTCGATCCTGTCTTCGACGGCCGCCTCCCACCAAATGCCTACGTGTACGGTCCCTTTGGCTCGGGGAAATCTGCGATCGTGACGGCACTGTTTACGCATCTGGAGCGACTCTCGACGGAGACGAAATCGGTCATTCACACCAGCACGCGTGTCCGTTCGCCAACGTCACCAGGATTCGTCTACGTTGACATGCGAGAGACACAGACCGGATTTTCCTTCTATCATACTGTCCTCGATTCGCTCTCCGAAGAGGCGATTCCAGGGCACGGCATCAGTACGGATCGGCTTCGTGAGCGACTTCGGACGCTGCTCGGTACGTCGGGTGGCGGCGTGACTGTCGCCGTTGATCACGTCGGCGAACGAGACAGCACCGATGTTGCCGAACTGGTCGATCTGTTCGCCGGCCTTCCGAGTAACGTGAGCTGGCTCGCTATTGGCCGCCGGGATCCCTCGGAGATCGCACTGTCGGAGTACACCGCAACCTCGATCCAGGTTGACCGCTACCGAACACAGATGCTCGTCGACGTGTTGATGACACGCGCATCCGAAGCGCTCTCACAGCAGGCGCTTGGCCACGCCCAGGCTCGGAAGATCGCTCAGTGGGCGGACGGAAACGCGTATGACGCGCTTGCTGCGCTGTTTATTGCTGCCGACAGAGCAAGCCAGGCACACCGAACACGACTGACGGAGGCAGATATTGAGGATGCCTTCGAGGAGATTCCCCGGCCGTCGGTCTCGCTTGGCCGGGTCCTCGCGCTCCCGAAAAACAAACAGCTCGTCTTGCGCGAGCTGGTCGACCTCGAGGAGACCGAGCGTGACTCGGTGACCGCGACGACGGAGGCGCTCGCGTCGAATCCGGCCGTCGATCTCTCGCCGGGAACGGTCAAACGGTTTCTCTACGAGATGGCGGAAGTCGGCATCGTCGAACGCGTCCAGGCTGAACCACGCGGCGGGAAGGGTCGTCCCCCGAGCCGTGTCGAGCTTCGGTTCCCACCGACTGTCTTTCGCCGGCTGTACGATCTCCAGCAGTGACTCGAGGGCTGACTGCCAGCGCAAACCCGAAGCATCTATCACTCGCTTCTGGTAACACTCGCATGTGACTATCGAAGCTGGTGATCGGGTCCGTGTCGATTACACTGGCCGGTTCGAGGACGGCAGCGTGTTCGCGACCTCCCAGTACGAGGTTGCCAACGCTCACGCACTCGAAGAGGTCAAAGACAAAGAACGAGACGATTTTACGCCACTTTTTTTCACTGTCGGTGCAGAGGAAGTAATCGAGGGCATCGACACCGCCGTTCGCGGAATGGCGGTCGATGAGGAGCAGACAGTCACTGTTCCACCCGAGGAGGCATACGGCCCCTACCTGGATGACCGACTCCGCGAGTACGACCGAACGACGTTCGAGGAAATGGTCGGACAACCACCCGAGATCGGCTTTCACGTCGAGGCGAAAAACGAACTCCACGGTGACGTGGTTGCAGTCACCGACGAGACTGTCCAGGTGGATTTCAATCACGAACTCGCCGGAAAGATACTCGAGTTCGATCTCCACATTCTCGATGTCCTGTAGCTTTTCGATACATTCAGAACTGTCTTCATTTCTGTGCAAATAGCGAGAAAAGATGGGCGTGAGTGCGTTTTGTTCCCGAATTCGGTAACATAACTGGCAAGAAGCCAGGGAGCAAATCTTATCAATATGGATTCTGTACGTGAGGTAAGATACTGTTCCCAGATGATTCCAACAGATAACAGAGTGTGAGACATGGGGGGCACATACATCGGTGCGATCGATCAAGGCACCAAAGGAACCCGGTTTATCGTCTTCGATCGTGACGGGAACATCCTCGGGAACGCCTACGAGCGCCACGAGCAGCTTTCGCCACAGCCTGGCTGGGTCGAACACGACCCGATGGAGATCTGGACTGACGTAACGCAGGTCATTACGAGCGGCCTCTCGGCGGCCGGGATCAGCCCGGACCAGCTCGCGGCGCTGGGGATTACGAACCAGCGCGAGACGACGCTGCTCTGGGAGCGTGACACCGGCGCTCCGGTGTACAACGCGATTGTCTGGCAGGATCAGCGAACGGACGAGCGCATCAGACAGCTCACAGCCGACGGCAAAGTCGAGTGGATCCGCGACAAGACCGGGCTGGAGCCGGACTCGTTTTTCTCGGCGACGAAAGCCGAGTGGCTGCTCGACAACGCCGATCCGATCAAACAGCGACGCGCCCGTCCTGGCGACATCCGAGACCGTGCCACGGCCGGTGAGCTCTGTCTCGGCACGATCGACGCCTGGCTGATATACAACCTGACGGGGAATCACCTTACGGATGTCTCCAACGCCTCCCGGACGATGCTGTTTGATATCGAGGATCTCGAGTGGGACGACGAACTGCTCGCGGAGTTCCGGATTCCGAAACCAGTCCTTCCCGAGGTGCGACCATCGTCTGACGAGCAGACGTTTGGCACGACAGACCCGGACGGCTTCCTCGGTGCGGCGGTTCCGGTTGCGGGTGTGCTGGGCGACCAGCAGGCGGCGCTGTTTGGCCAGACCTGCTTCGAGACTGGTGATGCAAAAAACACCTACGGGACTGGTTCGTTCTATCTGATGAACACCGGTGAGCAACCGGTCTCCTCTGATCACGGGCTCCTGACGACGATCGGCTTTCAGCTGTCTGGCGAGCCGGTCCAGTACGCGCTCGAAGGGCCAATGTTTACGACCGGTGCAGCGATTGCCTGGCTCGGCGAGGTTGGATTTATCAACAATCCGATGGAGACCGAGGATCTCGCCAGCTCCATCGAATCGACTGAGGGCGTCTATTTTGTTCCCTCCTTCAGCGGCCTGGGTGCACCACACTGGGATGCCAAGGCCCGCGGGACGCTCGTCGGGTTGACACGCGGCACGCGCCGCGAACACGTCGTCCGGGCGACACTGGAGTCGATTGCCTACCAGACCCGCGAGATCGCCGAGGCGATGGAGGCTGATGCCGGCGTGGAACTGAGTAGTCTGCGCGTCGACGGCGGCGCGGTGAAAAACGATTACTTCTGTCAGCTCCAGTCGGATCTGATCCAGACCGGAATTGTCCGCCCGCAGGTCGACGAGACGACTGCGTTGGGTGCTGCCTACGCGGCCGGACTCGCCGTTGGCTACTGGGACGACCTCGACCAGCTTCGGGCTCATTGGCGTGTCGGCAGCCAGTTCAAACCAGAGATGGAGCCCGACACAGCGACCGATCGGTACGATCGATGGGAAGACGCTGTCGAGTGTGCTCGCGAGTGGGACCAGCCATAGACTGCTCTGTTGTCGTATCCAGGTTGCCGATCGGTAAAATGGTGAGTGAGGAAACCGACCCGTTATTGCTTGACGATCGCTGCTTCGAGTAGTTCGAGTGGGTGTCGGATCTCGTAGCCTGTGCCGTGTTCCATCTGCATCGCACAGGTCGGACACTCGGTCATCCCGACCTCGCTTTCGGTGCCGTCTTCCATGTGCTCGAACATCTCCTCGCCGATGTCCATCGATTTCTCGTACTTCTCCTCTTTCCAGCCGTAGGTGCCGGAGATTCCCGAACAGGACTCACCGACATCCGTCAACTCGGCACCGTCGAGATCACCGAACAGTTCGACAGCCTGTCGCTCTAGTCCCTGGTTGCGAGCGTGACACGGTGCGTGGTAAGCGAACTCCTCGGCGAGTTCGCCATCGATTTTCGCCCCGGAAAGCTCGCCGCGCAGATCCTCGTGGATACGGAGATATTCGACGGATTCGAAGGTGTTTGCGCCGACCTTTTCGATCCCCTCGATATCGAACAGCTCGGGGTACTCCTGGCGAAGCGCCATCGAACAGGAGGTACAGGAGGCGATTGCGTCGTACCCCTGGTCGATCAGATCCGACATCGAGGAGACGTTGACCTCGGCGTGTCGACGGGCGTCGTCTAGCATCCCGTTTGCGAACATCGGCGTCCCTGAACACTTCTGGTCGGGGACGACGATCTCGTAGCCAAAGTACTCGTAGACGTTCACCAGCGCCCTCGCAACCTCAGGCGTGTTGTAGTTCGAGTAACAGCCATGGAAGTAGGCAATCTTTTTCTCTGCGTCGACTGGCTCGCCACGGCGCTCGCGGTGTTTGCGTGCACGCTCTTTGGAGCCGGCCGCACCGCCTTCTTTGGCCCACCACTCCTGGAAGGTCTCTTTGGCGAACTCCGGGAACTCGCGTTCTTTCGTGACTCCCATCGTCTTCTCCATCACCCAGCGAACTGGCCCGAAGTTCATCATGAAATTCGAGGTGCGTGGGAACTTGCTCGCCAGCCACGCCGAGGTTCGGTAGTTCGAGAGAATCCGGTTACGGATGTACTCGATGGAGTACTTGCTCATCTCCTCGTCGACGTACTCACCGCGTGCGGTGTTGTGCATCTGGGAGAGTGGCACACCCGACGGACAGGCGTTGTCACAGCGCATGCAGTTCGAACAGTCCATCACGGAGTCGTCGATAGCGTGTTCGCCGTCTGCTTGCTTGAGCCGCCACTGCTCTGGTCCCTGGAACTTCGGTCCCGGGAACTCGTCGTCGACCTCCGCAACTGGGCAGTTCGTATCACAGGTCGAGCATTTATAACAGGAATCCGATCCTGGTCGCAGATCGAAATCGTTGCTGTCCGGGAAGACATCGACCGGCTCGAACTCCTCGCCCGTATTCGGTTCAACTGGATCAAACGTGTTAGATTCTGCGTCGCTCATTGTGCCTCCGTTGCCGCACCGTTGCCTGCTTCGTAGCCTGTCGCGATCGAAACGCCGCTGCCGGATTTCTCGGCAGCGAAATCGTAGCCACCGAGCACCGACCCTGCTGCTCGCAGATTCTCGAACTCTAGCTCACCCGATGCATCGAGCGGGCGGAGCTGGCCGTCTGTCTGTACCCCGAAGCTAGCAAAGGAATGGTCGCCGAATGCGTCGGTGTCGAACCAGTCGTACCGGTCCTCAGAGTGATCGATGTAACAATCAAATATCGGTTCGTAGACCTGCTCACGATCGGAGTTGAGTCCCTTGCCGACGAGCCCACCGGCCGCGAGGATGTACTGGTCGGCGCTGTTTGGAATCTTTGCGCCGTTTTTCTCGACGTACACCGTCTCGATGCGTCCGTTTTCCGCATCGAAGCCGTCGACGGGGTTGCCGGTCTCGATACTCGCACCGGCCTCGTCGAGGGCGTCGAACAGCGCGTCTTCGAGCCGCAGCCCCGGTAGCGACGGCGGCCCCATCGGCACCTCGAACACGTCTGCACCGAGGCGCTCGCTCAGTTCGGCCCGCACTTCTGTCGCGTGTCCGTCACCGAGAATCGCTGGGAAGCCGACGCGCGTTTCGCTGTCGATCTCCGGATTCACGCGCTCTGCGAGCGCCTGCCGGGCTGACCGTTCCCGACCTCGCACCGAGACCTCGCTGTCGGTATCGAGTAGTTTTGCAAACCGTGTCACCTTGGCGTCTGCCCGGAGCTCTCCCGGGAACTCGATCGTTACGCCGCGAACGTCGAACGGAACGCCGGCCGCTTCGAGGTGTGCTGCAGCGTGTTTCGCGTTGAAATCGGTCATCGACTCGATTCCGACGAGCAACACATCTCGGTTGTCACTCGCGAGTCCGGCGCTTGCACCAGACGGATACCGCGCGGTCGGCTTGATCGTCCCGCCGTGGGTTGGCACCAGCGCGTTCGTGTCGGTGTGTCCGCCCTGGTAATCCGGCGCGACCTCGTCGAACAGCTCCATCGACTCACGCAGCGTATCGATCCCCACTGTACGGTATGGGTGTTCTTCGGGGAGCTCTGGAATTGCCTCGTATGGATCGGTCACCGGTCCGTCGCCGTCCGGTGTGTAGCCGAGAATATCGACCAGCCCCGACGCGTTTCGCAGGGTGCTCTGTTTGTAGGACACCAGTCGGACGTCCGCCCCGGAGCGTGCTGCTGACAGCGCGCTTGTGAGGCCAGCGAGTCCACCACCGATGACGAGAACGTCAGACTCAATCGCCATGCTGTCCTCCATCCGTCGCAACGTCGGTCGCACTCGCGTCCTCGCCCGCGGAGACTCCCTGGCCGCTGTCGAAGGCAGCGAAATCGATCGGCGTGCCGTCTGCCGGATCGCTGTCTCTGTTCTGGGTCGCAGCGTGCATCGCGTAGTTCAACATTGCCTGTGAGAGCTGCTGGCCCCAGAGGGCGTGACGCTGGCCCTTCCAGCGCTCCTGTAGCAGTTCGTCCCAGGCCTGTCGGGTGGTGAGTTCGTCGTACTCACCGTAGAGTTCGTTTGCCAGCCGGTGACAGCAGATCCCACCCTGACAGTTGCCCATCGACGCACGGGTGCGGATACGGACAGCGTTGAGATCCGATCCGGACTGTCCGATCGCGTCCTGGACTTCGGCGCGGGTGACACCCTCACACTCACAGACCGTCGGGTTCGGTCCGTCGGTTTTGAGTACCTCGTCGGCACGGGAGCCAAGCCGCTCGACGCTCCGACGACCGATCGGCGAGCGCAGGCCGAACTCGTCCATGTAATCGCGAAGCACCGAGAAGTCTTCACTCCCCGGTAGCGGCACGTCCGCGGTCCGACACGCTGCGTCGATACCGAACTTCTCACAGACGTGATCGGAGATCTCCTCTCCCATCATCCGGTAGGTCGTAAACTTCCCACCGACGATCGAGGTCATCCCCTGCAGGTCGTCCCGTTCCTCATGATCCAAGAGGAAGTAATCCCGGGTGATATCCGTCGGATCGTCGCTGCCGACATCCGGTGGCTCGTACAGCGGACGAACACCCCAGAACGAACGGATCGTCCGTGCCTCCTCGAGCATCGGCACCAGCTCTTTGAGCGTGTCAATCATCAGGTCGACTTCCCACTGCTCTTCTGGGTAATCTTCTGGGTCCTCGACTTCCTCGTCGGTTGTTCCGAGGATTGCCGTCGTCTCGTGTGGGACGACAATATCTGCGTCGCCTTTTGGCTTACAGCGGTTGATGACGGTGTCGACCTGTCGGATGTTCATGATCGTCATCACACCCTTCGATGGGCGTACCTCGATGTCGACACCAGCCATGTCGCCGATGCGACCGGCCCACGCGCCAGTCGCGTTGACGACGTAGTCGGCGTAGATCTCTTCGGTTCCTCCTTCGACGCCGTGGACGTGTTTGCCAGAGCCGGATGCGTGCTCGACTTCGATCCCGACGACTTCATCGTCTTCGACGAGCAGATCGGTCACTTTTGTGTGCGTCTCGATCCGCGCGCCGTGTTCTTTGGCGCTGGCTGCGTTTGCGACAACCAGCCGGAACGGATCGATCGCGCCATCCGGAACTGTGATTGCCTTGTCGATATCCTTCGCAAGGTGGGGCTCCATCTGCCGGGCTTCCTCCGCAGAGATAACCTCTGCGGGGATGCCACACTCCTTACAGCCCTCCAGTTTCTTCTGGAAGTACTCTTCTGAGTCTTCCGGACGCTTGACGAACAGGCCGCCAGTCATCTCGACGCAGTGACTGGCGATATCTCTGAGGACACGGTTCTCTTCGATGCACTCCGTTGCACTTGCCTGGTCGGCAACGGCGTACCGACCGCCGCTGTGTAACAGTCCGTGCATCCTCCCAGTCGTCCCGTGTGTGAGGTTCCCCTGCTCGACGAGTGTCACGTCCACCCCTCGCATCGAAAGATCCCGAGCGATGCCAATTCCGGTCGAACCGCCGCCTATCACGGCGATGTGTGGTGACGAGGCCATCTGTACACCGCTTAGGAATGCATGTACTTTATTTTATCGCCAACCGCGGTAACATAGTAAAATTACACTGAAGCTATTGCTGCGTCGACAGGACAGTTGCACAGTCTGCCTGGGTGAATACGCCGGTATGTACGTTTCACAGCGGAGTCATATAGCTATTTGCCATCTTCTGGTCTCGCACCGCAGCTATTGATACTGTCGGCTGGGGCTGTTCGTCGTCGTATCGCTGTGGTTGCGACCATGTCGTCTTATAATTTAATTCAAATACACGTGCACGCGAGCGGCGATAAATTATTACAGCAATAGTAAACAATTTGCACAGGTGTCCATAGGGAGCTCCTGACTGCAGTAGCTTACTTTTACCGTCTGTCGAATATTGGTGGATTGGTTGGATGGATAACAGGAATACTCCATGAACAATCTATCTCTTTACTCGTAGCGCCCCTATAGTAGTAACTTTTATAATGATACCAAATATTGTTCACCAACAGGGCGGAGTCAGCGATAAACTATCCGCCTAATCGAGGGATACAATATGGCAAACACATACGTTGGCGCAATCGACCAGGGGACCACGGGGACTCGGTTCATGGTCTTTGACCATGGTGGTCAGGTGGTCGCAAACGCTTACGAGAAACACGAACAGATCTATCCAGAACCAGGCTGGGTAGAACACGACCCAACAGAAATCTGGGAAAACACGAAACAGGTCGTCACCGAAGGGCTGGAGGAGGCCGGTCTCGAAGCTTCTCAGCTCGAGGCGCTTGGCATCACGAACCAGCGTGAGACGACGATCGTCTGGGATGCCGAGACGGGCGAGCCGGTTCACAACGCACTCGTCTGGCAGGACCGACGGACGACCGATCGTGTCGAAGAGATTCAGGAAGCAGACAAAGTCGAATGGATCCGTGACAAGACGGGTCTGGAGTGCGATGCGTACTTCTCCGCGACGAAAGTCGAGTGGATTCTCGACAACGCCGACCCGATCGGCACGGACCGGAGCTCGGACGCGCTCCGTGACCGCGCAGAAGAAGGCGAGTTGCTTATGGGGACGATCGACACGTGGCTGATCTACAACCTGACGGGCAACCACATCACGGACGTTTCGAACGCGTCCCGAACGATGCTTTACAATATCGAGGATCTCGAGTGGGATGACGAACTCTTAGAAGAGTTCAACGTCCCAGGGGCAATGGTTCCGGAGGTCCGCCCGTCCTCGGACGAGGCAACCTACGGCTCCACAGACGCCGATGGCTTCCTCGGTGCAGAAGTTCCCGTCGCCGGTGCGCTGGGTGACCAGCAGGCCGCGCTGTTCGGTCAGACCGGCTTCGACCAGGGTGACGCGAAAAACACCTACGGGACCGGGTCGTTCTACCTGATGAACACCGGTAACGAGGCCGTCGCGTCGGATCACGGCCTCCTGACGACGATTGGCTTCCAGCTCTCGGGTGAAGAGGTACAGTACGCCCTCGAAGGCGCAATCTTCATCACTGGCGCAGCGATCGAGTGGCTGGAGGATATGGAGCTGATCGAGAGCGCCGCCGAGACAGCGAGTCTCGCCCGCTCTGTCGACTCCACCGATGGCGTCTACTTCGTTCCAGGGTTCACCGGGCTCGGTGCCCCACACTGGGACGGTCGTGCACGCGGGACCGTCGTCGGGATGACCCGTGGCACACGAAAAGAACACATCGTTCGAGCAACCCTCGAATCGATCGCCTACCAGACACGCGACGTCGCCGAAGCGATGGAGGCCGACTCCGGCGTGGAGACGACGAGTCTGCGTGTCGACGGCGGTGCGGTGAAGAACAACTTCCTCTGCCAGCTACAGGCAGATGTCATCCAGACGGAGATTGTCCGTCCGGTCGTCGACGAGACAACCGCGCTTGGCTCCGCGTACGCGGCAGGCCTGGCCGTTGGCTACTGGGACGACCTCGACAGTCTGCGTGACAACTGGCAGGTGGACGCTGACTTCCAACCAGAGAAAGACGCAAGCGATGTCGACCCACTTTACTCCCGATGGGACGACGCAGTCGAGCGCTCGCTCGACTGGGCGGAAGACGAGGGGGGTGACTAATCATGATTGACGATCCATCATCAGCGATTGCATTCGCAAACGTATTGCTCGATAGCCATTCAGGATTCGACGCCGGATCCTTCGACGACGTAACCGACGTGCTCGTCGACAACCCAGAGATCTGGATCGGTGCGGCTGCTGGTGGTGCCTTCGGTGCCGCCATCGGTGCGCTTCCAGCATTCGTTTTCACTGGCTTTTTCGTTCTGGCCGGTGGTGTCGCACCTGGATTCGATGTCGAGACGCCCGGTGGTGCCGCGGAGGGCGCAATCGGCGGTATCGACATCGGTTTCGGTGCAGTGTTCGGTCCACACGTCTCCTTCGCAGCAGGTGCTGCAGCAGCAGCGTATGCGGCGAAACAGGGCTATATAGAGTCCGGATTTGACTACCATAACGGGAAAGATATCACAGTTGCACTCGGTTCCAAGCCAGATATCCTGGCAGTTGGTGCCGTCTTCGGTATCTTCGGTATCGGTCTCGAACAGGTTCTCCGTAACCTGGCCGTCCCGACTGACCCAATCGCAATCACTGTCGTGATCAGCGCACTCCTTCACCGGATCGTCTTCGGCTACAGCCTCATCGGCACTGTCAGCGACAAGGCAAACGGCTTCTTCGACATGGGGCC
>LKMJ01003412.1_pt1 | contig 14789 bp, 19 predicted proteins | sample 643391 | NCBI WGS metagenome assembly LKMJ01 (sample SAMN04112250, study PRJNA286221) | soda lake metagenome | biome: soda lake; feature: Kulunda Steppe; material: water; isolation source: sample PL-Br10 brine of Picturesque Lake | place: Russia: Kulunda steppe | collected 2010-07
GCCGAGATTGCAACGAGGGTAATAAAACTAATTCTGAGCTGTCGCAGCGTTTCACGGCGTTGTTTGCCAGTATCTGGTCGCTCCATCAGTAGAAGCCGCGTTCGACATCCTCCTCGATGACATCCTCGAACTCTTTATCGAGCAGCTCTTCGGCCTCCTCGAACGTATCGCTGAGGTCGTCAAGCTGGTCGGGACGGTCAGTCTGGTCGAATTTCATTGGGCCGTAGGCAGGGCTGTCGAGGGCATCCATGATGTCTTCGAACAGCGCATTCGGCGTCGTCGGTGCGTCGGCGTGGGCCTCGATGACCGTTTCGAGCTCTGTTGCGCGTTCTTTGGCTGTGTCCTCGTCACGGATCGGCTGCTGGACGCCGAAGTGGCCGGCCCCCTCCTCCTCACCAGGAAACAGTGGATCCAGTTCGTCGTCGATGCGTCGGGCAACCTTCGTGCCGACGCCGTCGACCTGAAACGGGTTTTTGGCGTACGTTTTGAGCTGGAAAGCGCCGACAGCAGGGTGGCCAATGTAGAGATCTTCGCCGATGCCGTTTCGCCGGTCGCCGCCGACCGCACGCCAGCCACCGGGATCAGCGTTGCTCTCGACAACATCATTCAGAATGTCTTCCCAGTCACGTACGTTCATCGCTACCTCGTACTGAGACAGCCAGCGGATTATACTCTCCGATTAGCTATCGGTGACCCTGTCGAGAGTGTTGTAGAAATGGACGGCCAGGATTGCGCGGCGTTCGGACACGGGTAGTCCCGCGTGCCTCCTCCACCCCGCGACCCTACGAGCGACAGATGTCCGGTGATCCGCTGCTCGCTTCCGCGCCTGGCGGGCTGTCACCGGTTAACCAGACGCCAGCGCCCCTGCAGGCACAGTCGTCTGGACCTCCGCCCCCGCAGGACGAGGTTTCGACGTTGGCTTGCGGGGCCCGCGACCGTCTACCGCACGCCCCCGGCGTTTGGTCCCCACTTAAGGCCACATGTGGGTAGAGAGCGGGGCCTAACCGCCCGACCTAGTCCATCCCACTCTACTTCGGTTTCCCATAAGGGCCTTTCGAAACACGGGTGTGAGCAGTACCGATTGCGGCTCGCTCCAAAGACCCACACTTATTTTCCAGGGGATCGATGCGAGACCATGACCGGCGTCGCGGGCGAGCTCTCGCCATCGCTGCTTCTCGACGATGTCGAGACGTTCGAGACACAGCTAGAAAAAGAAAGCTCGGTCGCGGTCGTTGGCCCACCATTTGCCGGACGCGAAGCGGTACTCGATCACGCACAGTCCGTGCTCGACGCGGATCGAGTCCAGCTCACCTGCGATACCGACGTGGAACAACTCACAAGTAGACTCGGCGACGGGCCACTTGTTGTCGACCACTGCCAGCAGCTCTACCGCCGGCAGATCGGGGGCTTCGAGAAGCTCGAGAAGGTACTCAATGCGCTTGCCCGCACAGATGCGACGGTCGTCACTGGCTGGAACAGCTACGCGTGGTCGTATCTCGATGCAGTCCATGCGATCGAAGATACCTTCGAGAGCGTCGAGTTGCGTTCGCTTTCGACCAGCGAGCTCACCGAGTTCGTCCGCTCACAGACGACGGCTCGCCCAACGTTTTCCAACGACCAGCGCGACGAGTCAGTACTCACCTCTGTCGAGGTTACCTGGCGTGACAGAACAGTTCCAGTTCCGGCCCTCGACAGCGCAGCACTGAAACACCGGCTTCGTTCGTCGATCGATCCGGAAGAAGCCGTGTTCAGTCGTCTCAACCTGCTTGCGAGTGGGAACCCCGGCGTCGCACTGGCAGTGTATCGGCAGCTTTCGGACGAGGAGATTCGACCGAGCGATATCGAACTTCCGTCGGTCGAACTCGACCACGAGAGCGCATTTTCATTATACACCATCCTCGCAGGAGAAACTATCGACTGGCGTGTGCTGCAGGATCGATTCGGTGACAACGTCGACCGAGTCCTTAGCCCGCTGATAAAACAGGGTATCGTAACTGTGGCAGACGACGAAACGGTCTCACTGACGCCCAGAGGGGTGCCAGTCGCAACAGAAACAACAGAGCGACGACAGATCCTGTAATGAGTGGGACAGTACAGACAACAGCGTTGACAGCCATGCTGCAGGCAGAGCCCGAGAATCTCCAGACAGCGATAGACACAGCGACACTGCTCGGGACACTCGCAGTGCTGATCGGTGCCTACGTTGCCGCACGCGCCGCTGCCTTTCTCCTCTCGGCTGCTGCGGAACGAAGCCCGTCTCGTCGGATCACGATCAAAATGTTCGTCCCGGTGGTGAAACTGTTGGTGTATGGGATCGCGCTGTACATCGTCGTCGTCCCGCTGTTTGAACTCACGAGCGCGCAACTGCTTGCGCTCTCGGGGCTGATCGGCGCTGCGCTCGGATTCGGTCTGCAGGATCTCGTCTCCGCACTGTTTGGTGGATTCGTCCTCGTCACTGAGAAACCCTATCAGGTGGGCGATAAGGTCACAATCGACGACCACTACGGCGAAGTCACTGACATCGGCCTGCGTGCGACGACACTGGTGACGCCTGGCGACACCACTGTGGTCGTTCCGAACGATCACATCTTCACCGGGACGGTTGCGAACGCAAACGATGGGAGTCCGAAGATGCTCGTGACTGTCGACCTCGCCGTCTCGCCGGATGCTGACACCACAAGAGCACTGTCGATTCTGGAAGATGCACTGGTTACCTCACCCTATGTCTACGTCGACGACGATCATCCTGTCTCGGTACGGCTAAGCGATCAGGTCTCCTACCGACAGGTTCGCGGCCGCGCGTACGTTTCTGACCACCGGAACGAACGAGCTTTCGCCTCCGACGTAACAGAGCGTGCGCTTGCTGCGTTCGACGAGGAAGGAATCGAGACGCCCGAGTCACCCCAGCTTCACCACCTCGATGACTGATCGGTCGACAGTCGCTAAATGACCTTATATTCTTTAATGTGAAAGAATACCATAATATAATGAGAAACCATTATATACCTTGCCCATCAACAATAGTGTATGTCGACAAAACAGTCGGCGACAATAGCAGCGCACCGGTGTGAATGCGGCGAGACATTCGAAAGCACCGATGACCTTCTCGAGCACGTTCGGGAGGTACATCGATTCTCTCCGCTGTAGGTCGGCTGTTTGGTTGTGTTTTTTTGCGTGGCAGACGTCCAAAGAGCCGTCGGTCAGAGAAACGAAAACAACGGAGCAGTCATACGCCGCCAACCTATCAGATACAGCATGATATCTCCAGGAATACGAGACCATCAGAATATCTACTTTCAAGTCTTGAAACCGGAGAAATAGTCCCGGGAAGATTCGAACTTCCGTCGTCAGCCCCAGAAGCTGACAGGATTGGCCACTACCCCACGGGACTTCGCATCTGCCCGTAGCGGTTAGACGTATTTATGCGTGTCGTAAAGAATCGACCGTTATCGCTCGGGTGGTTGACCGTTATCGCTCGGGTGGTTCGAAATGTTCTTTTCTATGACAGTTCGCACAGAGCAACTGACAGTTTTCGATCTCATCTCGTATCTCGGAAAGGGAATGATCGAACGAAACCATATGAGAGACGCGCATCTGTTTGTTTTGCAGGTGGTGAAAGTCCAAACAGGCGGGATGTGTGACCGAACATCTCTCACATCCAGAGCTATCTCGCTTGTAGGCACGGAGCCACGTCCGACGCAACTCGCGTGCTTCGTGCGTCGAAACTTCGTCGATGGCAGCTTCTATTTTTTTCCGGCCCGGGATCTGTGGCGGTGCTTTCCCTTGATAATGTTCTTTTCTGTGGCAGTTTGCACAGAGAGCAGTACAATGGGCGATTTCCTCCCGGATTCGTTGTTTTGAGTAGCCGTCATTGACCATCGCAGAGACTTCCCGTCCAGTACTCTCGGTATGGTGGAAATCGAGAGCAGGTGGAGCCGTCTCATCACAATGTCTGCACGCTGACTCGTCTCGCTTTAATTCGTAAAACCAGCGCTTGAGTGTTACTCTCCGCTGTTCTTTGGTTTCGATTCGGTGCTCCCGGTTCTTGTAGTACCATCGCTGCTGGGCGCTGAGTTCACTCCAGTCGACATCTGATGGAATGTTGATTCCCTCCGGTTTTGGTTCGATATCGATACCACCGCCTGCTCCTTGCTCGTAGGTCTCTAAACCTGCTCGTTGCTTCGCTTCGTTCCAGTTGCCAACGGTGCGTGTGATCGTCGTTGAGGATGGAGTGATATCCAACTCCTCGTACGCTGCCTTCGACGGCGACTCGCCAAGTTTCCGGGCGGCCTCACGCAACGCATCGAGACACTCGGCTTCGGTCGTCCCCATGGTCTACGGCAGCACTGGTGGGTGTGTAAAAAATAGCCACAGAGTGAAACTAAAATTTCAAACAGTAAGGAGAAATTCCACTGCAGCCTGGTATCGACACCTACATTGGAGCAGCAACGAGAAGATTCGAGCATGTACGTTGGACGATTTATCGTCATCAGCCCAGAGGTGGGGGCCTACCGCGTCTCCTCGCGGTCGTTCCCGAACAGGAAAGCAACCACACGCGACGAGATGATCACCGTCGGCCCGACCGAAGATGCACCGGAGACCGACAACCCCTACATCTCTTATAACTGCGTGCGACTCACCGAACGCGGCGCAGTGCTTGGCAACGGCTCACACGTCGACCCGATCGCCGAGAAGCTCGCGCTTGGCTACCCCGCCAAGGACGCCCTCGCCGAGCCACTGCTCGCGCTGGATTTCGAGAAAGACGACTACGACACACCACGAATCGCGGGGATCGTCGGCCTCGAAGACGATCCATCGGCGGCCACAGACGAGCCGTCGGCCTTTGTTGGAACGGTCCGCCGTGATGCTGTCCTCGTCGAGGAGGTCGCCGAGCCGACGCTCGTGGCGACTTACGAGCACGACAGCCCGACTGGCTTCGAGCTGGCTGCCACAGATGCCGAGAGTGCAGCCAGAGAGCTGTACGACCACGAGTTCGAACACGCGGTCTGTGCAGCAGGCGTCGGAGTGACCGACGACGGTTTCGAGACAGCAATCATCAACGAGTAGTACAGTTCCGACAGCACTCACAGACAGAGAGTGCGACGCGTTTTTGCGCATACAGCAGCAAAAGTGGCTATGGACGCGAAACTCGACGCCGCCCGGGCGGATCTCGCCGACCGCGAGGGCGTGGTCGTCGCCTTTTCGGGTGGTGTGGATTCGAGCGTCGTTGCGGCGATTGCCCACGACGCACTCGGTGAGGATGCGGTTGCCTGTACGGCCCGGAGTGAAACGTTACCAGCCGCAGAGCTCGACGATGCAAAACGAGTCGCCGAAGAGATCGGCATCCGTCACGAGATCGTCGAGTTCAGCGAACTCGACAGCGAGCAGTTCGTCGAGAACGACGACAAGCGCTGTTATCACTGCCGGTCGATGCGGCTGGGCGCGATGTTCGACCGCGCAGCGGAGCTCGGGATCGACACCGTCTGTGACGGCACGAACGCCTCCGATCCCGGCGAGGGGCACCGGCCGGGACTACAGGCCGTCGATGAACTCGACGCGTACTCGCCGCTTCTGGCCCACGAGATCACCAAAGAGGAGGTTCGCGAGATCGCCCGGGAGTACGACCTCTCCGTCGCGGACAAGCCGTCTATGGCCTGTCTCTCCTCCCGGATTCCGACAGGGCTAGAGGTGACCGAGGACCGGCTAAGTCGGATCGAGAAAGCAGAGCGACTGCTCCGGACATGGGGGTTCGAACAGTTCCGCGTACGCGATCACGACGGGCTGGCGCGGATCGAGGTGGGTGAAGCAGAACTGGATGTCGCTCTCGACCCGGATTTCGTTCGTGCTGCGCGCGATCATATCACCGATCTCGGCTTCGATCACGTCACACTCGATTTACACGGCTACCAGACGGGAAGCGTGAGTCCTGCAGAAACACCGGAAGAGACGATTCCCGACCCGCTCGATGCCGAGTATCCGACCGACTGATACCGGGTCGACAGATTAACCGCTTGGAACGGGCTCGAAGGGCTGTTCGTTCTCGCGAAGAATCTCACCAGTAACAGTATCGACAGCGGTCAGACCACAGTTTGCGATGCTGTGTTGGGTGACTGCAGTCAGGAGATCCTGTCTTTTGAGTGTCGCCAGCACAGCCGTAATCGGACCACCGTGAGTGACAACCAGCACGGTCTCGTCCGTTGTCGCTGTGGCCAGTTCCTCCCAGGTCGTCCGAATGCGGCTGTACATCTCTGCGAATGACTCCCCGCTCTCTGGTGGCTCTTCGAGGGCGACCGCACCGTTTTCGACCGCAAAGGCGGGGAACCGCTCGTTAAGTTGTTCGCGCGTAAACCCCTGATAAACCCCCATATCACGTTCACGCCAGGAGCGATCGAACACGGGCGTGGCGCTGACACCGCCTTCGACGATCAGCGCAGCCGTCTCTCGGGTTCGTGTGAGATCCGAGGCGACGAGTCGATCGATATCGTACGTCGTCGCCAGATGAGTTCCAAGGCGGCGAGCCTGCTGTCGGCCGCGGCCGGTGAGCGCTGTCGGTGCCCAGCCCTGTATTCTCCCCTCGCGGTTCCAGGCAGTCTCACCGTGTCGAGCCAGAAGCACTGTCGGGTCGGCCATCAGTTCCGATACAGTTGGATCGGATTTGATTGTTTGGCTTCCCGAAACCGACCACTGAAATATGCAGTCCTGTAACAAGCGGTATGGACGAACCGCTGGTGATCTCTGCTGGCGAACTGAATATCGAGGAACTCATCTCGACAATCGAGGACGGTCGCCATGTCGTCGTCCAGACCGAGTTTCTCGGTTCTGAACACGAGGTGACACTCCGCCACGATGGAGAGATCTACTACTGTGATACGCCTGCCCGCCTCCACAAACACACCTCGGAAGCAGAGATGCGCAAATGTCTGAGACGGCAGGGGTACGCCCGCGACGAAGGCGAGCACTGACCTGCGGCGAATGCCTGGCTTTATTCAGGACCAGATGTAATATCGGATATGGTTGAAGCCGACCCCTCGCCACAGCAGTTTCGCGAACTGATGCTCGGTGAAGAGCCCGAGCTGGAGGATGTGATGGCCTGCGTATTCAACATCCAGCGCCACGAGGCCCGGACCTACGAGGCGTTGCTTTCCTCACCGAACAGCACTGTCGAGGAGCTTGCAGCCGAACTCGACCGCGACAGGAGCAACGTCAACCGGTCGCTGTCGACACTCCGGGAGAAAGAACTTGCAACCCGTGAGCGACGGCTGCTCGACGGCGGCGGGCATATCTACCAGTACGCGCCAACACCGCTTCCTGAAGCCCGTGAACTGATGCACGACACGCTCGACGCCTGGACGGAGTACGTCCACACCCGGATCGACGAGTTCGGCGAGTAACGACGTTCCTTCGGACTGGTTTTGTGGTCGTATCAGAGCGGTTGCAGTGATTCCACAGTCACTCGACACGCCCTGAGACAGATCAAACCGGTGGCGTCGGATGCAAGAACGTCTGGATCTCGACCGTGCGGCAGTCCGGATCCTCGGCAAAAAATTGGTAGATCTCGAACTCCTCGTTTACCCGGGGCTGGTTACGTGCAACGTCCGAAAGCGACTCGTGTAGTTCGTCGACCGCCGCACGGTCGTCGACGACGACTGTCACAATCCCTTCGGTTTCTGACTGTCCGGCGTCACAGAATCCAAGCAGGAGATTCTCCCGTTCGAGGATCGTACAACCAGCCTCCTGGTCAAGCCACTCCGTGAAGCCGAGTCGGTCAGTGTAGAACTCGACAGTTTTCGTGCGGGTTTCCGTCCCGAAGAAGATAATACCGGTCATACGTGCCGTTGGGCTGTGCGCGGTATCAAACGTGGGGGAAGAACACGCCGGTAAGCTCCGCTTTACATCGCTCTACCGGGCAAGCGCGAGGTTACTCCAATCGGTCGGCATCGATTCGCACACCGGGTGGGGTGACGATCAGAAAGCCACGGAAATGCATGAGATTCCCGCCGGCCTCGCTTACGTCCCGTGCGAAACCAGCGCCGAGTTCGTTCAGATCACCCTCGACGTTGAGCACGAGCACCGAACCGCTGTCGACCAGTTCCGTCCACTCTTCAGGCGGTGTCGTCCCATCGAGCACGCCGAGCACGACTTCGCCGCTACCGCCGGGGCCCTCACCGGGTTCGGAGAGCTGATCCTCGACTGACTGGAGATCGAGACCGTCGAAGTTTCCCATACGAGCAACTGACGCGCAGTCGGCAAAAATCTGCTGCCTACACGAGCGGGCTGCTCGACCCACAGCAAATTACGGGAAAGCGTCGCTGCCGGCGTGGTACGCTCTGTCAACTGTGTTGGTTCAGGTTGGTGTCTCGTACACCTCCATCAGAAATACCACCAATCCATAAGATTTCTGTCAGTTGAATAAAATTACTTTATTTTCCACTCGTCAGTACTCGTATGTCACGCCGGAAGAGATCACGTCGTCGCTATCTGATGAGCGTCGGCGTGGCAGGGATGGTGGGGCTTGCAGGCTGTTCGGGAAGCGACGATGACAGGCCCGGCGAACGGTTCGAAGAGTTTCCGACACTCGAAGCCGATGACCCGACCTACAGGGAGTGGCTCCCTGCCGGAGACGATTTCTGGTTTGGGAGTGTTGGTGCCTACAATCTCGCGCAGTACCGCGAACTTCAATCGGAGCTGTCTGCCAGTATGTACGAAGGCGCTGCCCACTGGGTGTCTTCTGGCGATTATTTTGGGGTAGATTTCGAGGAGATGGAGAAGCTAATTGTCTCGTTGCACGGACCAGGGCTGATCTTTCCTGGTGAGTTCGACCAGTCAGCGATCGACGAGACACTCCGTGGGACCGGCTACGATCAGTCGGCGACTCGCGATGGTGTGAGTTTTTATCAGCCCAGAGATGCCGATGACGGGAGCAAATTCGCCGTCGGCGAGGAGGGCGTCATCGAGGATCACGGGGGAAGCACCGACGAGTTTGTCGACGAAGCGTTCGTGTTCTTCGAGACGGTGCGTGGCGAGCGCGAGCGCCAGTACGAGCGCTCCGATCGGTTCCGGCGGTACACTGACGATGTCGGGTGGCCACTCTTCGCGATAGGAGGGCTCCGAGAACGATTTCCGTCTCAAATAGCGGAAGTCGATACTCTCAGCAGCGAAATCGAGGAGAGTCTCGTCTGGGGGGTAGCAAGCGAGTACACAGATGGCACGGTAGTCAATCGCCTGTGGTCGTGGAGAACGGACGATGCTGTCAGCCAGGCCGACATCAAGGAGGCTGTAGAGAGCGCAGTGGAAGACAGCCCTGAAGCGGAAACTGGCGAAGTAGCAGTTTGGACAGATGAGCGAGTTACGGAGATCGCCTTGACCGAACCGATCGAGACTGGTGGCGGGGGCGAAGATCCTCGGCAGACAAGTATTCGAGCAACCATCGAGGGAGAGACACTGCAGCTATCCCACCTGGCCGGCGATCCGGTCGATCTCGGCCAACTCGAAGCGGAGATCGGCGACGAGAAACGGTCTCTTGGAGACGGTCAGTTCGGACCAGGCGAGGAGCTCACAGTCGAAATCGGCGATACCGACGAGCGGATACGGATCATCGACACGAGCCCGGAAGAGATGGATCAAATCGTCGCACGGGCAGGGTAATCAGCGACCGAAATGAACGCAGCGACCGAAATAAACGGCAGCCTCACTTCACGAGCGCAGTCCCATCGAAGGAGCCCCGATCATAGCCGATATCCAGAAGCGAAAGGATCGTGGGTGCGATATCGTACAGATCGGAGTCACTGATCCGGGCGTCCGGATCGTCAATGTACAGACAGGCATTATCGAAGCTGTGCATGCCGTTTCGCGGACCGGTGCCGAACACCTCGCCATCGGCGCTGAAGCCGGCTTTCAGATCGAAGCCGTGTTCGGGGATCGCAACCAGATCCGGTGCGATATCCTCGTGTTCGCCGCGGAACGCGCTCTCTTTGGTCTCGACTCGCTCGATTACTGACTCGCCATCGGGACCAGTCATCGATTCGAGCGCCTCCTTCAGCTCGTTGCGAACCTCGTCGTACTCCGACTCGGGAACAGCACCACGTGGTTCGCGCTCTTCTAAGTTGATGTAGAACCGGCCAGGGATGAGCGAGTAGGCTTTGGTCTCGCTCGCGATATCGCCAAGCTCGTCCGGATCGTCGCTGTCGTAGGAGAGCCAGCCTTCCTCTTGGAGCCACTGGTTGAAATGAACCTCGTAGTCGAGTGTCGTAAAGCCGTGATCCGAGGCGACGACGAGCGTCGCGTCGTCGTCGAGCATCTCGCGGATCTTGCCGATGTACTCGTCGACTTTCCGGTAAAACTCGATGAACTCCTCTTTGTACTCGCCGTCTTCCTCGTAATCTTTGAACAGGAAGTGGTTCACCCGGTCGGTCGTCATGAAGACGCCGAAAAAGAGGTCCCAGTCGTCCTCCTCCAGATAGTGTGTAAACGCCTCGAAGCGTTTGTCGATCGTCTCGTGAGCGTCTTCGAGAAAGTCACTCTTGTCCTCGTCGTGTCCAAGTTTTGCGTTGACGTCGATCCGGTAATCGATCGATTCGAGATACTCCCGGATCTCGTCGGGATAGGCCGCCTTGTCGACACCCGGTGAGAGAAAGCCGGAGACCATCCGCTGGATCTCCCGGTCCGGTGGGAAGGTAACAGGAACGTTCATCACTGTTGCCTCACGGCCGGCGTCGTTGACCCGTGACCAGAGCCGTTTGGCCTGGACGTCCTGTCCCATCGGGACGTACGTCTCGTAGGAATCAACCTCGCGGTCCTGGAAGCCGTAGACGCCAGTCTGACCGGGGTTAACACCTGTCGTCAGCGCTGGCCAGCAGGCGCTCGATTCCGGTGGCACGATGCTGTCGATCGCACCCGCGCTTCCCTCCGCTTCGAGTGCGGCGAAGTTCTCGAACTCCTCGGGGTGATCGGCCAGCAGGCTGTACGGCACACCGTCGATACCGATGAAGGCAACCTGGGGGCCGCCGTCACCGCGAATCCGATCAAATAGACCCATATGGTGGCTACACCTGTGTCCCACAAGAAGGTTCTTCTTGCGGTACAGGCAGTTTCAGACGCAACTCCCGACAGAAAATCCAGCTGTGGACGTCAACAAAAGCGGTAAGATCTGTCACTCCTCGGCCGAGGCGGCCTCGTCCTCGCGCTTTTGTTCCGCCGGTTCGAAGTTTGCCGGGACGATCGTCAGATGATCCATCCCTACTGGCTGGTTACTCGCTGCCATCACAGCTACATGTAGACGTGCAACACTCAAATAATTACCCATGCTCATAACTAATCGGCAACAGTTGCCGTTATGAGTGATAGTCATAATCAGCCTTGTCACGGGAAAACACAAAGGGTGTGAAAACGACGGAAGCAGTCCGGTTGATGAAAAAAAGAGGGTCGTTCTACTCGAAGTTCTCTTCGTAGAGTTCCTGTGCGTGTTCGATCGCGTCCATCGCGGCCTGTTTGTCTTCCCAGCCAAGCGTTTCGGTCTCCTTACCGGCTTCCAGATTCTTGTAAGTCTCGAAAAACTCGCTGATCTCGGCTTTGGTCTGGTCGGTAAGATCGTCGACATCCTCGATGTGGTCGTAGCGAGGATCCTCGATCGGAACCGCAATGACCTTGTCGTCTTTCTCGCCGTCGTCGTCCATCTTCATCATCGCAACCGGGCGCGCTTCGATCACACAGCCCGGGAACGTCTGGTCTTCGACGAGCACCATCACGTCGAACGGATCGCCGTCGTCGTAGTACGACCGCGGGAGAAAACCGTAATCAGACGGATAATGAACGTTGCTGTGAAGCACCCGGTCGAGGACGACGCCAGGGATATCCTTGTCATACTCGTATTTGTTTCGCTCGCCTTTCAGACACTCGACGACCGCATAGATCTCTTCAGGCGGATTTGGTCCTGTCTCGATATCTTCCCAGAGATTTACCATCGTTATCGTAGATGATTCTTGGGCCAAAAACTATTTTCGGTATTCATTGCTAACTTTCCGGTAGGCACACGGTTCGGGGCAGCGACACTTCCCTCACCGGAAGTATGTTTCCGGTACGACAGATGCATCTATGTCCCGTTGTTGTCCTGCGATTTTTTCCTGACAGTACACTGGATTTGACAAAGGTTAAGTAGATAGATGACATTCCTCTAACTATGTCAGAGGCACAAGCGGTTCCTGACACACCCGGTATCGCACGAGAACTCACTGCGTTCCAGCAGAACATCCTTACCATCCTGGCCGAGGAGCCACGGTACGGGCTCGCGATCAAACGCGAACTCGAAACCTACTACGACGACGAGGTCAACCACGGGCGACTCTACCCGAATCTTGATGAACTCGTCGAGATGGATCTCGTCGAGAAAAGCGAACTCGACAAGCGGACCAATCAGTACTCCCTTACCGAAGAGGGATACCAGGCCGTGCTCGACCAGCTCGACTGGACGTTCGCAAAGCTCGTCACGGACGACGAACGCGCAGGCGACCTCGAAGAGCTCATCGCTCGCGCCGAGTAACCGCTCGCGCGTGATCGACGAGCAGACGGACTGATTCGCCGACGACTGCTTTCTGGTCGTCGGTTGGCCACACATTCCGCTGGTAGTACTCCTCTAGAAACTCGGCTATCTCCTCGTCGGTAGCCGATTCGATCGGTTTGGCGTAGTGATTCGAGAGAAACTCGGCGAACGCCTGCGCATTCGCCCCGTGATCTTCACCATGCTCGGCGCGAATCTCCGCAGCGAGTTCGCTGTTGTGTGCATCCACATGCTCCCAGTCGTCCGGATCGCCAGCGCCCTCAAGCGGCCGTTCGATCCCACGGTCGGTGTCCTCAATCCTCTCAAGCTGGACGGTGCCGTCTTCGATCCACTCTGCGGGGTACAAGACGAGCACGGCGCGCTCCTCGTCGCGAACGCGTGCAGTAAACCCATGCGTCTCAAGAAGCTCCGCCCGCGCCTCACGGTAGGCTGTTGCTTCCTGTTCGTCGACTCCACGGCGTGCGCGGCGTGTGAGTGTCTCTGCCTCCTCGATGACGTCGCTGGGAAGTTCGGTCTCCGTCGCGTCAGTATCCTCGTTAGCCATCTTCGAACGCCTCGTTCGCAAGGTTGTCCGCGCGTTCGTTTATTTCACGCGGGACGTGTGAGAGTGACCACTGCTCGAAGTTGGTGAGCAGTTCGCGCACCTGAACGCGGTACTCCCGCAGCTCGGGATTGTTCGTGTCGTACTCGCCGCGAACCTGTTTGACGATCAGTTCGGAGTCACCGCGAACGTCGACCTCCTCGAAGCCGTACTCTGTGGCGACTTCCAGTGCGCGGACGAGCGCCTCATACTCCGCCTGATTGTTGGTCGCTTTCCCGATGCGCTTGTTTCCTTCCGTGACGATGCCGTTGCTTGTGACGATGACCCAACCGATTGCGGCCGGACCGGGGTTCCCGCGCGCCGCACCATCGAAGTAGACGTGCGCGCGGTCACCCTCGTCGCCGAGCAGCGCCTCTAGTTTCGAGCTATCGCCCCCCTGAATGACGACTTTCCCGTCGTAGGCGACTGCCGTTGCCCCGCCGTATTCGGCCCGCCAGCGTTCGTGTTCGGTGTTTCCGTCTGCAATCGACACACCCGCCGCTTCGAGCTGTTCCCGGGCCTGCTCGATGTCACAGTTCAGTACCGGCATTCCTCGAAAGCTCACTGACGAGCAGGTTATACAGTTTCGGATGGCCGCCGTATTGGCGTGATATGGCCGGCAAAATCCAACGCCCTCTGTTGTTTTCGGTATCCTGTCCAACATCCGGCCACAAAATTCTTACCAAGGGTTTAAGTTTGGCCATCCTACTACTATAAAAATGCGATGACACGGTCTAGCCGCCAGCGGGAGCGTGAGCGCGAGCGCGAGTCTACAACTAACAAGGAAGAAGAGGGGATCCGGGAGTGTTCGGAGTGTGGCTCGGAAAACCTGATCAAGAGCTCGGATCGTGGTGAACTCATCTGTGACGACTGTGGACTGGTCGTCGAGGAGGGGAACATCGATCCGGGGCCCGAGTGGCGTGCGTTCAACCACCAGGAACGCCAGGAGAAATCGCGGGTCGGCGCACCGACAACGCAGACGATGCATGACAAGGGGCTGACGACGACAATCGACTGGAAGGATAAAGATGCCTACGGTCGATCGATCTCGTCGAAAAAGCGCAGCCAGATGCACAGGCTGCGAAAGTGGCAAGAGCGGATCCGGACGAAAGACGCCGGTGAACGGAACCTGCAGTTTGCCCTCTCGGAGATCGACCGGATGGCCTCCGCGCTGGGAGTGCCACGGTCGGTCCGCGAGGTCGCATCCGTCATCTATCGCCGTGCACTCAAAGAAGATCTGATCCGGGGACGATCGATCGAGGGTGTCGCGACGAGTGCGCTGTACGCTGCCTGCCGGAAGGAGGGCATTCCGCGCAGCCTCGAAGAGATTTCGGACGTCTCGCGGGTCGAGCGAAAGGAGATCGGCCGGACCTACCGGTATATCTCCCAGGAGCTCGGTCTGGAGATGGAGCCGGTCGATCCGAAAAAGTACGTACCCAGATTCTGTTCGGAGCTCGAACTCTCCGAAGAGGTACAGACGAAAGCAAACGAGATCATCGAAACCACAGCCGAAAAGGGGCTTCTCTCGGGGAAGTCACCGACGGGGTATGCCGCGGCCGCGATCTACGCTGCCTCGCTTCTGTGTAACGAGAAGAAGACACAGCGGGAAGTCGCCGACGTTGCGCAGGTCACCGAAGTGACGATCCGAAACCGCTA
>LKMJ01003414.1_pt1 | contig 14784 bp, 16 predicted proteins | sample 643391 | NCBI WGS metagenome assembly LKMJ01 (sample SAMN04112250, study PRJNA286221) | soda lake metagenome | biome: soda lake; feature: Kulunda Steppe; material: water; isolation source: sample PL-Br10 brine of Picturesque Lake | place: Russia: Kulunda steppe | collected 2010-07
CACACCCCTCTGCCCCAGCGCTCACACCCCTCTGCCCCAGCGCTCACACCCCTCTGCCCCAGCGCTCACACCCCTCTGCCCCAGCGCTCACACCCCTCTGCCCCAGCGCGTCGCTGCTGGCACCCATCACAAGCGCATGTGGGAAAAGCCTCATGGAAGTGGGCGCGCCCTCGTTGCAGGGGGCCCGGCTGAGTGGGTCCGCCAAGCCAGCTGCCCACGCCCACAGCCGCAGCTCCCTGACGCCTCCCTGACGCCTCCCTGATGTCTCCCTGACGGCTACCTGACAGCTCCTGACAGCTGCACGCAGCTCTTGGACTGCGAGGCACTGCTCACGCCGCCTCGTTCGCCACTTGCTGCGGCTGCGCTGGCTGCTCCGTGTATGGGTGCGCCACAGAGTAGGGCGAGGGCAGGCTGCACAGCAGAGGAGGAAGCAGACAGTGCCATCTCTCTGGACCACCCTGTGGGGTATTCCATCCAATTCAAGATGACCATGCATGAAGAAGACCGAATGCGTAAGGGAGGAGGGGGGGAGGGAGCGCGGGGAGGAGGGACACGTGGGAAGCCCAAATTGTCAGCGCCGCTCTCATGGGCCTCTCTCTGCCCATTAGGCGCCAAGCACTCCTGGGCGCCCTTGTGCACTGCCTGCCCATCATGCCCTTTGTCAAGCGCCGGCAGCCGACTCTCCTGCACGCCGCGCACACCGCCCCGCCGCCAGCTCACCTGGGGCCGGGCGTGCTGATGAGGGAGTGCGAGGATGTGAGGCCTGAGGTGTTTCCTGCCTCCGCCAAGCTGCTGCTGCCCGGCGCCTCGCAGGGGGGGCTGCTGCCTGCAAAGCGAGGCGCAGGGTCCAGGGCCGCAGTGTTGTGGAGGTGGGGGCCAAGCGCAGGCCTCAGCTGTGCTCCAATGTGCAGATGGGTGCGTGACCGGGGCCGGAAGGCCACGCGCAGCTGCGGGCCTCTGCAGCTAAGCCGCGGAGCAACAGGCGCTGGCATCGCGAGGGCAGCTTGGCAGCAAGGCCGGGGAGCAACAGGCGCTGGCATCGCGAGGGCTACTGGGAGGAGCCAGCACTCCATGCTGGGGGTGCGCTGCTGGGCAGCAGGCAGCTTGAAGGCAATGGAACTCCCACACACCTGGTGTGCCAGCAGGCGGCTGCCGTGCCGCCCCGCCCCCGCCCTGCTCGTCGCGGGGGGGCATGTGGTGGGGGGCATGCTCCTGCTCCTCCAGCGAGCAGCGCCCTGAGGGCCCGGACGCGGGCACACTGACGCTCATGTGGGAAGCCAAGGCCATACCGCTGGATGCCCTGGATCCTCCGCCAGACAGCGCAGGCGCGCTTGCACCTGGAGCGCAGGCCACAGTGACGCGCGCGGGCTGCTGTTAACGCACACCAGGCGCAGGCAGGGGGGCACCTGCAAACGCGCTGCCGCTGCACACCACACAGGCAGCGCATCGCAGTGCGTGCGCGTTGCCTGCGCGGCACACGCATGGCGGAGGTGCCCGCGTTTTACCCACTGCATCAGGGCACGCAGCTGGTGCGCGCTGTCCTGCTGGGTTGCGATGTGCTGCTGGCTGTTGCACAGCAGCCTGTGAGGCCATATGCCATCAATCAGGCCATGCAGTCTCAAGAGACCGGGCCTTCACGTGCTGAGTGACTTTGCAGGCACCCATCTGGGTTTCTGGTTGTCCTCTCCAGCAGTTTTTGAACACACAGCAGGCTCACCCCAACAATGCTCAAGGCACATGCTGCTTTGGTAGTGGTGGCAGCGCACCCCCAGGTGCGGCACCACGCCTGTGTGGCATGGCAGACAGCCACAGCAAACGCCTGCCCCACTGTGTGAGCAGCAAGCACACCCTGAGCCCTCCCAGCTCGCTGCTTGCGTCCCCTTAGGGTCCAACAGGCTCGCGCACACGCCCACACACGCCCACAAGCCCACGCACGCCCACACAAGTTTAGAAGTTATACTCAGTGCAGTGAAAAAATGAAAACACTAAAATTCACACCGCCTCTGAATTCAATAGCAAAAAGCCCAAAGTGGCTAGTTGACTAAACGGTCGACGCCCACACGCGCCCACACAAGGGTGAGTCACACCCTCACCTGGGCCCGCCTTGCCCTCTGCGCCCTTGGCCGCCCCACCTGGGCCACAGTCCAAGCCATTTGCGCGGATTAACCCATGCGCGCGCTGCTGCTGCTGCGTAGGCGGCGTGCCTGGGGCGCTGGCAGCCGCAGAGTGCGAAGCAGGAGAGCCAACGAGTTGCTGCTGCTGCTGCTGCTGCTGGGTGGAGTGCTGCTGCGGAGGCAGCGGCGGCAGCGGGGCAATCAGCAGCGGCTGGCTGGCAGCCAGGATGGCGTCCAGGTTCAGGGGCGGGGGGCGCTGCAAGGTGCGTGCGCTTGGCGAAGCGCGCTGCTGCACCTGCTGATGCGTGGGACCCTGCTGCTGCTGCTGCTGCTGCTGCTGCTGCTGCTGCTGCTGCTCCTGCTGCTCCATGGTCGCAACTCCGCCCGTGGCCTCTGCCACGCTACCTGCAGCTTCAGCCGCCCTGTCGCCCCATCCGCTGCCCAGCATGCGCAGGCCAGATGCGCAGGGAGAGGGTGTGGCCTCCGCACTACGGAGGTGCCGAGGAGGGGTTGGTGCACCCAGGAGGCCAATCAGGCGCGACAAGTCTTCATTGGCATCTGTGCCGGGCGAGCACAGCGCGCTTGCGCCTGCACATGTGTGTACGTGTATTTGTGTGTGCATGCGTGTGCGCGCGTATGCGTGCATGAGGCGCACAAAAAAGTTTGTGCACTTCCACTGGGGCGATGACCTCATGCGCTCATGACTGCGCGCTGCTACTGCATGTCACCTGTGCGCTCATGACTGCGCGCTGCTAGTGCAAGTCACCCGTGCGCTCATGACTGCGCGTTGCTAGTGCAAGTCACCTGTGCGCTCACGACTGTGCGTTGCTACTGCATGTCACCTAGGAGATCTAGACAGGCGCAGCTCCGCTCGATCAATCACCGGCATGGCCACATGCAAGTGCTGCTCAATCAATCACTGGCATGGCCACATGCAAATGCTGCTCAATCAAGCACCGGCATAACCCCATGCAAGTGCTGCTCAATCAAGCACCGGCATGACCACATGCAAGTGCTGCTCAATCAATCACCGGCATAACCACATGCAAGTGCTGCTCAATCAATCACCGGCATAACCACATGCAAGCGCTGCTCAATCAATCACCTTCATGGCCACATGCGAGTGCTGTCTGATGCGCTGGCGAGGAGCGCGCACTGGCAGAGCACGTGTGCGCGTGCACTCTGCGTTTGCCTACGAACAGGGCCAGCACTCTGAAGCTAAGCTTCTCAGCCAGCTCCATAGCTGCTTGCTCTGCAGCTCCATGGCATGCACGAGAGAGAGGGGAGGGACTTCCGGCTTGATTCCAGATCCCCTTCGTTTGTTCAAGCGCGCACGCCTCCTGGGGCCAGATGCCCGCACCCCTTGTGATGCAGAACACCCGCCCTCATGGGGCAGGGGACCCACCCCCTCTCCCCTCTGCCCTCTGCACCAATCATCAAGAATACACGGGGCAGGGGATCCACCCTCACCCCTCCTCATGGGGCAGGGGATCCACCCTCTCCCCTCCTCATGGGGCAGGGGATCCACACCCTCTCCCCTCTGCACCAATCATCAAGAATACGTGCACATAGCAAAACGGCAGCAGAGCAGCACTCACCCAAAAAGCCAAAGCCAAGGTCCGTAGCCCCTGCCAATTTGCCAGATGGCGTGCTGGCGATTGCTGCGCCTGCTGCTGCATCGCCAGACATGGGCAGCTGGAATGTGGGTGATGAGAAGGGTGGCTGCTGCGGCTGTGGCTGCGGCTGATGGTGCGGGTCCAGGGTATTGGGGTGCAGGAAAGGGAAAGCTGCTTGATCAACTTGGGTGCCAGGCGCCAGAGGGTTGCAGGCGGCAGCGTTTGTGATGGTCGGGGTGGTTGAGGCGGCAGGTGCAGACTGTGAGCAAGTGCATTTGTGTGTAGGCGTCAGTGTGTGGCGTGTGGTCGCGTGCTTGCATGCATACAGCCCTTGCGTGCGTCTGCTTGCGCCCCTCCTTTGGTGCATGACGCCGAGGCACGTGTGTGCATGCAGGAGGTGGCTTGCACTTTGTTGCCATGGGCCCAGAGAGGGAGGAAGGGTCATGACATTGAGGCTCCTCCGCATCCACACTGGCGGAGCCAAACCTGTGGGCGCACACAAGCTCGTCTGGCCCCTCATTACGGCATGCATTTTGGACCCCCCCTGGCTGAGCAAATAGCACAGCAGGCACCCAGGCACATGGCAAGCGTGCTCCTGCCCATCCAATCCTCTGCCCTGGCCTGCCTGAGCGGCTTGCTTGCCTCCTGCTCTCCCCCCACCGCGAACCCTGGTCTGCACTCACCACGGCTGGGAAGCTGAGGAGGGGTTCCGAGCCGAGCATCGCGGCAGCGCCTCCAGCCGCCTCAGACACTATCGGCCCAGCCTGCAGCCTGGCGGCATCCGTGCGCGCATGCATGGGCATGCGGTGCGCCAGCAGGCCCGAGGGCGAGCTCAGGTCACCGTGCAGGGGGCTGCCTGGGGGCATTAAGTGCGTGGGCAGGTGCAAGGGAGCCGCCGCGAAGCTGGGCGGCGCCGAGCTGGGGGCGCGGGGGGGGGCAGGCGCGGCGAGCGCGTGCAGGGCGTCCTCTTCACGCGAGTGGCGTGACAGGACGTGCAGTGACTGCGGGCCCTCCTTAAGGGCCACCCACTGGCCGCCTGCGATGCACAAGTACCGCAACCAGGCAAGCGCGAGTTGGCAGGAAGCTGAGCTGCTGCAGACTGCCACCCGCGCTTGGCAACCCCTCCTGTCCTGTTGGGAAGGGACTACTTGGGCCTGGGGAAAACACTGTGAGCAAGGGCCCGGCAGCCTGCTGGAGCACCATGTGTTATTAGACAGTGCACTCCCAGTTGACAGAAGATGTTTTGCGTCGGCCATGAGCACAAGGTACCGGAGACCCTTAAACATGAGGAGATCGGTCATTAGCCCGCTCCCACGCGTTTGCTTACAGCCATACCATAGGGGCAAAAGCGCTCCCAGTGGCCTCAGCAATGTGAAGCAAGTCTGACGCATGCATGCGCGTTGCTTCCCGCTATGCGCTTGCCTTACCATCTTGGGGCAACAACTTGCGGACACAAGGGTGTCGTGCAGAGGTTGCAGCGAATGGATGTTCCAGCACCAGCTGCTGCTGCTGCTGCTGCTGCTGCGCAGGCAAGTCCTGTTGTGGCTCGCGCTTTACCCACAGCTCCTGAGGCTGTTGCTGCTGCTGCTGTGCCGCAGCCCAGAAAGCTTGCTGCTGCAGCTGCTGCTGCTGCTGCTGCTGCTGGTGCTGCTGGTGCTGCTGAAGCGCCAATGCACGCTGCAGCTCCTGCTGTTGCAGGAGGCGCTGCTGCTGCTGCTGGTGCTGCTGAAGCGCCAACTGCAGCTGCTGCTGCTGCGCCAGCTGCTCAGGCGTGAGATGCAGTTGCTGTTGCTGCTGCTGCTGCTGCTGCTGCTGCTGCAAGGGCAGCTGGGGTGACGCAAAAAAGGGCAGCCCAGCGTTTGCTGCATGGGCCTGCTGTTGCTGTGGCTGGTGCGGCAACTGCTGCCCCAGGTGGGGCTGCATCAGCTGCGGTAGGCCCAGTACGCAGCCGCTCATAGAGCCGCCCCCCACGCTGCCGCTGCTGCTGTGGCCGCCGGCGCTTCCCCCCGCCAAGCCGGCCGCAGTGCCGCCGTCCAGGCCACCCCTGCCCCCCCTGCCTGCCAGTGGCGAGGCCAGCGAGGAGCCAGCGCCGGCGGCGGCGGCATATGGTAGTGTGCAGCCTCCAAGCGGGGTCCCCAGCGGCCACGGCAGCATCACGTTGGGCTGTAGGAAGGCGGAGTTGTACGCGGGCGGCGGCTGCATGGGCGGGCTGGAGCCAAAGCCACCGCTGGCGCCGCCGCCCGCGGGCAGGGGGGCCATGCCAAAGGGCGTCAGGCCCCCCAGGCCAGGCAGGCCTGTGGGCCAGATGCTGCAGCTGCTGAGGGCGCTGCCGCCAGGGGGAGAGAACAAGTGGGGCGCCACCATGGCGCCCATGCTGCCGGACATGGGGGGGGAGGGTAGGCCCAGCCCGGGGAAGTTGCCCAGCCCGCAGCCCAGCTCGTCCTTGCCCACACTGCCCGGCAGCAGCAGCCCGCCCAGATTGAGGCCGCCCCCAGCCGCGCCAGCTATCTCCTCTTGCGCAGGCGTGCCAACCTGCAGCTTGCCAGGCCTGCTGCCGCCGTTGCCCTCCCTGCCCGGACCCAGCCCAGCCCCCGCCACGCCGCCGGCATTGTGCCGCGCGCGTTTGGTGTCCTCGCCACCCGGCGCATGTGTGGGCGCTGCAGCTGCGCCCCCACCTCCTGCTGCCTCCTCCAGGCCTGACGCCAGGCGCTTGGCGCGCGTGCGCTGTGCGCGCGGCTTGCGCGTCACGGCTACGCCAGCCTCTCGCTCTCCCTGCTTGCCCCCCCCCGAACCACCCTCCTCAACCTCCTCCTCCTCTTCCGCCTCCTCCTCCTCCTCCTCCTCTTTCTTCCCCGCCCCCTTATCCCCCTCCGCCTCAAGCAGCGCCGCCGCGTCACCCAGATCCGCCAGCGACGGCTTGACAGCCCTGCTCCTTCCAGCACCCCCACCGCCCCGCTTCCCCCGCCCCCCTGTGCCTGTCTGCGCCCCCCTTCTGGTCAAACCCCCGCGCGCAACCCGAGGGGACGTGGGCACAGCGCGCACCTGGGTGCTATTGACTGCTGGGACCCCGGCTGCAGTGCCAAAAGCAGAGCACTGTCCTGGACCACCCTCTAAGGCTGCGCTGCTGTCCTCAGCGCCTGCCGCCGCCGCCGCCGCTGCTGCCGCTGCACCTGCTGCACCTGCTGGAATGACAGCAGACCCGTGGCCAGCACAACAAGGGGAGGTTGCACAATGCCCTTAATTCCTTCTCAGTGGTGTGCACGCTCAATTCAGTCTCAGTGGCGCTTGCGATGGATGCTGCAGCGAATGCTTGTGTTCAAGGGCTTGATTGACATGGTGGACCGCCTGCTTAAAAATGATCGTGCAAGTTGGGGCGCACAGCTTGCGTGCATGAGCACTAGCTTACTCAAAGCACATGAGGGCGCCAGGCGGCGACAAGGGCATACGCTTTGGCCTGCTCCTGTGTTCCTCAAACTTTTTGTGAGATGAAGCGGGAAAACCTGGCAAACAATAACGTTCTTGTTTAGTTGATCATAAATTGAAGAGGACCACCATCAGTAACACCAAGCGCAGCAAGCTGAGACCGCTGTCAAGGTGAGGCACTCGCTCAAGTGAGGCACTCGCTCAAAGGCTAAGAGACCACAGTCTGAGGCACTCGCTCAAGTAAGGCCTTTCATGCTCTGCTGTTGTACAGGCTGTTCAGTCCACGCACACGCGCACATCTATGGCATGATGCTCGCACAGTCCTGCTGTGACTGCCTGGCGCCATACCAGGGAAAGCGACCTTCCTCACGCATGCCCTGGCAAGCACACATGATGCACACGCGCACGCATACACGCAACACACAAATGCACACTTGCACGCACGGAAATGCGCAACAGACAAAGGCACACTTGCACGCACAGAGATGCGCAACACACAGGCAGGCATGCGCACGCACAGAGATGCGCAACACACACAGGCAGGCATGCGCACCTCCTGCTGGCCCATGGGCCACCGGCAGGGTTCCGCCCACGCCTGCCCCGCTCAGCTCCGCGGCATGCGCGGCCGGACCTTGCTGCCCCTGGTCTGAGCGCTGCTGCACATGGGGTATGAAGCAGTTGGGCACCTGCGCAGGGTGCAGAGGGTGCACACAGAGGAGCGGGCGGCGTACTCAAGGGGCGCGGAGCAACTGGGGCGGCAGAGCACGGCCTTCACTGTGCGTGGAGGAGGCACACAGTACACCACACAGGGCGCCTGGGAATGGGGTGATGACAGAGACAGGTTTGGCGGGCCCATTTGATGGGCATCAGCTCACCAACCCCGTGTCAGCTGGCCATGCAATATGCACGAGCAAGGTCAAGGCGTCACAACGAGATGTGCACCTTCACGCACACGCACGCACAGGCAGCTGTCCGGCCTGGACCAGCACACACATCAACAAACACGGTGTGTTCACACAAACACACACACGGCGTGTTTTTGCACCCCAGCACACGCACTTCCCCTCAGCCATGACGCGCTCAGCCCCTCAGCTCAGAGCTCTCTGAGAGGTTCCATACCCTTCCTTTTCCCCATCGCTCTGCACCAGAGGCGGCAGCGCGCCTCAAGGAGGTTCCACACCTTGCGCGTTGCTCCTGCACGCCCCGTGGCTCTGCCCTTGGGGTAGACGGCCACCTGGCCCCCGCTCTCAGGTGCCTGCGGCCCTGCTGACGCGGCGCGTGCCCTTTCTGCATCGGCCTTGGCGTTCTTCCCGCGTGGCTTGTAGCTGCATTGAGCAGAGTGGGCACGCGTGGGAGTGCAGTTGAAGACACATGCATGCGTGGGAGCGCAGTTGAAGACACACGCATGCATGGGAGTGCAGTTGAAGACACACGCATGCATGGGAGTGCAGTTGAAGACACACGCACGCGTGGGAGTGCAGTTGATGACACATGCATGCGTGGGAGTGCAGTTGAAGACACATGCATGTGTGGGAGTGCAGTTGAAGACACATGCATGCGTGGGAGCGGATTTGAAGACACATGCACGCATGGGAGCGCAGTTGAAGACACATGCACGCATGGGAGCGCAGTTGAAGACACATGCACCTGCCCTCTCCACGCCTGTGATACGAGGAGCAGCGACAGCATGGCCTTATGCACCTCACTGTGCAACAGTTGCAACGCTTGGCTTCTTGGCTTTTGTGCATCAGCAGGCATCCTGCTGCAGCATGAAGCTGGCTCAAAGCAAGTTTGTGCGCGTGGGTTGTGAGGCTACGCGAGTGCCCCATCAGTATGCAACAGTAATGCATTTTTGAGAGGCTGATATTTGTTGTTGGCCTCTATTTCAACTCTTGGCCATACTCATTGAAGTCGATAACATGCAAACAATGGAAAGAGGCGTGCACCGCTCATCCATGGCAGAGGCATGCCCCAACAGCAAGCCAACTCGTGACTAGGTTGCACGGAAAAGAGGCCATACATCAAATTTTGGCAGACGCACACCAACTTACATGCTCATGCGCTCGTCCATCTGCTCGTGCACAGTAGCCCGTGAGTCCTGATATTTGGCAAAGCAAGACGATATTGCGTTTGGTTGGCATCAGGCACATCTGTTGGATTCAAATGTACAAGTACTCGCTGCTTCATGCTCTAGTGTTCTAAAAGGGGTTAGCTGACAAAAGGAATGCCACGCTTTGTGCGTTCATTGCCAAAGAAATGCGCTAGGCACGCTGAAGGAAACCTACTCTTGCCTCATGTTACCCCATCCCTCCGCAGTAATCAGCTCCAGCACTCATGCTTGCACAGACAATGCAAAAGCAGGTAGGAGTGCAGGGCCCTCTTGAGCAAGGTGGAGGCTGCGCAAGGAAGGGCCTGTCGTTGGGCTAAACTGCGCAAGAGCACGTGCACAGAAACAGAGGTAAGGGCTGCATGCACTCCAGGACGCAGCAGCACCGGCAGTGGGCACCTGTGCAGCACCGGCAGTGGGCACCTGTGCAGCACAGGCAGTGGGCACCTGTGCAGCACTGGCAGCGGGCACCTGTGCAGCACCAGAAGTGGGCACCTGTGCAGCACTGGCAGCGGGCACCTGTGCAGCACCAGAAGTGGGCACCTGTGCAGTGCACAAGGGGACTGCTCATATGGCAACCGCAGCCTCGCAGCGGACAGGCACGCACCTCGTCGTTGTACTCATGCACGAGCTCCTGGAAGTTCAGGTCCGCCACACGCCCCCTGTACACCCAGGACACGCGGTCCCATGCCTGGGCTGCTTGCTCCTCTGTGTCGTACATGCCCAGCTGGTGCACCTGCAGCCCAGGGGCGCACCACCCAGCACAGCCCTCTGGCTTGAGCCCTGGCCAGACCTCAAATCTCGATTTTGCTGTAGGCACACACTGTGCGCACTTCCTCGCATGAAGGACACACACACACACACACACACCAGAAGAATATCACATTTGAACAGGTTTATCATTCACGCTACCTTGCCTGCTGTAATGAGCTGCTTCAAGCGTTGTTTTGGTACACACAAGGGCACTCGCATCGCTATCATAGGATATCAAATTGAATGATGTCTTGCTAGTCTGATAGACATTTCCTTAGGGAGTCCATCATACAAGGTGACCAGATCACATAAATGAGGGTATTGAGGAAGCCTAGCTATGCCTGAATTCTAATTAGTATGATCCATGGCAGTCAAGTAAGGTCGGCATCTCAACCATCACCCACCATGCCGCCATGGCAGAACTGTGCTCGCCAGCGCCCACAGGCCTGGTTGTATACGCCTGTGTACTTCTGTGAGCGCTGACCTCGGCCACCTGGATCGTGGCATGCAAACACGGATGCGTGTTTTTTTGTGAGTGTCAAAGTTTGTTTGCGCTCAAGGTGTGTAGACTGCCCTCAGTGCATATAGAATGCAGACACAGAGTCGAGGACAAATGCAAGCCATCAGGGTTTGTGGCAACCTCCTCTGCTCATCACACAAAGGAGCACAACGTGGCCAACATACAATCATGTGTTCCTGTGCGGTAAGTCACCCAACATCCTGTGAGAGGTGGTCACATCAACCCAACATGCTGGGTGAGGTGGCCACATCAACCCAACATGCTGCGTGAGGTGGCCACATCAACCCGACATGCTGCGTGAGGTGGCCACATAAAATTGAGATGCTGCATGCTGTGGCCACATCAACATGCTGGAAGGTAAGGTGCTCAGCCGCACATTGCAGCAGCAGATGAGTGCCACCCCCTTTCCCTGTCCAAACCCAACACCCAACTCTTGCTTATGTGTGCAAGAGCAAGCGCTGCCTGGAGGGCGCCTGCAGCACTCGCTCCTGCTGCAGCCGTCCAGCACTTCAGTGCGTCTTTGAGGCAGCCACTTAGGTTTAAGGCACTTGCATGCATGCACAGCACACCGGCATGCTAGCGTTGTGGCACATTAGCATTGTGGCAGTGCATCTGGCACACTGGAGCGCGCGCGCACATACACACATGCGTGCACCTCCAGGGGTGCGTCCACGCGATGCCCTCGGCCCTAAGGTTGGAGCAGCGCTCTCTAGCCTTGAAACAGGCAGCACACTAGCACGCCGGCACTCTGGTGCATACATATACACACGCACGCACCTCCAGAGGCGCGCCCGCGCGATGCCCTCGGCCCCGAGGCGGGAGCAGCACTGTCAAGCCTCGGAGCCAAGGGCGAACCAGGCATGGCTGCCCCGCTCTGAGTGCCAGCCCCTGCCCGGCCAGAGGGGGGGATGCGGAAGCTGCCAGTTCCGCGCGCTCGGCCCCGGCCGCGCGAGAGCACAAAGCGGCGCCGCCTGGACCCGCTGTCCCCTGTGTGTGTGTGTGCGCGTGCAAGCATCGTGAGTGCACATGCACACTTGTGTGAGTGCATGAACACGTGTGTGAGTCCACCTGTGCGCGTGTGTGAATGAGTGTGCTTGTGCCGTGCATATGTGCCTATGTGCATGCACGCGTGCCTGCGTGCGTGCATGTGCGAGTGAGCAGGCACATGGATCTACTTGCGCTCTGTGAGTGCTTCAGCCAGGAAAGGGCATGAGTGTGCATGCGTGTGTCCTTGTATAGCTGACTTAGTCCATTGTGGGACGCACCACTGCTCTCGTCATCTGTCTCTTCCTGCTCATCCTCGTCTTCGTCCTCATCAGAGTCCATGGCTGCCTGGGGGCAGGTGCCGATGCAACAGGAAGGGTTAAGCAAGTAAGTTGTTGGTCTAGAAGGGGTGGGGGGGTCAAATGGAAAGTGAACATGTGCCAGTGAGGCATTCGAGGCTTGTCCACGCGGAAAATTGGACAGGAGTGAGGCAGTCAGGGCAGGGAGAGGTGGGGCAGCAAGGACGTAAGAGGCAGGGGCACAGCAATGGCAGCTTAAAAGGTCAAGACCGCTGGACCACAAGGGCTGTGCTTTTGATCAGCAGTGCCAAGCTGGAACCCCGTACTATATAATACTGCACGGCAAACAGGGTGAGGGAAACACAGGATTGGCAGGGCACAGCAGCTGTTGGAAATTTCCTGGCTTTCCAGAGTCAGCATAACAGCATGGTGCTTGGACTCTCAGCGTGGACTTGCAAAGCATATGCCACTGCTTGAACAGTCTATTTCGCAAGCTTGGCAGCTGAATAGCAGGCATTGCAGCTTGTTGGCTGCCAAGCTTTCTGCCCGTGCCTGGCAGGCGGTAAGCCTGCATTGCACAGCCCCAGGGGTCTGGCACTGGACCAGCAGCACGCAGCAGGGAACCATGACCCCTCTTCCAGCTCCAACCAGCACACTGTCAATGAACTGTCAAAGCCTCAAACGCCGCCAGATCAATGCTGAACACACACCTCGCTCTTGGTGCCCTCGCTGTCGCTGGCGGGCCCCACACCTGCTGGCAGCAGGCCTCCGGGGTTGTGCACGCCTGGAAGCAGCACAACCCCTTCCTCAATACCCGGAAGGCTCTCCCCAAGGTCCATGTGCTCGTACAGCATGTCATCAGGAGTTCGTCGCTTGCTGTGGGCGCACATTGAGGAACCGAGGCAGTACTGCTTGGTGCCTATTGGTGCAAAAACAGGTCTCCAGAAATGCTTAGAGGGTTGCCTGGGAACCCTACTTACGCAACACGCTTCGACTGACGAGGCACACAGCTTAGGAAGCCTGAGACCGCCGCAAGCATGCTAACACAGCTGGCCGGCCAAGCCAAGGCAAGGGCGGCTGACAGCTGTCGCAGAAGCTTTGCGCCTCCGTCGCAAGCAAGGCTGGGCCGCACAGGCGAAACCACGTACCTGGCAGAGGCTCTCCTGGGTCGTCTCAGGCCGCTCCCAGGGCTGTCAGGAGGCCGCTCTTGCTTGGGCTGCAGGCGCTGCTCCTGCTTGCAACTGGCCAGTTGCGTCTGCGCTTGAAAAGGGCGAGGAGTGCTGTCCAGCTCCTGGGTCGCTTCTGCTATCTGCGCAAGCGCCCCCGGACCCAGATCAGCGCGCGGCTGCTGAGCGGGGCCTCCACTTGCGTGATCCCCTGCTTGCATCATCGCTTGCACCCAGGCCTGGCCCGCCTGCTCAGCAGCACTTGGGATTGTGAGAAATGCAAGGCCTGGATCTGCCTGCAGCTGCTGCTGCAGCTGCGGCTGCAGCTCAGGGAGAGGGAGTGAGGATGCGAGGGCCTGATGGTTCGTCATCAGCAAGCCGAGGAGCTTTGTGCTGTCTTCCCCGCGCTCAGCGCTTGTGAACGCCCGACCGACGCCGCTGGTGGGTGCGGGGACGGCTGCTGCTGCCGCATGGTGTGGCGCGCCGTTCGGTTGACCCGCGGCTGAAGAGGAAGTGACCTCCGTGACAGGAAGGAACTCGAGATTCGCGTTTGCGTTGGCCCCCTGCATGCGGATATTTGTTGCCCGGGGCAAGGCAGAATATGAAAAAAAGCTGTCGCCAGATTCCGGCTTGCAAGGTGAGTGCTCGCAGTGACATCACCGGGATGATGGTGTGCAAGTGGACGCTCTGTTTGCTGTTGTGGCTACCGCTACTATTGCTACAGCTGCTCAAAAACATTGAAAACTGCAGGGCAGAGGGTGGGAAGGCTCCTCCTGGGTGACCTTGCGTAAAAATGATCATGCTGTGCGCGCAGCATGCATAAGGGTTCCCATGCTCACAGCGTGCGAGTTTCACATACCCACACGCACCTGCTCAACGCCCATTGCGTGCTGTAGGGATTCTTGAGCTGTTACTTGCTCTTTTGCGGGTGCTGTTGGTGTGGCAGTGTCGGGCCGCTGGGTGTGACGCCCCATGATGTTGCCTGTTTAGTTGGCCAAGGTGGGCTGGGCTGGGCCCCTTGCCTTATCTACCTGCAGATGTATACACAGTATCAAGAGTTCAGGAATATCTTGATGATTACTATGGGAGACTAGGTTTTCTTGGATGCTTGCACGCACTGCATTGTAAAGCTGCACCCAGCTTTGAGTCTTTGCAAAATTGCAGGGTCAGGAACCTCAGGTGCAGTAGAAATCTCTTTTCTTTAATTTGTGCAAACAAGAGTCACGCCAACGTAACCAGCCCTTTTATCTTAGCCTTTGCACTGTCCAATGCAAGGCAAATCCCGGATGCTTGCATGGACGCGAACGAGGCACAAAGTGCGGGACAGAAAGAGGAGCCCAGGCGAGCGACAAACCTTAAGGAGTGGAACCACACGTAGGGCTACGCGCGATCCTGTGAAAGGTGTTGCGTTGCAAGCAAATTGGTTCCGGCTCTCCTCCTCCAACCACTTCTCAGATATATACAAATATATTGTGAAAATGAAGTTTCATTTTTATTTCAAAGGTCCGGGCGTTGAGGTCACGACCCCACCGACCAGAGTAAAAAATGAATTATTGTGCATGTACATCTTTTGTTAACGGTACTTACTTGCAAAACTGAAATCTACCACGGTTCAAAACCCATTCATTCGATCACGGTGCGTTTGTTTTGAGAAAAAATAATTGTTTCGTCTGGTCTGGATATGCTTAGGACAGGCATGCAAAGGATGGTAAGTACATCTGTGTGTGTGTGTGCGCGCAAGAGAGAGAGAGAGAGAGAGAGAGAGAGAGAGAGAGAGAGAGAGAGAGAGAGAGAGAGAGAGA
>LKMJ01003415.1_pt1 | contig 14783 bp, 13 predicted proteins | sample 643391 | NCBI WGS metagenome assembly LKMJ01 (sample SAMN04112250, study PRJNA286221) | soda lake metagenome | biome: soda lake; feature: Kulunda Steppe; material: water; isolation source: sample PL-Br10 brine of Picturesque Lake | place: Russia: Kulunda steppe | collected 2010-07
CTTCTCCATCGGCGAGAGATCGCCCAGCGTCCGGAAGTCGTCGAGATACTCCAGTACGACCACCCCGTACTCCTCGTACTCGAAGACGCCGACGGGCCCGGGCGTGTTGAGCCCGATCTCACCCATCCGTTCGTTGGCGTCGAGTTCATGGCGGCCCATCTCGACAGGCCCCTCGAAGCGTTCGAAAAAACCAGCAGTCCCACTGGAGAACGCGCCGATGTTGCGCGCGCCCGTCAGCACGGCGTGGACGAACGCGTTCTGTGGCGTGATAATCTTCACGAACCACTGCTTGTCGACGATCAACGGCGTCGAAAGCCAGTTGTCCGCCTCCAGGAACTCGATACGCACCGACTCCTCGTCGGCGCGGTCGGCGAGTTCGCGGCCGACACCTTCCAGATCGGACCAGTCGACCGTTCCCCGGACGAGACCACGCAGATCCATTACTGCTGGGAAGGTCGGCGATACTTAAAATTCTCCCGGCGAACGGATTCGTACATGATCGTTCGTCGTATTTATGCTCTGCCCGGCTCTATTTCGTGGTATGAACTTTCGGATCCCCGACGAGCACCGAATGATGCGCGATGCCGTCCGGGACGTTTGCGAGGCCGAGATCGAGCCGATCGCTCAGGAGATCGAGGACGACCATCGGTTTCCCGCCGAGGTGTTCGACGAACTGGCCGCCCTCGATGTGATGGGCGTCCCGGTGAGCGAGGAGTACGGGGGGCTGGGGGGCGATCAGCTCATGTACGCGCTGATCGTCGAGGAACTGGGTCGGGTCTCGGGGGCTGTCGGGCTCTCCTACGCTGCCCACGTGAGCCTCGCCTCGAAGCCGATCGAGGCGTTCGGGACGGAGGCCCAGAAGGAGCGCTGGCTCCGCCCACTGGCCGAGGGGGAGTATCTGGGCGGCTGGGCCCTGACCGAACCGTCGAGCGGCAGCGACGCCAGCGACATGGACACCTCCGCCGAGCGTGACGGCGACGAGTGGGTGCTCAACGGCACCAAGCAGTTCATCACGAACGCGAACGTCGCGGGCTCGATCCTGGTCAAAGCCGTCACTGAGCCCGGCGCGGGCTACGACGGCATCTCGACGTTCATCGTCGATCCCGACGATGAGGGGTTCGAAGTAACGGCGGTATGGGACAAGATGGGCCTGAACGCCTCGCCGACCTGCGAGATTCAGTTCGATGACGTACGCCTGCCCGCCGACCGCCTGCTCGGCGAACCGGGAGAGGGCTGGGAGCAAACGAAGGCCACGCTCGACGGCGGGCGCATCTCCATCGCCGCGCTGTCGGTCGGGCTGGCACAGGGAGCGTACGAAGCCGCCAAATCCTACGCCAAAGAGCGCGAGCAGTTCGGCCAGCCAATCTCGAAGTTCGACGCGATCCGGAACAAGATCGTCGCGATGGACCGCAAGATCGAACGCTCGCGGCTGTTGACGCACAAGGCGGCCTGCATGTACGATCAAGGCGAAGACGTCACGAAAGCGAGTTCGCTGGCGAAACTCGACGCCAGCGAGACGGCCCGCGAGGTCGCGGAGGAAGCCGTCCAGACGCTCGGCGGCTACGGCTACACCACTGATTTCGCCCCCCAGCGGTTCTACCGGGACGCCAAGTTGATGGAGATCGGCGAGGGCACCAGCGAGATTCAGGAACTGGTGATCGGGCGGGAGCTGGGGCTGTAGATCAATCTTGTATACTCTCCGTTAAGTCGTTGCACTACAACCACGACGGAATACAATTTTCTCTATAGATTATATAAATAATAGAAATAAATACTATTATAGAAATTTGATAACTAAACCCTGTCCACAACGATGAGCTACGGGATCTACTTCGACCTCCGCGCTTGATCCCGAGATAATCATATCAACCAGTGCGTTCAAAAATACATTATATGTGCAACTATGGCGCACAATTGAACCCAAATATGGACTAATAGGCACATATTCTCTTATAAATGTATGATTATCGGGGATTGGCTACAACGCACTTACGTAGTTAGTTATGAACGGGCCTTGGGACCAAGCCCGGATCAGCAGCGGTGGTGAACTATACTATATCAACTACAATATCGAAAACCTAATATTTCCACATAGTTATTATTTCTGATTATTCTGGGACTGGGGATCGGGGTGTGAGGGGCGTTATGAGGGACGGGGCTTCTTCGGACCCCCCGCACTGGTAGCTGATAACTCGCAAACCGGTTCCAGTGCAGCTATCCCTTGCGATGCGGTGTCAGCACTTTATTTACAATGGTACTGTTGTAATGCAACCGCAGAATCTAGAGATCCATCGAGTGCGGATCTGTTCCCTGCCACTTCGACAGTTGCAGCGGTGATACAGCATCGTTCTCTCCAGGAGAACAACAGGCCGTGTCGTCCCGAGGAGTGGAATGGAGGGGTCAATGCGGAATGGGATGGTCCCTCAGTGTATGAACGACAGGAGCTCCTTGGCAAGCTCTTCGGGACACTCTTCGGCGAGCTGATGGCCCCAATCGAGGGTGACACCAGTCACGTCGTTCGCAACGTACTCCATCTGCCGCTCGACCTCCTCGCCGATGAAGTGGCTACTCCCGACCGCGAGCACGGGAATTTCGAGCTTCTCCTCGGTCATCGCCTCGAAGAACTGGGCATTCTCGAAGGGGTGGCGGTAGACCTCAAGCATGTTTTGAAGGCCACCCGGTTTGGAGAACGAGCGAACGTACTCGTCGATCGCGTGATCCGGAACTGCGGCGGGATCATGACACTCGATTTTGAAGAACCGATCAAAGTACTCCCACTCGTTGCCGCTGATCAACATCTCGGGGAAGTCGGGGACTGCATAGAAGTTGATGTGCCACAACCACCGCTGGTTGCCGACGTTCTCTTCTGTCAGGAACGACCACTCCTGTAGCCCGAACCCGTCCATGATCATCTCCGCAAACGTCAACGTCTCGACTCGATCACGATACTTGGCCGCCAGTGCCAATCCGGCCGTTGCACCCCAATCCTCCCCGACGACGTGGTACTGCTCGTGACCCAGTTCTGCCATGAGTTTCGCAACGTCGTCGCCCATCGTCTCCATATCCTGCCCGTCATCAGGGACTTCGGAGTCTCCGAACCCCCGCAGATCGGGGACGACAACCGTATGCTCCTCGCTCAGGAGTGGAAGGAGCTTCCGCCAGTAGTACGATGTCTTCGGAACTCCGTGTAGCAACACAATCGGTTCACCCGATCCCGCAGTGTAGTAATGGAGACGGATGCCGTTGACTCGTTTCTTTCCGTGTGTGACTCGTTCGCCTTCGTGGTCCGTGATTTTGTGCCTCATGGATATCGGTGCGGTAGGTCGACAGCTCGAGACGGTTCCGTCCCTGAGACTGGACCCGTACGCCGCAAAGAATGGTATCTATGCCTTCGATCATAAACCCTCGTGCTGCACGATTTAGCGTGGCTACGGTCCCCGTCTTTCGGGTACACTCGGACCGTAGACGACCCCACAGATCGGATCCCCGTAAACGGCCCGTGCATCCTGGCCACGTACTGCGTTCACACACAGCGAACGTTCTGTTTCCGAACGTCTGAGTATCCTTAGCTCTCGCTTGAGAGTTCATTCATTATTAATCAAAACGATTAATACTAAGGTGAATGTATTGTTAACACACCTCATACACATCACGGTGTTGTTCGCTGCAAGCGAACGCGCTCGAAACGTCGTCAGTAAAACTCGCGAGGGACGTGTGAGCCCTGTTCGAGTTCCTCTCTGGACTGCAAGGAGTACTTCACTTCGATAAAGTTCGTCGTCTGGGTTACCATCTCCACCAGTTCCTCTCGGAACCGATCGTCGGGTAGTAGCGACACCGGTCCGGAGACCGCAACTGCACCGAGGACGCCACCATCCGGTCCATGGATCGGTTTCCCGAGCGAACGCATGCCCTGTATGTGCTCTTCGTCCTCGAACGCGATCCCGTCGTCTCGGACCGACGCCAGCTCCTCGCGCAACGCGTCAGTCTGGGTGATCGTCTGGTCGGTGTTCGCTGGTAACATCCCCTCGTACAGCGTGTCCCGGTGGGCCTGCGGGAGGTGAGCGGCGATCGCTTTACCGGCAGCGGTACTGTGAAACTGAACGGAATCTCCGACGTCGATATCGGTGGCGACGGAGTTTTCGCCTTCTGCTTTGTACACGCAATACGCCGTATCGTGCTCCAGAACTATGAGGTAGACGCCAGCATCCGCCTCGGTTGCCAGGTCGTCGATTTCTGTAGTACTGACGCTGTACAGGAGACTGTTTTGTTTGACGAACTCGCCGTCGCCAACGAATTTGAAGCTCAATCGATACTCTCCACCCTCGTTCACGAGGTAGCCCGCTTCGACCATCGTCGAAAGATGCTTGTGGACGCCGCTTTTCGACATCCCGAGTTCGTTCGATAGTTCGGTTACCCCGGCCCCGTTGCGTCGCTTGAGCAGACGGATGATAGTAAAGGCCCGCTCTACCGCTTCGACGGTGTCGGATTGAGAGCCGGTGGTTGCCATATAGAGAGTAACAAACCTGTTCTACTTAGATATTGGGGACAGACATGCAACGTGTCTCATCGCTTGGACAAAACATCTATCAACCAGAACCTCTACAGAAAGAGTATATGGATCTGTCAAAGGTGGAGGTCAACGGGTTGGTTGGAAGCGGACCGAACGGTGAGACACCCGCACCCAGTGACGTTGTTGGTCTCGCCCCGGAGCAGGTCGAGACGATCCAGAACGGCGGGTACTCGGTTGCGATCGTGTTTCACCACCTGAAGACGGCATGGACCGAACTCCAGCGGAAAGGACTCGAACGTCGCTTCGACGACCTGTCGATCGATATTGCGGAGGTGTACGGAGCGGGGTTCGATGCCACGGAGCAGACCGAAATTCTCCAATCGCTGGCGTCGAGCGATGTCGACGCTGTCGTCTCTATTCCGGTCGATACCTCCCGGACCGCAGAGGCGTATCACGCCCTTGCCGACTCCGGAACCGAACTGGTGTTTATGGACAATATTCCAGATGGGTTCAGTCATCCGGAGGACTACGCGGGGTGTGTCTCCTCCGACAACAAAGGGGTCGGCATCGTCGCCGGCCGGTTCCTTCGTGAGTTTCTCGACGGAGAGGGGGCAGTCGGAATGATCACCTTCGACGCGCCGTTTTACGTGAGCTCCGAGCGCGAGCGTGGTGTTCGTGAAGTCCTTGAGGAGACCGACGGGATCGAAATAACCGCCGAAAGCGGATTCACCGATCCGGACGATGTCCGCGATATCGCACAGTCGCTGGCGGTGCAGAACCCGGAGATCGATGGGTTGTTCGTGAGCTGGTCCGATCCGCCGGCTATTCAGGCGGCAGACGCGCTAGAGGACGTCGGAATAGATGATATCACCATTACGACGACCGGCTTGAGCTTTCCAACTGTCGAGTACATCGCTTCGGATCGACTGATCAAAGCAACGGGCGCGCAGTTCCCGTACCAGCAGGGCCAGATCGAGGCAAACATCGTCGCTCACGCGCTCCTTGGTAACGACACGCCACCATACATCGCCTCCAGCTCACTTCCGGTCTACCGTGGCAATCTCGAGGAACAGTATCCGAAACACTATCAGGAGCCGCTCCCGCTGAACCGACCGTAACCGCTTTCGTATTTCGTTCTCACACAGCGAACGGAGGGTGCGACGACGACCCACATCACTACAACAACGCATTCTGGATGCTACACTAACATTTATTATCAGGTAGTCACGTCTTCTAATACGAAGCAATCCATGAAAGGAGTAGTCTTACCTGGCGATGAGGAAGCGCACGTACAGGACTGGGAAACCAAAGAGCTGGACGACCACGAAGTTCGCATCGACATCGGGGCTGCGGCGATCTGTCGGAGTGATATGAGCCTCTACTACGGAGACCCGCTGGTCGGGAGTAAACCCGTCGGTGAGGTGGTCCCGGGACACGAATCCTCGGGGACGATTTCAGAAGTGGGGGACAACGTCACTCACCTCGAAGTCGGCGATCGCATCGCGATTAACTGCTTCGCCAGTTGTGGTCACTGTGAGTACTGTCACCGTGGCGAACCGAACCTCTGTCCCGACGTCGAGATCCTCGGCTTCGATCGGCACGGGGGCAAGGCCGAAGAGGTCGTCACTCCCGCGTCGACCTGTCATCCCATGCCCGACGAGATGAGCATGGCTACCGGAGCTATTGCGACGGATCAACTTGGGAACCTTTACAGCACGATGAAAGAGTGCAACGTCGACGGGTCAGATACCGTCGGGATCGTCGGACTCGGACCGATGGGTCTGGCCGGCGTCGTCAACGCCGATGCCCTCGGTGCCGAAGTCGTTGGGTTCGATCTGATCGACCACCGACGAGAGAAGGCGCTCGACCTGGGAGCCGATCACGGGATCGATCCGACCGAGGACGACGCCGAAGCGATCGTCGACGACCTGACCAACGGTCGCGGTCTGGACGCGGTCGTCGACTGCTCGGCGGCACAGGCGGGGATCGAGATGGCCTTCGATCTGGTGAAAAAACACGGCATCGTCTCACAGATCGGCGAAACCGACGAGGTGACGATCAACCCGAGCGACCACCTCATTCACAAGAAGGTCACGTACGTCGGATCGTGGTCGTTCAAAACGTGGGAATGGCCGGAGATCGCCGACTTCATCGTCGATAGGATCGGTAACGACCGTGCAGAGGAGATAATCTCTCACGAGTATCCGCTAGAAGAAGAGAGCGTTCAGGAGGCGTACACGAAGTTCGACAATCGTGAGACCCAGAAGGTCATCTTCACACCCTGACACCACCTCTCCTCTTCCTGAGTTTTGTTCGTTGATTGAGTTCCGTAAAAACACCGTGGCAGGGAGAGATACCGGATTTTAGCCGATCAACCTGCCTCGTGGTCAGTGATGTCTTCGAGTGCGTCCGCGATGGCATCCTGATTTGCCTCGTAGACCGGACCGTTCCCGACGATAAGCGTGTAGACGACGAATCCATCCGCTTTGAGGTCGTGGACGTGTTCCTCGAAGGTTTCGAGATCAATTCCTGCACGTTTGGAGATCTCTGTGGGATTGAGCTGTCCACCATCCCGGATCAGGACGGTGAGAAGCTTGCTTTTGACCTCGTCATCGAGTGTTGTTTCGAGCTTTTTGCCGGCATCTTCGACCCGGATTCGCCCGATTTCAATCATCCGCCTCACCTCCGACGTTCGCAGACTCCTGGTGCCAATCAGCGGCCCGCTCGTTCGCCTCCTTCATCGCTTCTGTAATCGTCGTGTACTGTTCTTCGTAGGGGTCGAGGAACCCGGTTTCACTGGTAGCGATGTCACCGCGACCGGAGCTATCCCACTGTTCTAACATGCCGCAGTGGTGCCAACCGAGCATGTACGGCTGGGCGAGACTCTCTTTGAGGTAGTCTCGGTACGCTTTGGCAACTTCCTGGTCACTGTCGACGTGGTAGCCCTTACAGCCTTGCTGGGCCTGCTCCTCACGAACGACGCTGAACGAACCGTCGGCGTTGACGATGGGATTGCCAGTCTCCTCGTACATCTTCTGGCACTTCTCGGCGTGAAGCTCGAACGGTTCGTATTTCTGGAGGAGAGTGACGTCGACGTACTCCTCGAGGAACGGAAACAGCCACTCGGGAACGAAGTTCAGCTTATCACCGAGAATGAGGTGTTTTTCGTCGTACTGTCGGATGTGTTTCTCGTGGAGTCCGTACCAGCGATCGGCGACTCCGTTCATCAGCTCCAGGAGATCCTCGCGGATCTGTTCGTCGTCTTCGGCACCGAACCAGTCGCTCGCGTCGGCGAGGTCGTCCCACGAATCGGCATCTACCCCGTAGACGTCGACAACGTCTGTGGCACTCTCGTAGCGGTCCTGCAGGATTTCGATCCAGCGCTGTTTTCCCGCTGCGTCGGCATCCATCTGAATAATAGCGTTCGCCCACGGGAAGACGAAGGTGTACTCGTCGTGCTGTCGCTGCTCGTCTGGACGAAGTTGCCAGAACGCCAGATCAGCGTAAAAGTATCCGAGCAGGTTCTCGTTGGCTCTGTGCTTTCGACAGACCTGCTCGACCCGGTGGGCGACCTCGCGCTCGAACTCGTCCGAAAACGGATCCGGGAGCGGCCCGTATTTTTTGAAGGCATTCTCCTGGACCTGCTTCCACCCCTCGATGGGCGCTGTGTCCATCGACGCGACGTAGTAGATCTCGTCGCTGTAATACTGGCTGGGAATCCCCTCTGCACCGTATATGCCCACGTGCTTTCCAAATGAGTTGAAGCCGAGTAACTTTGCCGTCTCGACGACGTTTTCGATCCACGCTTGCGCGGCGTCGCCGTAGGGATTGAACGTATCGTAGATCGTGGTGAAATCCTCACCGTAGCGTTCCAGCGTCTCCTCTTTGTTGTACTCGCCCATCCAGAGATGGGGTTCGATGTGGTTGACACCTAGCGTGACGAACTGTTCTCCGTTGGGACCGACGAACCACCAGGTGTCTCCGTCCTGTTCGATCGATACGACGTTCTCGGGAACGCGGTCTGTGTGGCTCTCTGGCATACACATACCAGTAACGTGATCGTGTATGATAAAAATCGGCCCCGTCTATCTACTCCACGTGGTCCATTCCCCCCCGACGATCACGACCGATTCGTGTACGGCGGGAGATGGGGCAGAAACGCGGCCCGAAAATCCTGATGCGGTTATTCAACCATCGATGCGAGGTTCTGTCTGGTCGCAAGCGCCGCTTCGTCCGGGTTGAGATGGCCACCGAAGATCTCGGCGGTGTAGTGTCCGTCGTAGCCCGCAGCCTCGAGTTTGTCGAACATCGGCTGAAACGCCATCTCGCCCTGACCTGGCGGTAGACGGTCGGTATCTGCCAGATGCAGGTGGACGAGATGATCCGCGAGAACGTCCACGTATGATGACGGTGAGTCACCTCGGTGTGCGGCGTGGGCCGTATCGAACATCGCGCCGACGTTCGGGGAGTCGACCTCCTCGATCAGCCGTAGTTGATCGTTCGGTGTTTCGATGAGGTTTACGTCGGCCGCATTTGCCTCGATAGCGATCGTTTTGTCTTTCTCTTCAGCGGCCTCGACGACGGTTTCCAGGACGGCCCGCTGGTTCTCCCAGGCGTCCTGGTACCGCTGGGTCTCGTGGTGCCATCCGCCGACCCAGATTACGATTTCGCTGTCGAAGGATTCCGCGACGTCGAGACAGCCCAGATAATGGTCGCGTGCTGCCTCCCGTTCCTCTTCGAGCGGACTCGCGGGGTTCGGACCGGGTCCTCCACCGAGAGCGGGACAGATACTCGAAACCTCGAGCTCGCTCTCTTCAAGATGTCCGCGAATCGATGACACTCGCTCGTCGTTCATATACGGCGGCCACGCGTGTGGCGAGGCGGCTCCGAACTCGATCGAATCGAAGCCGAGCTCGTCGACTCTGTCGATCGTCTCTTCGAGCGTGTAGCTTTGCGTCCAGGCCGGAAAACTGGCATAGAGCCAGGTATTGATACCGATTTTTGACATTGCAGTTCGAACCTTTCAGAGAGCTATATTAATAGTTTTGGGAGAGCGGGATCGTCATTTGATGGGTCGACAAGGAGCGGCTGCGTGACTATCCATCCAGTAAACATGATGAAAATACGCTATTGATGAGAAAGGTATTTATGCCTTCGATATTGTTTGTATTCTTATGGGCAATGATAGCTACGGTAACCCTGTCGACCGTCGAACACTCATAAAAGCGATCGGCGCTGGTGGAATCGCTACTGCCGCCGGATGTATCGGCGAAGAGGAGGACGACGTCCCCACAGACGGCCAAGAAATATCGTTTGATCTCGACGAGATTCAGCCCGACGAACTCGTCGGAGAGGGGCCGTTCGGGGAGGAACCATCGACGGCAGAGTCGGTAGAACTCACCAAAGAGGAAGAACAGGAAGTTGCCGAAGGGGACTTTTCTGTCGAGGTCGTGTTTCACTTTCGAGAGGACGCCTGGTCAGTGCTTCAGGAGCAGGCGATCACGGAACGGTGCGAAGAGCTCGGGATCGAGATCGCCGGCATTCAATCTGCCGAGTTCGACCCGGAGACACAGAGCAACATTCTCGAGACTGTCGCGAGTCGTGACGACGTCGACGGCGTGTTCTCGATTCCGGTCGACGTGGATGCGACCTCTGGGGCGTACCAGGCGGTCGCTGATTCGGGCAAAGAAATCGTCTTCATGGACAACGTTGCAGAAGGCTTCGAGCATCCCGACGATTATGCCGGTGTCGTCGCTGCGGACAACCGGGGAATGGGGGTCATCGGCGGCCGGATGCTCCGGGAGCTACTCGACGGAGGGAAGATACTGTTACTCGAGCATAATGTCCCGTTCTACGTCACGAACGAGCGATTCGTCGGCGTTCAAGAGACCCTCGAAGAGGCCGGCGGTTTCGAGGTAGAGGTCGAGGGGTTCATCGATGCGGGAGACTCCCTCGGTATCACACAGGACGCACTGACTGCGAACCCCGATACGGATGCACTCTGGGCGCCCTGGGTAGATCCACCGGGCGCTCAGGCGATCCAGGCAGTGGAAGAACAGGGAATGGAGATTCCCGTCACGTCGTGTGATATGGGTGAGCGAAGCGGTACGCTAATGGCGGAGGGTGATTACCTCATGGGCGTTGGATCCCAGAACCCGCTGGCACAGGGACGGGCGGAGGTGAACATGATGGCAAAACGGTTCCTGGGTGAAGAGACGCCACCGTATGTTGCGCTCCCGGCACAGGCAGTTGCGAGGCAGAATCTGCTCGAAATGTACCCAGAACTCGTAGGTGAGGATCCACCGGAAGGAATCACACAACACTTCGAATGATCGATGCACAGCCACAAAAAATGACCACCGAATATAGAGACCAATGGCAGTAAGGGACGGCTTCCAGAACATCATAGAAGACACGGTTGAAGAACCAAACGAGTTTCTACTGTTAACGGCAGCGATTGTCGTTCTCGGAGTATTATTCGCTACACTGGAGTCTAATTTCGCCACTGTAGATAATTTCATCAACATCATCCGACAGACCGGAACCGTTCTCGTGATCGCCCTTGGAATGACGTACGTGATCGTGAGCGCGGAAATCGACGTGTCCGTCGGTGGCGTTATGGCAGTTAGTGCGGTCGTCGGAGCGATGGCGATCAACTCCTACGGTGCCATCGCCGGGATCCTGGTCGCGCTCGCGGTCGGTCTCGGGTTTGGAATGCTCAATGGCGTCGTGACCGTCAGGTACGGGATCCCGTCATTCATCGTCACAATCGGTACGCTGGGGATTGCTCGTGGTGCAGCCTTCGTCGTCACTGGGGCATCCCCAGTTGTCATCGACAGTCCCAATTTCGAGTTCGCCTTCGGAGGAACCGTCGGTGGACTACCGATGATCATCGTCTGGATGACTGTTCTGACAATTATCGCCGCAGTGGTCCTCTCGAAAACACGGTTCGGCCGTCACGTTTATTCGACGGGTGACTCACAACAGGCGTCGGAGTACTCCGGGATCGATACCGATCGAGTAAAGGTCATGACACTCACGATCGCCGGCGTCTGCGCCGCGTTTGCCGGTCTACTGTTCATGGCCCGTCTCGGCGTAGCACGACCTGGCATGGGCTCTGGCATCGAGCTCGCGGTGATCGCAGCCGTGATCATCGGTGGAACGTCGCTATTCGGTGGGAAAGGGACGATCCTCGGAACCGTCCTCGGCGCGTTGCTGATCAGCGTCATCGACAACGGAATTATTCTTCTCGGCTACGGTCAGAGCTGGCAGGAACTCATTCGCGGGGTCGTCATTATCGTCGCGGTTGCGATCCGCGCCAAAGACGAGGAAGGTGATTGGTTATGAGCGACATCATTCGATTCGAGAATATCTCGAAACAGTACGGCACGATTCAGGCGCTCGAAGACGTAACGTTCGGTATCGAGGAAAACGAAGTCATCGCTGTGGTCGGTGACAACGGTGCGGGCAAGTCGACGCTCATCAAGATTCTGAGCGGCGTCGTCCAGCAAACCTCTGGAAATATCTCCGTCCATGGTGAGGAAGTCGACATCGATGACTACAATGCGGCCGAGGAACTGGGGATCCAGACGGTGTATCAGGATCTGGCTATCGCACCGAACCGGACTGTCGCGCAGAACATTTTCCTCGGGGACGAGATTCTCTCGGACAACCCGATCGGGCGGTTGCTGAACTTCGTCGACGACAAAAAGATGGAGGCAGAATCCCGCGAGCTCCTCTCGCGGCTTGAACTCGACCTCGACCCCTCGACCGAAGTGAAGAACTTCTCCGGCGGCGAACAACAGAGCGTCGCGATCGCGAGAGCGCTCCAGCCGGACCCGGATATCGTCATCATGGACGAGCCAACCAGCGCGCTCTCGATCGACGCGACCCAGCGAATCCTGGATTTAATCGAACGCCTCAATGATCAGGGAGTGACAATCATCCTGATCAGCCACAATCTGGAAGTCGTCTTCGAGGTCGCCGACCGAGCCGCAGTTCTCGCCTCCGGACAGATGATGGGCGTTGAAGACCTTACGGACGTCACCGAAGACGAGCTCGTCGCGATGATGATGGGGCGGACGCGATCCACGGCCTGACGAGGACTGTTTCCCCTCAACGGTCCCGATAAGCCGCACGAACGGACCACCGAAGTTCGTCACCTATTTTACGATCCATAATAATACAGTTGTATAATGTGTCTAGAAGTATATGTTGCAAAAAATATCATATTTCAAATATTTTTAATACGGCAACCCGCGGACCATCTAATATCCGATGATAACTAGCCAAAAGAATATGAGAGAACAATCAATACTGGTTAAAATCTATTTTCAGCTGTTATAGAGACAGATCATCTAGCTGTACTCTGTTAGATGAAATGAGCTGGTAAAACGATTTATATTCATTTTAAGAAGATATAGTGATCTTATTCGATCACATAGCTGATCCTGACTTCGGCCGGTTTCGACGCGGGTCTGGTCCACTATGTTGGTAAATAATCAGTTCAAAATTCATATCGGTTATATGGTTATTTGGACTCATTCAGCAGATATGATTGTTGTTGGCTGTCGCTATTCGAACCAGTACTACCCACCGATGTGTGGGAAACGGTGACACCACCTCTCTAATTAGGTTTCTATCTTTAGGCCCCCGGGGATGTAGAGCCTTCAGATAGCGGAGTGAACGCAGCTACCGACCAGCGCGGGCAGGTGGGCGTCGAGACCCTGATCGTCTTTATCGCGATGATCCTCGTCGCCGCCATCGCCGCCATCATGATGATCACCACGGTTAGCTCTCTGCAGAGCACTGCCGAAACCAGCAGTCAGGACTCGCAGGATCAGGTGACCAACCAGCTCCTCATCCTGAGTGCGACCGGCGAGGTGGACACGAGCGCGGCGGAGCCACGGATCGACAGAGTGCGGCTGAGCGTGATGGCCGCACCGGGGGCGAGCGAGATCGATCTGTCTGGTGCCTCGATCGAGTACGTCGGGGGCGACGGCGTCCGGAACTACGGCTACGAGGCGATGTATGGCGACTCCTTCGAGGTAATCGCGTCGGCGGATCCTGATGGGACCGCGCCGGTGCTCACCTCCAGGGACGATCGGTACACCATCGCGTTCGATCTGGACGCCGGGGGGCGTGATACCACGCTCGGGACGGGCGAGAGCGCGACCCTCCGGATCGTGGGCGCGTCGGGTACTGAGACGACCTGGATCGTCACCGCGCCACACTCGCTGGACCGGGCCGACGACGGGGACATCGTCGAACTCTAGAGTTCAAGCTCTTTGGGGTAATCGGTCAGATTCTCGTATCCATCCTCGGTGACGACGATCAGGTCCTCGATGCGGATGCCGCCGACCTCGGGGTCGTAGAGACCGGGTTCGATGGTGATGATCTGGCCAGCCTGTAGCTCGCCGCCAGTGGGGTTCAGCCGTGGGAGTTCGTGGACGTCCAGCCCGATCCCGTGGCCCGTCCCGTGTATGAAGCCCGTCTCCGTGGATGGGTCGTCCCGGAGCGTCGCGTAGCCCGCGTCCTCGTAGATGTCACAGACCACGTCGTGGACGTCCGCGCCGGTCGCGCCGGGCTCGACGGCGTCAAGTGCAGCCTGATGCGCCTCGTGGGTGATCTCGTACCGGGCGCGGAGTTCGTCGCTCGCGGTCCCGCGGACGAACGTACGGGTCATATCGGCGTGATAGCCGCTGTCGGTGTCCCGCGGGAAAATGTCGATCACGATGGCCTCGTTCGCTTCGAGCGGGCCGCTCCCGCGGTTGTGGGGATCTGCACCGTCCGCGCCACAGGCGACGATGGTCTCGTCGAGGGCACAGCCCCGGCGCAGTAGTTCGATCTCGATCTCCTGTTTGACGCGCTCGCTTGTCAGCGCGTCGCCGTCGTGAATCAACTGCTCGTCCTCGATCGTCGCGCCGCCAATCAGCTCCTCGGCGCGGGCCATCGCGGCTTCGTTGGCGCGCTGAGCGCGACGGACGTGGTCGATTTCCTCGTCGGTCTTGACCGAGCGGATCTCGGTGATGACGTCCTCTCGCTCGACCGAGAGGTCGATGCCGTGTTCTCGCAGGCCGTCGGCGGTCCCCGTCGGGAACCGGTTCGGGACGAGGACCGATTCAACGTCGTGATCGGCGAGAAAGGCGGCGATCGTCGCCAGTCGGGCCGTCCGGGGGCCATCCTCTGCGGCGCGCTCCTGATAGTCGTAGTCGTCGAGCCGCGAGACCGAGTCCGCGCGGCTCTCCGAGACGGCGCGGCCGTACTCCAGGCC
>LKMJ01003416.1_pt1 | contig 14781 bp, 15 predicted proteins | sample 643391 | NCBI WGS metagenome assembly LKMJ01 (sample SAMN04112250, study PRJNA286221) | soda lake metagenome | biome: soda lake; feature: Kulunda Steppe; material: water; isolation source: sample PL-Br10 brine of Picturesque Lake | place: Russia: Kulunda steppe | collected 2010-07
GGGTGTGTGTGTGCGTGTGTGTTTGTGTGTGTGTGTGTGTGGGTGTGGGTGGGTGTGTGTGTGTGTGGGTGTGGATGTGGGTGGGTGCGCGTGCAAGCGCGCGCGCTGTAGGTTGCTGCATGGTCACACACAAGAATGAGCTTGAACTTTGCCAACAGTAAAAAGTGTAGGTATTGACCCTTAACCGTGTGAATCTGCAGGTAAGATTTGGGCCCTAACTAAATGGCTTGTTACATTTGAGGTGGTGCTTTGACGTCATTCTTTATTTCTTCTTAACAAGCTGTCCACCTGGCATCACACTTCATCGCATGAACATTTTACACGTCCAACCTCAGTTTTGTTTGCGCACTGTGTTTGCAGAACAAGAAAAACCGAAAGGAACAGCTGGAAGCAGATGTTGCGCTATGTACAGTTAAATTGGAACGCGCAGAGAAGCTCATCAGCGGTCTAGGGGGAGAGAAGCAGCGCTGGACAACAGCAGCACAGTGAGTTCAAGAATGGGGCTGCAGTGCTGCTCAACAGTTGCAGAAGTCAAGGATGTGGTTGCAATGTGCTCGATAAATTATGCTGTATTTAACAGCAAAAAGAGGTGTGGTGCAGTCGCTGGTGTGCATCTCATTCCATCACTGCAGACACTTAAAACTGATGCCAACTTGCACTTCACCTAATGTTTTTCTTTGCAGGAACCTTGGAGAGCTGTGTGTTAAGCTCTTAGGTGATGTGCTGCTGGCCGCGGGACAGATTGCTTACCTAGGCCCTTTCACTGCCGCCTACAGGTGAGAATGACTGCTGGCAGCCAGGTTGCTGCCTGCGCTGTCCTTGCACCTGCATTGGCGTCCCCGTGCCCCACCTTACTGTGCGTCGTCACGTGCCCGTAAATCATAGGCATGCACAGTGCTTGCCTCAGCAGTCTGCTTGCTTTGGACCCTCGAGTACAGGTCTGAAGTGCTCCACAGCTGGCTGGAGGCTTGCCAGCAAGCAGGTGTCCCTTGCAGTGACCGTTTCAAGCTTGAAGCTGTGCTGGGAAACCCTGTGAAGGTGCGTACATCAATGACACAACAAAATTGGGGCACAATTGGTCCTCAGGATGTTCAGGCTCCTAGCAACAATTGCACTGCACTTGGCTTCAAAAGGTGTTGCTGCATGTGTCCACCATGCCTGCTGTGTGTTGTTTGTGCAGCCCCCTTACTGTCACACAAGAATGTGTGTGTTGGCTCATCGCATCCACTATGCTCATACCTAATTTCATTGATCCTCTTGATACCTGTCCTACATGCGTGCCTGTTTGCAGTGCATGCTCAACATGCGTGTCTGCTTGTGTGCCTCTATTAATGGTACATTTAAGGCATCATTATCCCGCCACACACCGCCAACCTTTGTCCTGCACAGGTTCGGCAGTGGAACATCTGGGGCCTACCCAAGGACGACTTTTCCACCGACAACGGCATTGCCGTGGACCAAGGCCGGCGGTGGCCGCTGTGCATCGACCCACAGGTGCGGCTGTATTGGCCTGCACATGTCACGAATGTTCATCAGCTCTCTGCTCAGTAGACGGCTGGGTTGTAGGCCATGGCAAAAAGGCAGCCCCACTTAGCTTTCAATGCGTGCTGCAATTGTGTGACTCTAGACACCTTGCCGCTTTGATTACTCCAGGCATTGCACGCACCTTGTTTGGACATCGTTGTAACTTGAGATCGCAAATGACTAGCTGCCTGCTGGAATCCCTTTCTAATTGTGCCGTTTTGGCTTGCTTCAATCCTGCACAGGGCCTGGCCAACAAGTGGATCCGTGGCATGGAGAAGGAGAATGGACTGCTTGTGGTCAAACTGACGGACTCCAACTTTCTGCGCACACTTGAGAATGCCATCCAGGCAAGATGTGCAGATGTGCTGGCGTGTTCCAGTGACGAAAATTGTGGCTAAAAGTTTGGAAGCATTTCCTTTTGCAATGCAATGGTCAGCAGGTCATAAGTGCAGCTCCCTTATAGCACTATGCACCCGCTCCAAGCATGCCAAGAACAAGTGTAGCTGTTCTTGGCACACAGAAATAGCAGCTCGCTGCCTCTGATCAGCTTGTGCAGTATCATTCATCATATAGCATGCCTTAGTGCAATGTTCAGGAAGACAAATTGTTGGCTAGCCTGCTCATGCACATTATTCATGTACATTTTGGTGTTGTGCGTAGTTTGGGAAGCCAGTGCTTATGGAAAACGTGCTAGAGACGCTGGATGCTAGCCTGGAGCCGCTGTTGCAGAAGCTGACATTCAAGCAGGGTGGTACTATGTGCATCAAGCTGGGCGATGCTGTGGTGGAGTACAGCGATGACTTTAAGTAAGTGCACACACAACTTGGCCATGCAAGCCGCTGCGCATAGAAGCTGAAATGCCAGGAAGCAAGGCATTGTTATATTCCAGCTCCAGGGTGCCTGCATGGTATTGCCTGGTATGCTTTTCTGCGTAAGTTTGTTGAATGCTGGATGTCCCGAACGCACTTTGAGTAACCCACAGATATGCATGACAATGCTCCTTTTATGCAAGCTTGCTTTGTCCCTCAATTTCCCACCAGTTCAATTTCACCTGCACTCCTTAACCATGGTCGCAATATCACAATGAAAAGGCAGAAGCTGGATCCCCTTCAAAGATTCGCTAGGCAGCTGACTTGCAACTTCCTCACTCTTTTGAACTGTATTCCAGGTTTTACATTACAACCAAGCTCCGCAACCCGCATTATGCTCCTGAGCTGTGCACAAAGGTTGCTCTGCTGAACTTTATGACCACACCTGAGGTATGTGGATCAATTTTGCAACGTCAGAGGTGCATATGACCTACACTGTTAGCCTATCTTCCTAAATCCCCCGGTACAAAAGACCTTGCTGGGCTTGGGTTTCTGCATGCAACAACCTGCTTCTTCTTAATGACCTGCGCTGGAGGCCACACACTGAGTTCTCAAGCTCGAATGCATGCTGCTTGACTGGGCACACCAGGGCTTGGAAGATCAGCTGCTAGGTATAGCAGTTGCCAGGGAGCGGCCTGATCTTGAAGATGAGAAGAACAAGCTCATTATCCAGGCAAGTGGCTTCTGGCTAACTCTTGGTGTCGTTCTGTCTGCACTTTCTCATCAAGGTCGATTGTTCATGCCTGTCGTGCATGTTGCTGTCCAGCATATTTAGTGAAAATATGCTTCAAATTGCCCGATTTGGCCTTGTACAGGGAGCTGAAAACAAGCGCAAACTCAAGGAAATTGAAGATGAAATTCTGCGCGTGCTTTCCACAAGCCAGGTGAGGTGCTTGTCAAATGTCCTACGCTGGCTTCATTAATCCTGTACGGTGTCATGGTGCCCACGACGGATGCATTGCGCCTTTGCCTTGACCATACACATTGTCCGCAGAATAGTAACTGACTGTGAGCTCGTTAATAAGTTAGGTTTAATAACTTATTTTATTAGCCCTTCTTGTGGGAAAAGAGCCATGAATAGCGTTATTTGTCATTTGATCTGATGCACCTTTTAGTGGTTTTTCTGCTCCTTGAACTTTTCTGCAGGGTAACATCTTGGAGGATGAAAATGCTGTGGACATCCTGCAGTCATCAAAGATCCTTTCAGACGAGATCAGTGAAAAGCAAAAGATATCTGATGAGACAGAGGCCAAGATTGATGAGGCCCGTGCAGGTTACAAGCCTGTTGCCCACCACTCCTCCCTCTTGTACTTTGTGGTGCGTGTGCTTGCACTGATTTGCAACCATGCACCTACTTGTGGCCGGGGTGACTTTCTGGTCTCAAACATGGCATGTTATATCAAGCACAGATACACCAAATACCCAGGCTCCTATACTTGCCATAGTGCGCATGGTTATGCAAAGCTAGCTTGCCCTGCCTATAACAAATGGGTGTGTGCTGTTACAGCATTGTCCTAGGCTTACCAACCTTATGCAATTCCCTCCCCTTCCACCTGCCACCTGCGCTCCAGGTCACTGACCTGGCCAACATTGACCCTATGTACCAGTATTCGCTGCGATGGTTTGTGGACCTGTTCATGCGCGCTATCCGTGACAGCGCACCCTCGGATGACTTGGATGTGCGGCTCCAGTCACTTAACCAATACTTCACCATTTTTCTGTACACCAACGTGTGCAGGTGTGATGCAAGGGAGTTAAGGGTAGAACAATGTTTATTTTTGGATGTTGTGCTTGGCCTATGCTGCTTGGGCCACGTGTGGACTGTGTTCTGGCACTTGCCCTGGCAGCTTGTTACTGATGTTGAAGCCCTTCAAGCAAGTGGGCTTGCATGTGCCAGTTTGTCCTTTCAACGGAGACTGTGCTGTGTGCACGTGCAGATCCTTGTTTGAGAAAGACAAGCTGCTGTTCTCGTTCCTCCTGACCACCAAGCTGGGCATCAATGAGAAGCGCGTGGATCCCTCTGAGCTGCGCTTTCTGCTGACAGGCGGCGTAGTGAGTGCAATGCCATTTAGGGTGGCACGGTGTAGGCAACAGTATATTTCTAGGCTCTTGCTTGCTGTTGATGTCCCTGCCTTTCCCCCAAGGCATTACACACTGCTCCTTACCAGTCCATTGCATGGGGGTGGGGAGAAGGTCAGCTGTTCAGTGCTGTGGTTCCTTGCTTTAAGCGGCAATCGCGCATTGACTCCAGCCTTGTCCTGTGTGGTTGCTATACAGGCCATGGGTGAGCTGCCTCACCCAAACCCGTCCCCTGATTGGATTAGTGAGAAAATGTGGGGCGAGCTGTGCAGGGCCTCCGATCTTTCTCCCGAGAGTGAGTTCACAATGTTCAGCACCCTGCACAGGTGTTTCATGGGCTGCTGGTGCGCTGCGTGGCCTTGTGCAGAAGGCAAGCCCATACAAGCTCTGCAGTGTGATGCATCTTCCCTCTTTTTTGCTTCCAATTTCTTCTAAAGACCTGCTTCTTTCTGTGTGTGTGCCTGTCATTGCTGCAACTTTACCAGGGCTGCTGCATCATGCGCTGCCATTACCGGCATGCTGTCCCTTTTGCACTCTCTGCAGGCAGCAAGTGGGCTTGGCTGGCGCAGCACGTCTCTGAGAATCTGGCAGACTGGAAGGCGGTGTACGATTCCACGGAGCCCCACAAGTGCACACTGCCCTACCCATGGCAGGACCAGCTAGATATCTTCCAGCGCATGATCGTGATCCGCGCCATCCGGCCAGACAAGGTACTTTATCATGCGCGAGGCCCTGCTGCCCCTCAAACATAACCCTTGCTCTGGACAGGATCATTACGAGCAAATGGGCCTGCATGCTTTGATTTCCTATGAGGCAGGATCAGCAATTCATACAATGAAATTCCATTTCCTGCTAGCGAATTCTAAGGTTTACAACATGCAGCAAGTCCTTGTCCGCGCTCTCTGTGCACTGCACTTCTGATCAGCGTGCAGTACTGCATCAAGCTGCTTGCCTACATAGTGGGGGTGCAGGTGTGGTCCTCAAATGAAGTCACCACCACACCCGTTCTGCTGAAATGCTGCATTGCAGCTCCTGCCGGCTATCACAAACTATGTGTCAGTGGAGATGGGCCCCCGCTTTGTGGAGCCTATGCCCTTCTCCCTTGAGCCATCCTTCAATGACTCTTCCCCCGTCAGCCCCTTAGTCTTTGTGCTGTCTCCTGGTTCTGACCCAATGAGCTCCCTCCTGAAGTTTGCCGATGATAAGGTGTGAGATTGCTGCAAGGGACGTTGCGCAGCTGTCCTGCGCTTTGTTGGTCAGATTTCCCCCTGGTTCTGGACTGTCAATTCGCTCAGCCTGCACATGTGTTTGTATACAAGGCACAATGCCTCAAAGCCAGCACTTCAAAGAAACGCAAAAAAATAGTGGTTTTATTCCAACATGCATACTTATTCACATGTATACTAGCTCCTGTGCTTGTGCGTGCTCGTTCATACTTATCATAAAGCAAACGCATGGATGCAATTATGCACAGGGTATCCAAGTGGAGTCAGTATCGCTTGGGCAGGGCCAGGGCCCTGTGGCACAGCGCTGCATCGACATTGGTGTAAGGGAAGGGCGCTGGGTAGTGCTGCAGAATTGTCACCTGGCAAAGTCCTTCCTGCCCACTTTGGAGCTGATCATTGAACAGCAGCTGGTTGAGGGCAAGGTGCGTGCAGACACAGCCTTGTGATTTTACACCCTGTAAGTTGTCTCAGCCGTGCATCCACTGCCTCTGCACACGGTCAGGACACAGCTCATGCAAAGCACAATTCCCCTGTGTGGCCCGTATTCACTGTCCAAGCAGCAAGCTTGCAAGCAAGCATGGAAGCCTCTGTGCTTGCAAAGCAGGTCCACAAAGACTTCCGCTTGTGGCTGACATCCTACCCCTCGCCCATCTTCCCCATCTCCATATTGGAAAATGGCATCAAGATGACCAACGAGGCTCCCAAGGGCCTCCGCGCAGGTGGGGCCAGCATTTGCCTCTGGCTCCAAACTTAGTCCATGCCTGCTTTTAGAAAAAATAGGCTGCAACGCAGAGCTGTGGCTGGGATGCAGCTTGCCTTAGTGGTGCAGCGCTTCTATGTGGTGCAGCACTCTCCTCTGTAGCAGGTAGCTTCAAACCTCAGTGTGCTTTCAGCAGCTACTCTCGGTGAATGCCAATCTTGTGTATGTTCAAAGTACGTTGAAGTCGGGAAGTGAAGCTGCCAACATCTGTATGCCTGCTCCTGTACCGTCGCAGGCCTGCTCCGTACCTACATGTCTGACCCAATCTCCAACCCTGACTTCCTGAATGGGTGTGCCAAAGACCATGCCTTCAAGCGCATGCTCTTTGGCCTTGCCTTCTTCCACTCAATAGTGCAGGTAAGCAACCGGAGCACATACGCTTACGCTCTGATTAAGCAACTTGCTCGTGCACTTTTCAACATACACGCACGCAGGTATGCATGTTTGCATCAATGCAATAAGAATGAAATTAGGTAAACAAAGCTGACTTTAAGCCAACTTGCCCACACATGCATCCCACTTACGAACAATTTGTCCAGGAGCGCCAAAAGTTCGGCCCCATGGGCTGGAACATCCCGTACCAGTTCAACGAGAACGACCTACGCATCAGCGTCCGCCAGGCAGGGCAGGGCACCTTCAAGAAATTGCTTCCGCACGCACGCACAGGCTAGGTGTAGAGCATAATCTGGCTGCAGCATGTGCTTTGCCAGATACCTTCTCAGAGGCTGAGCTGAATGTCCTACCTTCTATGCCTTTAATCCTTATCTTTATGGGAACCTTGTGTTTCTTTTAATCCCTAAGCTAGCAGTCTGTGGTCCATGATGTTGTGTTTCAGCTTTTTTACTCATTGTCTATAACCCATTTGCATTTGTTGCCCCTTGACTCAAAATAAAAGCACTTCTCACACGGTAACATCCTGTAGTCTTATCCTGCAACCTGCTGCCTTATAGTGTCTCAAGGTGCACTGCCTCCTTTGAAAAATGGCGGTGCTTCGCTAAATTGGCAAAGACCTGCTATGTTTGTATGCAGCCTTTGCCCCACCATGCTATCATGATTGCACTGACTAGTGGACCACAAGTTGGACCTCCTGAAATATTGCACTCCTGATCGAAAACCTTTGTGCAGCTGCGCATGTTCTTGGATGAGTACCCAGAGATACCTTATGCCACGTTGTCCTACACAGCTGGCGAGTGCAACTATGGTGGAAAGGTGGGGCATATTTTATGCTGACAAAGCGAGCGCAGACACGACCTGCAGACACGAGGGACTAGGTGCAGCTTGACTTGTGCAGGAGACAGACCTCTTCACTTCATAGCCTGCAGCGCACCATGGCATGGGTGCTAATGCATTGTGCAGGTCAGCTCAAAATGTGCGCGTGTGACTGCGCCTTGCCTGCAGGTCACAGACTCCCATGATCGCCACACGCTTATGACTATCCTGGCCACATATTACACCCCAGCGATTGTGAATGACAAGCACTACAAGTGAGGGCAGACATCCAAAACATCGTGCTTTTGGTGCAAGCATATTCATGGCAGCTGATCATGCTTCTTCTTGCCTTTGTATTAAGATTGTGCAGGCCACATGGATTTTGCACATCTGCATTCTTCGTTCCCTTATTCCCACTTCTCTCCTGTCTGCTTGCAGATTCTCTCCATCTGGCATCTACTACGCTCCTGCACCCAGAGAGCATGCTGGTTACATAGAATTTATCAACAGCCTGCCTCTTACAAGCGCCCCCGAGGTAGACTTGTTGCCTTTTTTGAAGTCTTCAAGGCGAGAGATGCCAACTTGGAGAATGCCAAGAAATAACCAATAAGAGTACAGATACGCTTCACATTCCTTGCGGCCCCTATTGATTCCAACTTTGTACCATGCATCTGGACAACGTTCTTGTCACAGAGCAGCATTTCCTTCTTAATGTCACTGAATTGACTGTAGGTGTACGGCCTGCACGACAATGCTGACATAGTCAAAGACTTGCAAGAGACAGGCCTCCTTCTGGACTCGGTCATGCTGACACAGGTACAGTTGTGTGAGCTATCTCAAAAATCCAATTGAACTGCTGCAACAAAGTCTATTAGGGCCTGGCGAGACCCCAACGCATTGCCAAAGGTGTATACTCTTAGAAGCTTAGCTATTTCAATAAACAACGCGAAGGCAGCTGGACATCTGAGCATGAACATGGCTCATAACTAGCATTTTGCATCTATCCAGGTCAAAATAGCGATATGAAAATGCCACTCCTGTTTGAATGGACGCAGTCACGAGACCAATCTGCAGGAGGGGGCAAGTCCTTTGAAACAGTGGTGGCTGAGGTAGGTTGCTGCCACACTGCTTGCAAGCTAGCACTATATAAGCTTTTGTCAATATATCTGTGGGTGCATATTTCTCGGGTGTTAGTTGTGGGTAGCTGGCATAACAAAAGCAAATGATTTTTTTGTACCTGCAAGTTAAACAACTTGACAAAAGGCGCGGCTTTTTTACACAAGCAAAAAAGCCGCGCCTTTTGAGTATAGCCTTGAATCAGTGTAGAAAGTGCCTACCAAGGGACACTTAAATTCTAGCCAGGCGTATTCCATGTGTTAAAGGAGGCTCAAGAGGGAAGGATCCAAATATCTAACTAGGCATGGGCTGATAGTTATTAATGCTTCCTTTCATTTAAGGTTGCGGCCGATGTTTTGGAGCGCCTACCGGTGAACTTTGACATAGAGGCTGTGGAGGGAAGGTACCCACAGGACTATTTCAACTCCATGAACACTGTGCTGGTGCAGGTGAGGACTGCAGTTCTAGAAAGCTGGCTGTCGCACGGTGCTGTTTTAAGACCAACAACTCTGGCCTCTAGCGCTTGAATAGCACAAATCTATAACTGTCCGCTATAAGTTTGTATATGTAGCAATTTCCCCAGATGAACTTTAACCAAGAAAAAGCAATGCTTGCTACTTCTGTCCTGAGGTATATTTACATATGTGTGCATCACCATCACCTTTATCTTATTCGCAGCATTTGTGTTTGGTGTTTTATTCAACTGCGTGTGAGCTCTCTTTGGGCATAATGCCATCCGCTGCAACTCACCTTCTGCCTGCAGGAGCTTAATCGCTTTAATGCGCTTTTGTCTGTGATCCGCACCACGCTCATCAACTTGGGCAAGGCAGTCAAGGGGTTGGCATTAATGAGCGCAGAGCTGGACCAGGTGATTGCACATTATAATCAGTAAGATTCTGATTGGTTCGTTTAATTACCTTGTCTGCCTACTGTTTATGATGTCTCGTGTTCCCATATTGAGCGCGCACTTTCTTTTGTAAGTGGCACTGTTTGATTTAGATTTTATACCCTGATACGCTAAGTTGATAAAGTAGGCTTCAGAATTGTTTGTATCTCCCAGCTTGGGAAGGAAAGTCAAGCAGCAGCAAGTCAGCTGCAATCGAATTTTGGTGCACTGCGCAATGTGTGACTGTTTATCCCAGGTGGGACGCGCCCTTTTTGATGGTAAAGTGCCAGGCACATGGCTGAAGAAGTCGTTCCCATCATTAAAGCCTCTCGGTCCCTACATTAAGGAAGTTTTGGAGCGGGCCGTGTTTTTCCAGGTGAGCCTGAGCTTGACCACCACTCCCTGCACTGTTGCAGCAGAGAAGGCGCAATTTATATATTGCAGTATCTTGTAAGCAACCGCTGCTCACTAATCGCTCCAGATGGAGTTTTGACAACTATCTTCGGGAGGATACTTCATGCAAATGCACCAGCTGCGACTTAGGGGCACATGTCAAGCTCGGACATCAGAATATTCACCACAGTTCCCTCCTCTGAATTGCTTTAGGATTGGGTTGATCAAGGACCACCAACCATCTACTGGATCTCAGGTTTCTTCTTCACTCAAGTAAGACCATAAATGGACCAGCTCGTGTGTCCTCCCAGACGTTAATTACCTATCAGATTGTGCCTGAAATGTGTCCATACTTTGTGCTTAACAGTTCCATTAACATTTTCGAGATTGCTAGTGAGCTAAAAAGGATGTTCATGTGGGATAGCTTCTGTCTTCACCTTTCAGTCTGGTGTATAATCTGATGGATTTTGGCAGATTTGAGAGCTTCTAGAGTTCGAATGCAAAGCTTAATGACTTGGAGAAGAGGGCTACAATGCTGCAATGTACGCAGGCATTTTTGACAGGATCCAAGCAAAATTTTGCACGGAAATTCAAGATCCCCATTGACCACATAGACTTCGACTTCGACATCAAGGACCAGGAAGGAGACTGCAGCTCGCCACCATCAGATGGTGTATTCTGCAAAGGTGTGCTTGAGGCAAACCGATTTTGCACCGTAAAAATTTCAAGCAAATTCAAGCTTGGACGTAGACTTTTTTTTCCTCTCTAGAAGTTCCCCTTCCTGGCCTCTCTCAAATGCGGGCATCTTGATGTCGTGTTCTCAAACCTGGTTATCTGCACCATTCTTATGAATTCTGTGCATCAAAAAGCTAATTTCCTGCTGCATCTGCAATGTTAAGCAGGCAAGGAGGAGGTCTGTGTGTAAGCCAGGGGAAAAGAACAAAATTTAGTTCGATCCCAACGAGCTCACACTTCACCTTCCCATGACATGTTCAGGAAATTAAGATGCACCTTTCAGGGATCCGCAATTTTGGTCAGACTAGAGTGTTATGCAGGTGCATGGGCTGAGCTAAGAGAATCACCCCTGAAGCCTACCTTGTTAGATAGTGGGGTGGATGGCCCTGTAAACCTCGCCAGAAACTGAACATTTAAAGGCGAGTCAAACAGCGCCGTTGATGACAGACATGAGCTCCAGGTGCCCTGGCAGGTGCTCCCTTGGTCGTGTACACTTGCACTTGAGCTTTTACCATAAGGAATAAAAAATTTGATACATGGACAAAAGCATATAATAGACAGAAGGAGGCCGACAGGATGCGAATTATTGCATGATGATTAATGCTCAGGGCTGTTTGCCCTGCTAGGCTGTGAGGGACTCAGCATTGTGTACAGTGGTACATGCATGTGAGCTTTTTTAAGAGCTAAGTGGCTGTAGGGGACAAGCTTATGGTGCCCCCCTCCTAGGCCCCATGGATCGTTCTCAGACACTTGTGAGCACTTCCTGATTTGAGTGCGACAAAAAGGTACCAACAGCTGGTGGGTGCAAGCTGAAGCTACCTCAGTGCTGAGGCCCGCTGCTCCAGTGGTGCAGAGCTTTTATATCTGGGTGCTTTTATATCTTGGGAAAAGGTGCCCGGAACACACAAACAATGTATCATTAAGAGAGGCACCCCGCGGTCTGTGCCAAAGACCCGTCATGGAAAGGCACAGCGCCGCTAGTGTGACACTGGCGCCATTGACCCCTCTGCTGTGGGGTTCACCCCGTCATCTAGCGAGGTGGGCTCCAGTAGGTCGCAGAAGAGCAGGGTTATGGCATCCCAACCAGAGCACTTATAATCACCTGTTAAAAACAGTTTAAGTACAACTGGTCAGGGGAACGTCTTTACAGGCACTAATAGCCATTACGGACCATTCATTCACAGCGGGTACAAATTTGACTTTGTTGCATCAAAGCTTGTATTGTTAGCAGACTGAACCTGGGAGCGATAAACATTTGTTGCAAGTTTGGAAATGAAAACGTTCCAAAGAGAGCTGCTCAAACCTGAGCCTATATGCTGCACAGGCTTCCAGTCTGGCTAAGGTCATATGCGGAATAGTTATTAATTTTGTTTGGAACTTTGATTTACAGGAAAGGTCAGCTGTATGCAATTAATCTCCTTATTTTCAGAAGCTTAGTCATTCAAAGTCCCACATGCTTGGGGTCCCTTGAGCAACAACAGCAAATTTTTTTTGGCTGAACACCACAACTAGGCGCAGCCTAAGAATAAAATGTCAGATATTTATAATTCAAGTATTCAAGTTGTTGGCAAGGTGAACAGGCTGAGGAACTAACAAATCAGGGAACCCTGATATCCTTGCGAGCAAGCTAGCAGCAGAAGAGCTGGTACCTAAGCCTCAGGGACGGCCCTAAGGGTGCCCTCGACTCATCAAGCTGCTTGGATCATGAGGAGCAAAGCTGAAATTCATAGTGGGCCATTTTTTTGGAGGGTTGACAAGCGTGGTGATGATCACCTGTTCCAACGCGGAATACCTGGGAGTTGCCTCGCCTTGTGTGACCTAAACAGGCTAAATTCTGTTTTGTATGGCTCCTTGTTTGGGTATGGTGGGCTAAGTGCTCGGCTAGGTGTTGATACCATGGGATTTTTCATCAGATTTGATGTCAAAATCTGATCTCTATCAATGGGCATTAAGAAAGTTCTCTTTCATGGGAGTGCACGGTGTGTAGATGCTTGCATTATGCCAGTAGCCTATCATACAAAATAAGCAAAACAATTTGCTTATTTTACGCAGGTCTATTTTTGGAAGGGGCCCGCTGGAGCCAGGCGAAGCATCAGCTCATAGAGAGTGAGCCCAAGGTCTTGTACTCACCAATGCCCATTATCTGGATGGTACCACAAGAGGTGAGAAGATGCTGGAAGCTAGATCAAGGGCATCATCAGAATGTCATGTTCAGCTCTCCACATTTCTTTGCTCCATGCTTGTTTTCTTGTTTGTGTGAGAAAGAGCTTGCTCTCTATCCCTTACTTATTTGCGTCCTGTTTTGCAGGTTACCAAGTTCCAGGTTTACAGCAATTACAACTGCCCATTGTACAAGACGAGTGAGAGAAAAGGCGTTTTGTCAACAACGGGCCACTCTACCAACTTTGTGTTGGATGTGCGGCTTCCAAGTGGGCAAGATCCTGCACATTGGACAAAGCGCGGAGTTGCACTGTTGACATCTCTTAATGATTAACAAATTTGCAAGGGCTGCCATCTTTATCTTGTTGACCTTGACCACACAAGTGTAGCTTGCATGCTTTTTATTTATTTCTACTCTTTACTCTTCTTCTACTTGACTGGTCCATCCAGCCTTATTCACATCATTTCTGTCTTCTGTATCTAACGCTCATGAGACAAAGGCTTAATGAATAAACTGGAAATTGGGGTATCATGACGCAACTACTCATGCAACGATGGAACCCTTCTTGCGCGCAACACATGATTTATGGCAGTACCTAGGGCTCAGCTGTAGGAAAGTAATGGGTCAGGCTCGTGGCTGTAAAAAAAAGGAAAGAAAGACAGACCTAGATGTCGGAAACTTTGCTTCATTCTGATTTTATCTGCCAAGAGCTAGGTATCTGAACAAGAAGCGCAATTGGGCGTAGGTAGGATTTGCCGAACGAGGGAAGCTTGGCTGAAGCCAAATAGGCCTGCAATCGACACCAACAAAGGCAAGCAAGGGTGTGCTCTGGAATCTAGGCACAGCATTCTAGACACTCATGCACATACAAGGCCAGGCCTTTGGTGTCTGCTTGGCTAAGGTTAGGTTAGGTTACAAAGCTGTACCTGCCAGACGAGGGCAGCTTAGCTGAAGCCAAACAGGCTTGCAACCGAAACCAAATAAGGCAAGCTAGGTCGTGACCTGAAATCTAGGCACAGCACTCCAAGCACTCATGCACATACAAGGCTAAACCTTTGGTGTCTGCTTGGCTAATAAAGTATCTTAGCCTGTTTGAGTTTCTAGAGGGGAAACGGTACAGATAATGGTGCTGGATGCGCAAGTCTGCCAAGTCAGCACTCGGGCAATCTAAGAGGACATTCTCTTTATCTTGTGCACAGTGCCAATTGCATTTAGTGCAGAATCTCAGCTCGTAAGGAACTCTGTTTTGTTGTTGCCGGAGGCGCTCGACATTCAAGTTGTGACCAAAGAGTCTGAGACTGGAAAGAGCACGCAAAAGATGATTAGGAATATTGTGTCGTAGATATGAAGGTAGAGTTGGGTATGCGCGTTTCTGATCGTCCCACCAGCCGGGCTGACCCCCTATGAGCACTCAAAAATGGGAGTGATAAGTCCTGATGATTCTGCTGGATGCATGTGCATGTGGGTGAATCTGATCCAGATCTTTCCATTCTTGGATTGTTTGCTCACGCAACAACAGCTCAAAGTCACTCATGTTGATTTTGGAACGGCTCAAGATAGCAGAGGCGTGCACATCAGTCCCAGATATTTCGCGCAGTGCAGATAAGACTTGAAATGTCCAACTTCCCTTTCGGTGAGCCAGCCTTAAATCAGCTTCATTGATGTTGATCAGCAAGACATTGTTGCTTCTTAAAATGCTTGTCACGCCAGATTTATGCAGTGCCAGATTTATGCTGCATTGTGAGCCGGAGGTTGGTTGAGTTAGTTGGAGGAGTATTTGATCCCTTGCTCAGTTCAGCTATAGCTGTATTTGAGCACGTCAA
>LKMJ01003419.1_pt1 | contig 14777 bp, 21 predicted proteins | sample 643391 | NCBI WGS metagenome assembly LKMJ01 (sample SAMN04112250, study PRJNA286221) | soda lake metagenome | biome: soda lake; feature: Kulunda Steppe; material: water; isolation source: sample PL-Br10 brine of Picturesque Lake | place: Russia: Kulunda steppe | collected 2010-07
GCACGCACGCAAACACACACACACGCACACACACACGCACACGCACACTCACACGCACACTCACATGCGCACATGCGCACACATACAAACGCACCACAACCACACACACAAACACACACATGCACGCACGCAGACACGCACGCATGGACCCACACAGACATGCACGCACACACGCACGCACTCACACATGCATGCATGCAGACACGCACGCACTCATGCACACACGCCCGCACACACGCACGCAAGCACGCGCACAAATGCACACGCATGCACGCACGCACGCACTCACGTACGCATGAGCATAAACTCATGCACAGAAGCAAGTGGATATGTAAATGGACGTGCATGCTTACATGCAAAATACACAATGCACTCATGCATACGAACAAGCTCACTGGCATGCGCACATAAAACAAACAGGCATGATTGCACGCCGGGCACATGCACGCATTTTTGTGATTTTGATGGCAAATGGAGGGCTAGCGTCGTGCATGCAACATTTTACTGGAATGCCACCTGGCCTCAATACACTTGCCTTGCTTGCAGGCCGCTTACCTGGCCTTAACACAGTTCTTGGATCACAACCATGAGCTTGTGCTCCTGCTTGTCAACACATTGCTCAGCGACCTGAAGAGCGATAATTTTGTGAATGGTGAGTTTTACCTCGCTACATTCATCTCTGTTTGCTCACACACTAGTGTCCACCTCCCTTGATGCAGGCCCAGTGCTTGTGAGAGATAACAGCCTTCCTCTTTGTGTGAGCATGCTCTTGGCTGCAAAAGTAATTATCTCACACATTCATCGCATACTGTGCGCATTGTAATGGTGGCAAATTCTAGCCATGCAAAGCACGCAAGTGAAGAGGACCTTGGAGCGCCAGCAAAATAACGATGAAGAAGCATCGGCATTTCTGGACTAGGCGCTCCACACAGGTGTCCCTTGCCGTGCCAGCTTGCACAGGCCTGCACCTGCTCTAGTCTGGGTGCCTGCACACCATGATGCCCTGTCATGGTGCTAGTCGTGGCCCCTGCGCTGCCACGGTGCACGCGAGCGTGCCCGGGCGCCGAAGTGTGAGGGCTTTGGCACACACACACACACACATATACACACACACACACACACGAGCTCAGAGCTGAAGCAGGCCATCCCAAGTGGCATAGGCGTGCCTACTGCCCTCTTGATCCGCTGGCCCCCCCACACAAGCTGCTGCTGGCCCCTGCGCATGTTCCGCTGCCTGCCTCTTCACACACACTGGCAGTGTGCACGGCCCTGGTGGTGGCCACGAAGCTCATTGGGCCGGACCTCGTGCATGCTGTGTACCCCGTGGTGGTGGAGCGCCTGCGCCACCCCAAGGTTGGTGTGTGCAGGGAGGGGCGGGGCAAGGCGGGGCGAAGCAGGTGTGAGGGGTGCAGCTCTGGCGGCCGTAGGCACGTGCGCGCGAGCGCGTGCAGACTTGGGCCATCATGTGCAGGCAGGCATGTGTGTGTGTGTGTGCAGACTTGCCATAATGTGCAGGCAGGCATGATAGTGTGTGTGTATGTGTGTGTGTGTCTGTGTGTGCAGACTTGGGTCATTATTTGCAGGCAGGCATGAGTGTGTTTGTGTCTATCGGTGGTCAGAGGTGGAGACTGCAGGTGCGATGTTTTACTCCTGAGCGGTACTCTGGGCTGACAATGCCCTCTAAACCAGGCACAGGCAGAGGGTGGGCGTGCCTTGCTAGCTGCGGCGACACAGTGGCCCAATGGAGGCATTGAAAGCAGAGGGGCGGGCACAGGTGTGCCTGGCTCACTGCGGCGACACAGTGGCCCAATGGAGGCATTGAAAGCAGAGGGGCGGGCACAGGTGTGCCTGGTGGCTGTGGCGACACAGTGGCCCAATGGAGGCATTGAAAGCAGAGGGGCGGGCACAGGTGTGCCTGGCTGGCTGCAGCTCGCACTTGTGCTTGACCTGCAAGCCTGGGTGACGCTTGCCGTCCACCTCTCACCGATCTCGTCACTGCAGCCTGTAGAGTGGCCCCTCTACCTGCACCCCCCCCCCCCCAAATGCCCCCTGGGTGCAACTAGAACACTGCAGCAGGTGTGGATGCCAACCTTGCGGCTTGATAGCGTTCGGATGCCTGCGCACTGCGCAGGCTATTGCCCATCAGCAAGCGGGACGTGTCCTACCTGCTCATGCGTTGGGGCTGGCCTTCAGGGCAAGCCTGCCATGCACACCCGCACCGTGGCTTCACTGTGCGATGGCGTGCCGTGCCGTGCAGGAGCATGTCCGCAAGAAGGCGGTCATGGTGCTGCAACGCTTCCACCAGCTTGACCCTAAGCATCAGGGCCCACTGGCGGGCATGGACGTCGACCAGCACTTCCGCTCTGCGCTGTGTGACAAGGTGCGGCCCAGGGCATGGGTGCGCCAAGTGTGTGTTTGTGTGTATATGTGTGTGTATGCGTGCGTGTTTGTGCGCGTGTGCATGTGATGAAAAGCGGCTGAGGTGCCGCGCTTATCAAAGGTGTTGCTTTGGCGGGCATGTCTGCCTAGGTAATGCGCACGGTCTTTGAGACTGCGCTGGGGGCAGCGGGGGTAACCCAAAGCCGGGCAGTCTCCTCACGCTGGAGTGGGGGGCCCGCAGTGTCGTTATAGGGGGAAAGCAGCTGTTGCAATCATGCGGCTTGCTGGCTGTGTTGATGTAGGGCCCTGGAGGCGCGGAGCGTGTGTGCTCCAAAGGCGCATGCCCCGAGTGCTTATCTGGTGGTCGCAGCTGCACACACATGCAGCTCTCAGGCAGCCTCCATGCTTGTTCAGTTGCATGTTGGTAGTATGCTCCACCTGATGCAGCTGTGCATGGCATTTTGCAGGCCCTTGATGATTGCCCGAATCCTGCTGCTGCCTGCTCAAACATCTGCCTGCATAAGGGCAGCAGCACGCGCAAAACATGCACACGCGTGCGCATCCAGCATGGCGTGCAAAGCATGGAGAGCGTCTGCCCTGTGAATTCCTGAGCGCTGTGTTGTGGCTACCTTTGCTCCAACTTGCGTGCGCATGTCAGCAAGCACGCATGCGTGCATCTATACACATGCGCATGTGTTTATCCATGCAGGTCCAGCTGAACGCTCGTGCCCCCACTCATGCATGCATGTTGGATGCTTAGCTCTTCATGTGTGCATAAATGCACACTGTGCATACATGCACACACGCATGCACACACACACACACATTCACACACGCACACACACATACACACACACAGCTCGCAGAGGCATGCATGCGCACAAGGAACCAGCACCCGCGCGCGGGGTTGCATGTGTGTGCATATCTCCGCAGGAGTTCAGGTGTGCACATGTGCACGTGCATCCCCGCAGGACCCCAGCGTCATGAGTGCCTCCCTGTGCGCATTGCACGACGCCATCAAAGTCGATTCTCGGCCGTACAAGAACCTGCTACCGTCGTTCGCCTCCATCCTGAAACAAGTGAGCACACGCAGAGGGCCTCAGTGGCGCTGGGTCAGCACACAGCTTGCATAGCTTATCTGGTCTAGCTGGCTGGTGCCCAGGAGGCCTTTGGCGCACATCACCTTGCACGCAGCCCTCCCAGGCCACGTTGTGTCGCGCGCGCCCCCGTCTCACGCGCAGCGCGTCAAGCGCCCCCTGGGCACAGCACCCCTGCCTTGTGTGGTGGGCCTGGTGCAGAGGCTTCTGAGGCGGCCTGGGTGTGCATGCACCAAGCCTTGCAACTGAGCCTACCTGTGTGCAATCGCCGCGCCGCTGCCTTGGTGTACGCAGGTGTCTGAGCACCGGCTGCCCAAGTCCTTTGATTACCACCGCTACCCCGCACCATTCATTCAGGTGAGCCAGGCATGCAGCGCCATGTGCCAGCTTGGCATGGGGGGCCATGCACCCACTTGGCACGGGGTCCACGCTCTCTGCCAGAGGCACAGACTGGTGGTGTTACAGGGGAAGGGAGTGCCGCGCAAATGAAGCGATGCAAGTCGCTGGGGACTGCAGTGAGAAGGGTCAGGTGCTGGCTGCGCAGAGGATGATGTGGGCGCTGCACAGAAACAGAGGGTGTTGCACATGGGAGATCTCGGAACACCATGTGGCAATGTCCTAAGGGGGTTAGGCGACATGTGGCAGTCGTGAACCCTTGTCACCAATGCCGTCGTCTATAGGCTAAAACACAATGCAGAGATCACTCACCCAACCCAAAAGCTAGGGTGTGGTTTGGTGTCAGACCCAGGTGCCCCTCCTGAATGCCCCTTCGCAGCCTGTTTGCTTACGCTGGGTTGGCGCAGGTCAAGGTGCTCAAGGTGATGGCGCTGCTTATGCATTGGCATTCATGTGGCCAATTTGCTTCGCATTATAACATGTGGTGCAGATCAAGCTGCTTAAGGTGATGGCGCTGCTTGGGGCTGGGGATCGCGTTGCCAGCGAAAACATGTATGCTGTGATCCAGCAGGTGCGTGTGCGATTACAAAACAGTATCTCCGGCTCACAGACCTTCAAGGCCAGTGAGCCTGCACATTTGCGTGTACATGTGTGTGTTTGTGCAAAGGATGATATAAGAGTGTGCGTGCGTGTCTTTTTTACTTGCTTTGTAAGGGGGATCTTGAGCATGCTTCAAACACATGGCGCAGTCTAGGCGGCTAGTCTGCACTTTGTTCGGGGGGGAGCGGAGAATGACCTCAAACATGTGCTTCTCATCTCTTTGTTTGCAGTGCATGGGGATGAGGGATGAGGGATAAGGGGATAAGTGAGGATGGCATTCAGGGCACTTTTGCTGCTTGTCACTCTGAGAGTAGAACCCTCCTAGTGTATGTTATGTGTGGGCACTTTGGCCTTTGCAGAGGCTGAAGGTGCTCGAGCTTGCATCTTGTTCTGCTGCAAGTGGTTGAGGTGGTGCTTGCATCGTGGATGCTGAATCAGGTGACCACGCCAGGCAAGGCTATGCCAATTGCACACTGGTGACCTTAGTCTGGGAGACATCCGGGCTATGGGCTAGGGCTGTTCACAATGAATCAAACTAACTCTGGTAGCACTCATGAGCCTCATGAGCCCGCTCATGAGTGCGGACTACAGACCGAAGTATGCAGCCTTGTGCATCTCTCCTCTCCCTTTTCCTGAATCCTGCAGGTCATGAGGCGCACGGACACAAATCATACAATCGGCAATGCCATCATCTACGAATGCGTTCGTACAGCCACCACCATCTACCCTAATCCGCCCTTGCTGGCTGCCTGTAAGTTGCCATCACCATGTGGCCAAGCCACCATCTACCCAACCCTGCCCTAGCTGGCTGCCTGCAAGTCGCCATCAAAGGTTTTCTAAGCTGAGCCGAGAATCCTGAGGGCCAGGTCTGCGCATGCGAATGCATTTTAGTACACCTCAAGGTCGCGTAATGCTTTATACAGAGAGGATGTTTTGAGCCTTGAACTGCACGCTTTGAAGCACCACGTGGCATGCCATCCTGCTGGTCCTCCAACTGCCCTGCGCCAGGCTTGCCCTACTACCAAACTTGCCATAATTTTCCTCAATGTTTTTCATTGACATTGCGATGTTGTGCTGCCAACATGCAGTGTCAAGAAAAATCATGGAAAGTTTTGTGGCAGAGTTTGTGCAGCCAACCCCTCCCTTCTCTGGCAAGCTGTCTCTCATCACCTGCTCAGCACAATGGAACAAATCAGTGCTGACTTGCTAGCCCACTCTAGAGGCCTTCCTCCTGCAACCCTGCTTCTTGCTTTTTTCAACTTCTACCTTCGCTTCCGCTGACGTTATGTCCTCCAAGGGAATGTCTGTCAGGATGCTCTCCAATTCCAATTGCACCCTCGGGTTTCCTCTGTTCTACATGCGCAGCTGCCGATGCTGTTGCCAAGTTGCTGAGGTCAAGCAGCCATAACCTGCGCTATGTGGGCATCGATGCTCTGTCGGGCATCGTCAAGATCAACCCACAGCATGCGCATGTAAGCTGTTCAGGGGCTTGTGGCCTCTGTTATGAGCCAAGCTGGTGTGCACAGAGCCTGTTGCCCATATGCTGCCCTGCAACCGTATGCTTCTTCTCCGCCACTTTTCTTAATTTAGGGGGCAAAACAGTTTACATGTAATACCTGATGCATGAGCTACGGGCAGGGTGCCTGCATCTCCCTCTGGAATGGCGAGTGAAAAGTGCTAGGCCGCATTCGGGTGCATGTGCGAGTGCCATTGGAAGTTGAACGCTGGTATGCATGCCGGCATGGCACACACATGCCACTGTGCTCTGTTTGGCAAGGCCTTGTAAGCTTCCACATGCCTGTGCCCAAAGGCATGTGCAGCACGTGTCTCACGCTCACACGTTTACCCAGGCGCATGTGCTGGTGCAACACAAGCTCAGGTGCAAACGTGTGCAACCTGATTGATTGGCAGGAGCACCAGCTGGCTGTGGTAAACTGCCTGGAGGACCCAGATGACACTCTCAAGCTGAAGACCCTGGAACTGCTGTACAGAATGACGCGGTCCAACAATGTAGAGGTAATGATAACGACTAAAATTGAAAGGGGCATTCAAGTTAAAAGTGTGTGCACCCTGTGTGGTGTGTTCGATTCCAACCTCGCTGCCCAAATGGCGGTGCTCGCTGCTCAATTGGTGGCTATTGACAAAAAGTAGTACCCCCAACTCACACCTTAGGTTCCTTGTAATTTGTTTTCCAGGCAGCCTCTGCCGCTGGTCTTCCAAGGCAGCCCCTGTGCTTGGCAGCCCCTGTGCTTGGCTGCCCCGAGAAAGCCGCCTCTGGCCTGTTCTTGCCCCCCCGGCCCCCCCCGTGACACAGGTGGCAACATAGAATAAACCAACCAATGGCCAGGGACATTTGTCCTGGTGTGAGAAGTCCTGGGCATTACCGGAAATGGATGGTGCACGCGCAGCACGGGGCGGCCAGCCATGCTGCCCTGCCCAGCTGCAGCAGCCACAACAAACTCTGGCTGTGTCCTAACCCTGGTGCTTCAGCTGCCTTGTCCAGCTCCAGTCACCATATGACAAAATTCCAACTTCCAAAGCCTCTGGCACGGCCTGCTCCGCCGTCATGCCTGTGGCAAACCGCGCTGCACCGTCATGCCTCCACCCTTGCCTGCTCTGCCATCATGCTCGCGGCCCTGCCTGTTCTGCCATCATGCCTGTGGCAAACTGCGCTGCGCCGTCATGCCTGCAGCCCATCCTGCTCTACCACCATGCCTGTGGCAAACCGCATTGCGCCGTCATGTCAGCAGCCCTGACTGCCCTGCCATCATGTCTGTGGCAAACTGCGCTGCACCGTCATGCCTACAGCCCTGCACGCCACTCCGCAGGTCATCGTGGAGCGCATGATGGGCTACCTGCGCACCTCCATTGACGAGCACATCCGCAGGGACATCTCGCGCAAGGTGCGTTGGGCGTGCTGTGCTGCGCTGTGCTGTGCCATGCCGCGCCGACTTGCTTACCCTGCCGCGCTGCCCGTCTTACGCATCAGAATCGCGCCCCCTGGTTGACCACCAGAGCGCATGGCCGGGTGTGTGCCCTGCAAGGTGCTCCACAGTCCCTTTGCCACTGCAGGCACAGCCAGCCTGTTCTTGCAATGCTTTGCTCCTGCTCACTACTCCTGCCAAAGCAGCCGGCCCGCCCTCTGGGCTGTGTCCAACTTTCCCCCTCATCCGTGGCTGGCTTTGTTTTGCGAATGTCCCGCTGTCCCTCTGCCACTGCTGGAGCAGCAGGCCAGCTATGTGCAGCTGGTCTGCTCCCTTCTCCCTCACGTCACTGCGGGGACAGCTGGCCTGCATGTGCTCTGCGGCGGCCCCGTCCGCAGGTTTCGGAGCTGGCGGAGCGCTACGCACCTTCTCCTGAGTGGTTTATACACGTGGTCAGCGAGGTGAGCAGGAGGTTTATACACGAGTTTATACACGTGGTCAGCGAGGTGAGCAGGTGGTTTATACACGAGTTTATACACGTGGTCAGCGAGGTGAGCAGGAGCCCAGGGATGTGGAGGATGGTGGCTGCTGGTGAGCAGGGGCAGCGTGGGGAGGGGCTGCTGAAGCGCACAGCCCTGCCCTGCGTGTGGGAAAGGCTGAGTGCACGCCCTGCTCGGCCCGCACCTGATGCTCGTTGACGCAAGCGCCAGCGCCCGTGCGTGGCCCTGCATTATCTCCCTGCGTTCATTGCATCCCATCATTAGCATAATGCATATGTGTGCTCCGTGTGTACAAAGCTGCAGGGCATCTTGGGCTCTCCCTTGTGCACTGGCATAGCGGCCCTGTCGGTTTGACCATCGCGTGCGCTTGCCTGGCCTGCTTTGGTGGCACGGTTGCTGGAGCTTGGAGGCAACCGTGTGGAGCTTGTTGGTCTCCTTTGCATGTGAGCAATCGGCTCTGTGCGCCGCTGTCCGGTCTGCTTTTGTGACGTAGGTGCTGGAGCTTGGAGGCAACCATTTGGAGCCAGCCCTTGCCCACTCCCTCATGAAGCTCATCTCTGAGCAGGTGGGGAGAAGGCGTATGCGCAGGCACCCAGCAGCAGCTGCAGTAGCAGCGGTAGCCGTGGGGGAGGTGGGGTATGGATGCAGGCAATTGCACCCCTAGGTAGCGGTTTTGGGAAGAACTACTGTGCAGGCACTCAATTGCAGCTTTGCCGCTATGATGTAAGAAAAGCAAGTTATTTGCATCGTTCCTCTCCAAACCTCAGGACTGGACGTGCATGTGCGCCAAGTGGATCACACTTAAGTAAATCACACTTGAGTGGAGGCGCCTTGCAGGAGTTGTGGGGCCGCGATTGAGGATGCTGCACTCCACTTCTGCTGCTTGCATGCACGCAGGAGGAGGAGCTGCACCGCGGGATGGCTCGCACATTTCCACACGCACACGTGCACACCCACATCTATGCATGTATGCGTCCATGTGTACGTGCGCGCAGGAGGAGGAGCTGCACAGGTCAGCGGTGGACATCTACACGCGCCTGCTTGACTCACCCACCACCAAGATGCCCGACTTGCTCTTGCAGGTGAGCCAAAGGGCTATGCGACAGCCTGGTGCTGGAATAGCCTGGTGCATGCATGCAGGCATTGTGTGCACTGACTTGCAAGTAGGATTGTGTGAGCACATGCACTTGCGATAGCCTGTGTGTGACCAATGCTCTTTTGCTGTGCGTAAGGAGGTGACTCTGGGAGGCGTGTGCTTGGAAGCAAGGCTTGGTGGCTGGGCCCACTCCAAAGATGGCTCACTGTAGAAGAGGATGTGCTTGCATCGCTCGAAACGCAGCCGCTTTTGGGAAGGCGTTTTGGGAAAAAGTGCTTTGTGTGAGCGGAACATGTTCCGCCCTAACCGTTGCTCCATGTGTATCGTGCAGGCCTGCCCTTTTGTAATCACTGTGCCTCATTCCTGCAAGTCCTGCTTACCCTGTGTGCGTCCTCCTCTCCCTGCTGCCTCCTGGTAATCGAAGTCTTCTTTCAGGAGTTTCTGCACGTGCTCGGTATGGGACAAAAGAGCAGCTGAGTGCAACAGCATGGATGCTGATGGATGGTTGCTTCACGGCGTGCGTGCACTCTTGCTTGCATGTTGTGCCGCAGGTGATGGTGTGGGTGCTGGGGGAGTATGGCTACCTGGCTGCCAGCCCAGGGCCGCGGGCTCTGACACCCACCCAGGTAACTGCTTGCATGCCTGTGGCCTTGCATCGAGTTGTTACCCACCGCTGTGATGCCTGCGCATGCGGTGGTGCTTGTGGCCTGCCTGTCCCAACTCTTGATTTTCTTAAGACGCTTGCGAGGGCAGCCATCAGAGCCCTGTCTGGCCCTCTGCCACTGGCTACTGCACTGTTCCTGCACAGCAGCAAGCGCAGAGGTGCATGCCGCTGAAGCAGGACATGTGTTCCAAGCTGGGTAAGCAGTACGAGCATGCCGGTTAAAGTACAAGTATGTTGGCAGAAGTACAAGAATGCCGCCTGGCCTCTGCGCGCCACCCTCTACTGTCAATGCACGCACGGGCTCATGGGCCACGTTTGCATCAAAAGCATAGGTTTGCTTGTGTTGCATGCAACCAGGCTGCAGGGCTGAGCTCATCTGCGCCAAGACAAGCCTGCACCATCGCCTTTGCGCACGCTTGCCCTACGCCCTTGTGGCCCCTCCACCCCCTGCGTGCTTGAAACATGTTCACGCATGCATGCGCATGCACACGCACGCACATCAAGTTACACCACTGCCCTTGCCTGCGCTCTCGCTCTGCACGCTTGCATCGCAAACACGCACGCGCACACACATACGCACAAACGTACATACAGATCATGTCCAAGCTGGTTAACCTGCTGAGCCGCCAGAAGGCGGGAGGCCTCACGCGCGCGCTGCTCATTCCCGCGCTTGGGAAGCTGTGTGTCCAGGTGAGCTGCAGGCGTGCATGCAGAGGCTTGTCCAGGCAGGCCAGGATGAGCAGCCGCAGCAGCCACAGCTATCAAATCTCTGGTAGAGCCAGCTCCGGTGCCTCCATCAAGGCTGCTTGAGTCCTGATAGCGATGAGCATGGTGTGTGCGTTACTCTCCATCCCATATTTTTGCCCTCTCTGTCCCCCCCCCAGCCCTGACCACCTCCCGAGCTGCGACCTTGGCGTGCCACTGCACAGCTGTCCGCAATGCACGTCACCCTTCGCTCATGCCATTCCTTGTGCCTGCACCCCATGGTGTGCCTGCATAGCCTGTTTGCATTGTATCCGGCAGTGTGCCTGCATTGCCTGTTTGCATTGTATCCGGCAGTGTGCCTGCATTGCCTGTTTGTATTGTATCCGGCAGTGTGCCTGCATTGCCTGTTTGCATTGTATCATGGTGTGCCTGCATTGCCTGAATGCATTATATCCGGCAGTGTGCCTGCATTGCCTGAATGCATCGTATCCGGCAGTGTGTGGGGCCACAGCCTGCTCCTGTGCCCCTGCACCTGAGCGCACCATGCGACCGTCAACAAATCTCCAGTGTACACACATGGATTTGCTGGCCTGTGCCTGCAGGGCAATTGCTGCCTGCCGTCAGAGGCGGAAGCCTTTGTGTCTAATGCCAGCTGTAGCGTCGACGTGGAGCTGCAGCAGCGAGCGTATGAGCTGCAGGCACTGCTGACCGCGCCTCGTGAGGTTTGTGTGTATGTGTGGTACATGTGTGTGCATGCGCCTTGGATGAGCCGTGCCGTCATGTATGTCGACACCAGCATATGTTGTGCCCTTGTTGAAGCGCCTGGTGAAACCGCTTGGCGTGTCCCCAATATGTTTCTCGTCTCTTTTCTCTGTATAATTGCTATGGCTGGGCATGAGGTTGTGTGGAAGGTCCGCTGCTGGACGTGGCACAGTGTGTGTGTGTGTGTGCATTGATTTGCGGGCTAGTACTAGCAAGCAGAGGAGCCCCCTTTCCTACTTGTCTGGGTTGTCGCACCATGTTCGTGCCAATTGGACTGACTGCATCAGCACAAGAGACACACTATGTGCGGTTGCATCAGCACAAGAGACATACTATGTGCGGTTGCATCAGCACGAGAGACACACTATGTGCTGTTCCCGATGCCAACAAGAGGCATCCCAGCAATATGTGACCACCTTTGCCATGCCCGCCATGCAGGTGCAGCAAGCGGTCTTGCCTTGCAACCAAGCCAACGCGTTTTGCACGGAAGATGAATTGGCCGCTGTGGCAGAGCTCTCCTTCTTGAGCTCGTGGGTGCAGCACCAAGTGAAGCACTTGTTCTCCAGTTACACCGCTGGTGCTTGACAGCAATGGAGTGTTGCCACTCCAGAGTGGAGGTGTTGCAGCCTCACTTGCCTGCATGCCTGTCACACCGCATGCAGTCCACCAGCGCTGCATGCTGCTTGCTGTGCATGGTTTCTTGGCCCGAGCCTGCCTGTTGGCTCCCCAGCTGGCTTTTCAGCTGGCCCTCTGGCCTGAGCCTACCTGCCAAGGCACATGGTTTGCACTGATGCCTTTTTGGGGAAGGGAGAAGGGAAAGGAGCGTGCACGCTCAGCCAAAGATGCAAGTTCGGCGCATTGCCAGACTCCTGCATGTGCTTGCATATGCGCGCACAGCCCCTTGACCACGCCCTCACCCGCCAGCGGACACCAAGCTTGCCCTTTCCTTCCCTGCCCTGCCCTCCCTTGGCAGTCCAGGGTGGTTGATGGGAGGAGTGCAGGCAGGGGGGTGAGAGCATGCTGTGACTTGCGCGTGCGTCGTGCGCGCTTGCATGGATGCGCACACCCATCACGCAGCCCTGCTGCAGCGCTGGCCACCCAGAGGGAGCAGTCTGCGATTTCATTGCACAGCCAGGGTCCCAATCACTTATGCAGCATCAAGCAGGGCTGTTGATGTTGGCGGGGTGCAAAGCATCACGAAGGCCTCCGTCGTGCGAGCTTTCATCGGACTTGGCCTCTGCGCCGCACACACCCGCCTGCACGCGCCCCCTCAATGCGATGGTATGGTTACACCATTTAAGCTTGAGTGCAACCCTGACACGCGCAATGCGGGACGTGCAACGTCCAGGCTCTGTGCTTGCATCCGCCTGCATCACCATTGAGTCCAGATTCAAATCGATAAATAGGCCATCCGCGGCTCGTTGGCACCACCGCGAGACCATCATTGCCGCAAAAATGGTGTTATTGCGCCACCTACCTGCCCCTGCCTAGGGGCCCGCCAGGGCCGCTGCCACGCCCCCTCCCTCACACACCATTGCTATTTTGGGTGCTTGTCGCATGCAATGCGGGACGCGCAGCGCAACTTCGGGGGGCACGCATGGGCCTGAGAGGTGCACACTTACTCCGTGCAAGCACGCGTGGGAACACCTCGCCCGCCCCCCCCTCCCACCCCCTCCCGCGCCCACTTCTGCTACCAAAACACCACAGCCGACAAAATTTTGCACCAAAATCAACGCGCGGGGCATGGGAGGGGGCGGCAGCAGGGACCTGACGTCTGCATGCAGGTGCATCGTTCAGTGAGCAACGACCACTGGAGGAGTCCCCGCAAAGTGCTCTCCCCAGCCAACATTGCCTGATGACACTGTGCCATCTTTTACACAAAATCAACTGCATCGGATACCCCCCAATTACCTGCACCGATTGCCACGTGGGACATTTAGTTTTTGACAACACACATGCCTGGGGGCATCACCCTGGCCTGTCTGCAAACCTGCCTGGCAGGTACGTGAACGAAGCCCTCCAAAACGGCAGCGCACCCTACATCTCACCAGAGGACCGTGCCTCTGCCGCAGCTGCTGCTTCTGTAATGGGCGAGCAGGCCTCTTCCTTAAAAGGTGAGCTTCTGGGGCCACAAGCACTGGCCATCAGCACTGGCCATGGGCATCTGGGTGGGGAGCCTGCCACAGGCTGTGGCTGCTCCAGGCAAGCAGCCTTTGTTGGGTGTTGTGCACTGAGTGCAGGATGCTTGCAAGGTCGCAGAGGCATCCCTAGGCACGCGGCTTCTACCGGATGCCGCATGCTGACGGACAAGGTGTGCAGTGCTGCTTGGAGTGTGCAAGCAAGCTCAGAGCGTGAAGCCTGACCTAGAGCTCGCACAGAGCTCACGCAGAGCTTACTCAGATCTTGGCGACACATACAGAGCCCACACAGCTTGATCAGAGCTTGTAGGATCACACAGAGCTTGCATGGAGCTTTAAAGCCCTCACTGAGTGTGCACAGAGCCGCGTTAGAGTGTGAGCTGCAAGGAGCTTGTTTCCCCTGACGCATCCACATTGACTCGTTGCGTTGTACCTAAGGTTGGAAACGGGCCTTGCCAAAACTCGCCAACGAGAAGGCTGATACTCAGCATGTCTCTTGGGGGGAATGAAGGCTGATACTCAGCAAGTCTCTTGGGGTAATGAAGGCTGATACTCAACAAGTCTCTTGGGGGGAATGGAGGGGCCCCTGGTTGACAAAGAGTGTCACCTCCCTGGCACGAAAATTGCCGGAAATCCGTTTCACTACTGAGCTAACAACCCTTTCGAAATGTTACAAACAAGTTAACATGATTTTAAAAGAAGGGATGTGTGAGAGTGGTATGCGATGATGAGCTTGGATTTGAGTGTTTGACATGATGGGTGACCTTCCTTTCAGGGAGCAAGCACCCATACACACTCTCCAAAAAATGAGGAATTATGGAAGGGAAAAGGGACAACAGTAGCCTCACCACTCTGTGCTTCAACCTCTGGTCTGTGGGCTTCCACACAGCTGCCCTTGCCAGTGCCCTTGTGAAAGTGCGGCTGATGTACCTGCACCCTATAGCTTGTGCCGGTGAGTTCACTGGTCAGTTTGGCATTACACCAAGCACAAGAGCTGTACTCCCAACAAGCTCTCCAACTCTCTGGAGCACGCACAGAAGCTATATATATCCACAAAGCATTAAGGACTTTTTCTAGAAGAAATTCTTCCTGAATATCCATGCATTAATAGTATCTTAAAATGGGGAGGAGTAGACAGGAAAATTTCACCGAAAAGGGCAAATAGGGCCAGGCCAAGATGCCCCTGCCCATATCAAGGTGCCAAGAGTGTGTGCAAGCCTGCAGCCAGGCTTCCCAGCCTGCCTATGGGCTCAACCCAGTCTGCTCTCCCCAATGCTGAAGCATGACAAACAGATGCCTGCCTGGTTGGCGCCCAAGGCAGAGCGCTCAGTGCGTGCACATGCAGCTCTGTGCACAGTAGGAGAGTGCAGTGCGCTGCCGGGTGACCCATCTTCGTGTGCGCGCACGCACACGCAGGAGGGACAGGTGCCTTACGGTTTGAAGCCTACGAGCCTGCCTGCTACTCCGCTGGGGCCAGTGCCTCTTCCTCCAAGGTCGTCAACCCGCTCACCCACAC
>LKMJ01003420.1_pt1 | contig 14776 bp, 12 predicted proteins | sample 643391 | NCBI WGS metagenome assembly LKMJ01 (sample SAMN04112250, study PRJNA286221) | soda lake metagenome | biome: soda lake; feature: Kulunda Steppe; material: water; isolation source: sample PL-Br10 brine of Picturesque Lake | place: Russia: Kulunda steppe | collected 2010-07
GCTTGCGTGGGAGTCGGAGGCGCGAGAACGTCTCGCACGAGCCCTGCGCAAACGAACCAAGCCGATGGTAATTGCCGCAAACAAGATGGATACGGCCGCTGCCCAGGAACACTGGGAGACGATCACGGCCGATCCGGACTACGACCATCTCACGTTTGTTCCTGTCTCTGCCCACGCCGAGAAAGCGCTAAAAAATGCGAAAGAACAGGGTGCCGTCGAGTATATTCCTGGCAGCGACGAGTTCGAAATCACAGCGGAGCTCCCACCAGCCAAGGTCGATGGACTCGAACAGATCCGCGAGTTTGTCACTGCGTTCGCCGGCACAGGTGTCCAGCAGGCACTCGAAGCTGCGGTTTTCGACGTGCTGGAACTCAAAGCCGTCTTCCCCGGCTCTGCCTCGGGCAGCTGGTCGAAGGGGCCGTTCCGTGACTGCTTTTTGCTCCCGGCCGACGCCACCGCCGAAGAGTTCGCCTATCACCTCCATTCAGATATTGGAGATGGGTTCTTGCACGCCATCGACTGCCGAAACGACCGGCAAGTCGGAGCAGATACTGTTCTCGAAGATCGGGCCGTCATCGAGGTTGTTTCGACCAACCAGTAAAAACCACTCAGGACGTTATCCGAGGATCTGCTCGATCGTTGCACTGTCGATATGACGGTTCTCGCGTCCAGCGACGAACGTCTTCGTCAGGGCGACAACACGGTTCGTCTCGTCGTCGTCGATCTTCGAGAGGACATCCGAGTTGAGGAGATCGCCTGCCCACGAGCAGTCGTCGTACTCGATCTCGCCGCGGATGAGATCTTTGCAAAGCGAGACGATCATATCGTTCATCGCCGCGGTGGCGTGTTCGGCACCGGCACCGCTGACACTCGAGACGGATTCGATGTCGGTTTCACTCGCGATGACGCTGCCGGCAAAGGCAACAGCACCACCGGCCAGCTCGGGAGAGGTGTACCCCTCGACCGATGGCTCCTCACCGAATCGATCGAGTGTGATGAAACTCTCCTCTCGAACCGCATCCGAGAGGCCAAGATCCTCGACGATCTCCTCGACGATCTCGCCGGGATCACGCCGTGGAATCTCGATATCGACGGCTGCATCGAGGCTATCGAGCGTCTGTGTGATAACGAGTGGTTCGAAATCACGGAGTTCAGCCACTTCGACGGCATCGGTGTCTGCGCCTTCCATCCGCGAGGCTGCGACGATCGTCGTCCCGGCCAGTTCGGACGGCCCAACGTTGACATCCTCGACGGCGTCGCCGACCATCCCACGGGCCATCAGCCGCGTCGAACCCCCGACATCCAGTTCTTCGACGATCGCGTCGATCTCCTCTTCGACGGCGTCGACTGTGAGTTCATCAGGTGTGGTAGTTCCCCCAGCTGTGGACTCGGTCGACGAGCTGCCGTCGGTCGCTCCCTCTGTGCCAGCACCATCGGTTGTCGCAGACTGTGTCGTTTCAGGAGTGCGGGTGGAGTCACTGCGCTGTGTCGTCTCGGACGACTCGTTGCTCGTCGCTTCCTCGGTGTCAGTGTGCTGTGTTGTCTCCTGGCTCTCGGCTGGGTCAGGGTCTGCAACCTGGTATCGGTCCGTTCGAAGTCCGTCTTCGCCGAGCAGGTCTTTGATGTCGTTCGATCGGTTTCTGACCATGACCTCGTTCGTCCCCGAAACCTTTCCGAGGGCGTCCTGTGGGTAGGACTCTTCTTGACCGTTGACCAGTGCCGACAGCCAGAGCACTGCACCCGCCGTCGCGGCTGGTGAGGAGCCACTCGCGACGAGCGACGGGTTCGTTTCGAAGACATCGTACAGAATTCGGTGTGCGACGTTGACGAGGTCGTCTGGCATATCGATTGCCTCCCCGAACCCTTTGACTAACGCGTCGGGGTGTGGTGGAACCTCGTCGATGTCGAGATACGCAGCCACGGCTTCGAGTTGCTGGTGTGAGATGCTGATCTCGCGGCCGTCGGCGATGGTCTCTGTCCACGCCTGCTCTATGTCTCCCTCGCTAACTGGCAGCCCATCTTCCCGACAGGAGAGTGCCAGTGCGGCTGCCGCCACCCCATCCAGGTTTTCCTCGTCGATATCCGGCTCGTTACCGAGCTGGTTCAGTCGAACCTGTGTCAGTTGCAGTGTGTTGCTGGCGATTTTGAGCTGCTCTGCTACCTGTATCAGTCTGCCGTCCACGCTGTCGTTTGATGTGCTGGCCATAGTTACACCATTCTTGCGTCACTCTTTTAATTTTGGGATACTGTCAACCTCTCGTCGGTATTTTTCGCCTGCTGAATACGACTGTTTACAACATATTTCACTGTATACGACTCAGACACACCGAGCCCACTCGTCTCTGAGGAGGGCGTTCGGTGAACATAAGTACCACGAACAACGCCATCTATCTAACATGGGTTCTGGAACGCTCGATCTCACAATCAACGATCACAGCTTCGAGTTTGCTCCGGCAAGCGAGGACTGTCCGAGCTGTACAGCGCGTGCGGCATACGACCACAGTGTCGATATTGCCACGACTGGTGAGCAGACGACCATCGAAGTCGAGTTCATCTGCACAGACTGTGAGACAGCAGTCGAAACTGTCACTCGAACGGTCACAGCGCCTGGTGGAGGGGCGGAAGACACACAGACAGTTACCGACGACCACCAGGCGATCTACGACTGGATCGTCGCCTACGCGGACGAAGAGGGTCGCCATCCGACCAAATCGAAGTGTGTTCGTGAAGTCTCCTTCGAGATTTTCAAAGCACAGCGACTCCTGGATGAACTCGTCGAGGAAGGCGAGTTACAAAAAGAAGAAGAGCTCCGGGCCGGTGCGCCGATTGAAGTGTTCAAACCAGTCTCCGAGTAACTGTTTTGTGACTGTTGATTATCCACAGTGGTTTCTGCGCTGTCTCACACCCGTGAACGTGGTCTGATCTCGTTGATCAGCCGGTGAATCCGACCCAGTTTCGGTTTCCGTCGGAGGGTGCCACGGATGATTGGCAGCAGGTTGTCCGACACCTGCGTGTGGTCGACGAGTTCGAACTTGTCGTGACGACGGAACCGCTCACCAGTCTCCCGGTCGAGATTGCAGCCACCAGCGGCGGCGTGCCAGGCCGGTGCAGCGATCTCGTGTACTCGACCCAGCCAGCCCTCGCCGCGGACGTGTTCCAGAAACCGGAACTCGCCACCTGGTCGGAGCACACGAGCGACCTCTTCGAGTGCTGCTTCGGGATCCGGGATGGTACAGAACACGAAGGAGGCGACGACGACATCGAATGAGTTGTCGTCGTACGGCAAACTCTCCGCACGCGCATCTGTGATTGCGATACTGCAATCCAGTTTCTCGGCCCGCGCTCTCGCTTGCCGGCGCATATGTGGGTCGGGGTCGATCGCGTGGAGGTCGACAGCCTGGTCGGCGACGTACGGAAACATCGCGCCCGTCCCACAGCCGAGATCGAGTGTTTCCCCCGGCAGGTCGGCAGCGAGATACTCACGATGTGATCCGAGCAGCCGCCGTTCGGGGATCGCCATCACGGGATCGTACAGTCGGGATACGAGTGGGTGGCTCTGGCTCACAGTTGCTTTTCGCGTGCCAGCCCAAAATGAGTAGCGTCTGCGGGGGTTACTCGATTTGCTCCAGCAGCGTTCTCGTCCGATCGACGAGCGCCGTTGGATCGGTTGCGAGCAGTTTCACCATCGGCTCTTTGCCGTGGCCGCCGCGGTCGATCACCGCAACTGGTGGCTCACCCTCCCTACTGTAGACCTGTGTTGCGCCCCACTGCATCGTCTCTCCCTCTCCTGTCGCCGCTTTGTTTGCCTCGCGGTCGAACTCACCGACTGGCCAGGAAAGCGCCGACAGGCTGGCGTCGATCTGCTCGTCGAACCGGCAGTTGAGCGCGTACTGGAACTCGGGGGTGTATTCGCGGGCGGCGAGCAGGAACCGGGCGACATGACTCGACGCACCGAAGCGCACGCCCCGGGTCGGGGCAACTCCATCGAGTGTCCGGCTGATCCGCCCCTCGACGGCAGCACACTCTCCCGGCGACTCCGCGTAGGCGGTTGCACCGACGACGTTCATCCCGACCTCCGGCACGAGCCGCGACACATCGCTGTCGACGAACGCCGAGACGACGCTGGTGACTGCCTCGGCCGTCGGCTGGCGTGCTGCCTTCTCGCGTGTCCCAACCATGTGGTGGACTGCGCCAGGCCCCTGTCCGACATCGACGCTGTATCTGACTGCGCGGCTGAGCAACTCGATCCCCGTCCGCACTGCTGTCGTGAGGTCGTCACCGTTGGCAAGGCGGGTCGCGATCGCCGCAGAGAGCATACAGCCAGAGCCGTGGGTAGCATCCGTCTCGACGCGTGGGTGGCTGATCGTCTCGACGGCGTCGTCGGTCACGAGGATGTCGGTCACCTCTTCACCGGGTACGTGTCCGCCTTTGAGGAGGACTGCCTCGGCTCCCGCCTCGAGGAGCGCCGTGCCGGCCTGCTGTGCATCCGCCGTGGTTTCGATATCGATTCCGGTGAGTACTTCGGCTTCGTCGGCGTTCGGTGTGAGCAGCCGTGCCTCACGGGCGAGCGCGTTGTAGGCGTCTTCGGCGTCCTCATCGAGCAGCCTGTCACCCGAGGTCGCGACCATCACCGGATCGACGACAGCGGGTGCTGCAAGCGATCTGACCCTGTCGGTGACGAGTTCGATGATCGGCTCTGTCGCGAGCATGCCAGTCTTGACTGCGGCAACATCGAAATCCGATGTAACCGCTTCGCACTGTGCCTCGATCTCTTCAACCGGCAGGAGGTGCGTGCTCTCGACGCCGCGGGTGTGTTGTGCTGTCACACTCGTTACGACGCTCGTCCCGAAGGCTCCGCCGGCTTCGATCGTCTTCAGATCTGCCTGTATCCCTGCACCGCCACCCGAGTCACTGCCGGCGATCGTCAGCACTACCGGCAGTGTGACTGGTGCGCGCTGTCGAGTCATACCAGTGGGTACTACCGGGTATTATAAATCAGTGGTGACCTCCCGATCTCAACCTTCGAACAGCACGTCGACTTCGATACCGGGCTGGTCGCTGTCAGCGACGGACTCGTATGGGCCATCCGGCTGATCCTCGCCAGGGACTCGCGGTGGCCGGAAGTCAAACTGCTCGTTGCCGTTGGTGTCCTGGTGTGCCACGATCCGTATCGTCCTATCACGGTCTATCTCCCCGTACTGTAAGGGAACCTCCACGTTCGAGTGCGTGCCGGGTTCGAGATACGCCGTATGGCCCAGTAACTCCCCGTCGAGGCCGTCTTCGTCGTACACTGCGATGAATCCACCATCTGAAAGCGACACTTCGTTGATCCCTCTGACCTCCTGACCGTCCGAGGTGACCACGTTGGCGAGCGTGATCGAGGCCACGGGCGAGGTCAAAAGCAGGAACATGACGTAGGCAATTGCCACCATCACCGCCGCGTGTTTTGCGCCGTCACGGAGCGACCCCTCACCGAGTTGGCCAGCGATAAAGCCGGCACAGACGGCCTGTATCATCGCTCCGTGGAAGAAGACGAGTGCGTAGGCTGCCTGGTTGACCTCGCCGAGCTGGTCGAAAGCGCCAGCCGCACCGACAGCCCGGCTCGCTTGCTCTTCATCCGGCGTCGGCACTGCGTCTGGCAGACTCGGGATGAGCACCTCGTTGACCGCGATAACGATTACCAGAAAGACGAAAAAGGAGACGTAGATGACGACGAGGTAGGTCATCATCTTCTGGCTGCGCTGGCGTTTCAGTTTCACCTCTGACCGTGCCTGCTCGGCCGCGACACGCAACACTGGCCCCATATCACCACTCGCTCGCATCGCGTTCGCCCAGAGGGTCACCACCCGGGAGACGGCGAGGGTTCTGACCCGCCGACCAAAGCGGATGAGCGCATCGTCGATGTTCGAGCCGTACTCGATGTCACGCCAGATCCGACTCACTTCCGGTGAGAGAACACCGAGATCACTGCTCCGGAGGCGACGCAGTCCTTCGACGACGGACATACCGGCCTCGTTGAGGCTCGCGAGCCGTTCGAGGAGATCCGGCAGCGCCGCTTCGATTCGGTTGATCCGTCGTTTGTAATACTCCCGGACGATCGCGTAGCTGATCAGGACGAACAGGGCAGACTGGATGATCAGATCGTCGAGCACGCGGTAGGCGATGCCCTCGGCCTGGAATGCGGCCGGGGCCCGGACGAGAAACAGTAACAGCGCGATCGGAACGACAACGTACAGCAGGTTTGTCGGCTTCCAGAGAAAGGCCCGGAGCGGATTGCGGAGCCACAGCTTGAACCGGCGCAGCCTGTCGTAGTAGCCGAGCATCCGGCGATTCTCCCGCTCGCGTTCGGCGTAGCCACCGTCGGATTGGCGGCTGTCTGTCGCCGTCACGCTCTGGGTGGGCGTCGAAACCGAGAGATGCCCGAGCAGGCTCGACCCTCCCTTCTTTGCGATGCCGAGCTCGTCGAGTTTCTGCTGGAGAATGAGCGCAAAGCCAGCGTTTCCGAGTGGGATCATCACATAAATCAACAACACGAGCATCATGAACGTATCAACGATCAACAATCCGAACACAAGCAAGATCGTGATTAAAAACAGCATTCCAGCGACCAGCACGGTAACGTACATCTCCGCGATGGTCGCAAGCAGTTCGAGGACCTCCTCCTGTCGTTCTTCCTGTTCGTCACGAAACCGGTCGTACTGGTCGCTGAAAAACGTCGGGAGATTGCTGCCACTCTGGAGAATGCTCGTCATATTCTCCGAGAACGTTTTGAACTGCTCGCTTGGCGTCCGCCGGGCCATCCGTCGGAGTGCGGTGATCATATCCCGGCCGAACATATCCATCTCCCGGACAGCGATGTTCATCTCCCGTGCAGTCTCCCCATACACCGCTTTGTTGTCGGTGAGTGTCCGGAGGATCTGTGGGAACTCCATCCCACCCCGCGAGAGCGCGAACATGAACGCAGTCGTCCGGGGCAGTCCTTCCTCGATTCCACGGGCTCTGACCGCTGCCGTACTCGCCGGAAGCTGCCAGCGCATCACGTACGCAAGCACCGACGTGATAATTCCCAGTGCAAGACCACCGCCGAGAACGAGTGTCCAGCGCGTACTCGTCGATGGGTCGAACGTGAAGTTGGGTGTGATCCCGATCGGCCGTGTGATCGTTCTTGGAAGCCCTGACAGCGTGTGGACGAGTGGCTCGAGCACCGCCAGCAGCGCCGCCACGGCGTATGCGCCGGCGATGGTTCCCGCGACGAACCCGAGCACGGTAAACAGGAGTGTCTTCGCAGCATAGGTCCGGTAGGTCGTGTTGATGTAAGCGGCTTCAAGGCGACGCTCACGGCGACGGTTTGGCGCGATGCGCTTGCCGAATAACACGACCGACAAGCGGTTGAGCGAGTTCTGGACTGTGTTGCTGGCCATGCCCGTCAGCCAGACGAGAATGATCACCGTCGGGACGATCGCTGGCAACAGCCAGAGCGGATTCATCGGGCGTCACCCCGCTGAGGACGGAGTCGCGTCCTCCTCTCTGATCCGGCGCATGACTGCGTCGGAGTCTGCGTAGTATTTGTTGACCATCGCGGTAAAGCGCCGGTAGTCGTTGACACCGTTTTCCTGGAGATACCGCAGAAACCGTCGCCGGTTTCGAAGCTCCGAGAGCAGTTCTGACTGGCTCCAGCCCCGTTCCTCACGGATCTCGTCGAGTAGCTCCGAGTTCGATTCCGAGAAGCTATCTTCCGTCGAGTTCCAGGCGTAGGTGTTCGAGTAATCAAGTTCACCGGTCCGCTGGTCGATCCCTTCGATCTCGGCGACCGTTTTTGCCCGGCGGACACGCTCGCCACCAGTCCGGCCGAGCACCTGCACCCAGAGAATATCGAGCGAGGTGACCATCGGCCGCGGGACGTTGATCGGCTCGTTTTCCAGTCGGTTGATCACCGTCTGAACGCTGTCTGCGTGCATCGTCGAGAACGTCGTGTGGCCGGTGTTCATCGCCTGGAACAGCGTAATTGCCTCCTCGCCACGCACCTCGCCCACGATGATGAACTCCGGACGGTGACGGAGTGCAGACCGGAGCAGATCGTACATCGTGATATCGGAATCACCCATCCGCTCGCGCGTCACCGAGGAAAGCCAGTTGTCGTGATACAGCGACAGCTCGCGGGTATCCTCGATCGTGAGCACCTTCGCACGCGGCGGGATGAACATCGACATCGCGTTCATCGCTGTTGTCTTCCCTGCCGCGGTCCCGCCTGCGAAGATGAGCGATCGGTTGTTCTCGATCGCCAGCCACATAAACGCCAGAATGTTCCGGTTGATCGTCCCGAAATCCAGCAGATCGATCGGTGTGAACGGTTCGTCTGCGTACTTTCGGATCGTGTACGCGGAGCCTTTTGGTGTCACCTCCTCGCCGAGTGCGAGCTCAATCCGTGAGCCGTCGGGGAGTGTCGTCGAGACCACCGGGTTGGAGACGGAGACGTGGCGGCCGGATCGCTGTGCGAGCTGGATGACGAAATCGGCGAGTTCGTCGCGCTCGTAGATCACGCTCGTCTCGATGTCGGTGTACTCGTCGTGGTAGACGAACACCGGGAGGTTCGGTCCGTCACAGGAGATATCCTCGATGTGGGGGTCGTGCATCAGCGGACTGAGCTTGCCATAGCCCAGAAACGACCGGTGCAGGTAGTAAAACAGCCGGTAAAATGTCTCATCAGCAATCTCAAGCCCGTACTCTTCGAGTCGATCGATCAGTTCCTCACGCAGCGCGTCTTCGGGACGCTCCGGGATCTCATCACGGTACAGAAGCGGCCCGCGGATATCCTCGAACAGCCTGTCAAGCAGCTCCTGTTCGAACGCCGACAGCTGTGGCTCGACGACGTGGTACAGATGCTCGGTATCTTCCGGGTTGTAGTTGATCGAGATGAATGCGAAGGGGACGTTGACCCAGTAGCGCTCGATCTCCTCGTAGCCTTCCAGACCGTCGAAGGTAACAAGTCGATCGTGGCGTTTTGGATCGTACTCGGTGATGGCAACGTTCGAGCCAGCCAGCGCCCGTGCAGCCTGTGACAACCACTCACGGATCCCCGACCCCTCCTCGGGACTGGTGAGCTGGTCGATCTCATCTTCGGTTTCCTGCTTTGCCATGACTTTCTGACCGCAACGCGTTCGGTCCCCCCGGGTTACTATCTGGCTAACGGAGCCATCTACTTAAATGACACCCGCAACTATCCGGAAAAATGTCGGTGACAGTGACGGTTTTGCTCCGCCCCACCGGCGCATTGAGGGCGTCTCACAGATTCCGCCGGATGTATTCAGTCATTTCGTCGATGATCTCTTGGTCGTAGGTCCAAAAACCCTCCCAAGTAGACTGATCAGTTTCGATTGCGAGCAGTGCTGCACCGTCGATCTCTCCATCGTCGGGTGGATTGTAGATGACAAACCAGGAGTATCTGAAATCCCACTTGTAGCCGCCGTGGGCAGTCACGCCAAACTCCGGTGTCGGTGTCCAGTCCGGTCTGCCGTAGACGTGGACATCGACAGCAGTCTCACTGATGCTTTTGTAGGCCTCCCGTGTTCCTCGCTCGTCGTTGATGCGGGAGAGGCGCTGAAACGACGAGCGGAGCCAGCCATCGCCGTTTTCGTAGGCCAGCCGCTCGATGTGTCGCGAGATGAGGATCAACAGGAGTTTTTCTGTATCCGAGGCGGGATACCCCCGCAACGTAAAATTCACGTCTGTCAATCCGTCGATCACGTCAGGAACAGTCGTCTCCTCGAGATCACGGGTACCGGTGATAAATAGATCCGAGTTGACCAGCAGGATGGCGTTCGAGAGCTCTTCGAGCGTCGACGTTGCGATGACTTCTCCCTCCTCGAACAGCAAAATCGTGTTGTCGTCGTACTCGCTCGTGTCGATCTCCTCGACAGCCACGTCCTGCTCTGCGAACAGTTTCTCGATCATCCGCTGGAAGGGCTCCGGTTCGGTGCGGTTTGCGACAGCGAGTGACCTGGTTGGGCCGTCGGGAGCATCGAGAAACCTGTCCAGTGCCATACCGTAGTTGAACGTACGGACCCGGCCGTTTGAATCTACCGCCTAGTACAGCAGATCGTCGTCAGATTCGACCATATACAGCGTCCGTGCGGCGATATTGACGGCGTGGTCACCGACGCGTTCGAGATCGCGGATCGTCAGCAACAACCGATAGACATCCTGCATCGTCTGTTGGATCATCTCCTCGGAGGTGATCCGCTCTCGTTCGATCAGGTCTCGGGCAACGAGTTCGGAGGCCTGTTCGCACATCTCGTCGATGGTGTCGTCGCGGTCGGCGAGTTCATAACAGGCGTCTGTATCTTCCGTATCGTAGGCGACCATCGCATCCTCGACCATCCTGATCGTCGCGTCACCGATCGCCTGGATGTCAACGTCGGGAAAGACTTCCTCCTGGGACTGGAGTGTGTACTCCCCCAGATTCGTCGCCAGATCACCAATCCGTTCGAGATCGGTAATGATCTTGAACGAGGCAGCAATAAACCGCAGATCGCCGGCAACGGGCTGTTGTAGCGCGATCAGATCGATACACTCCTGTTCGAGATCGAGATACAGCTGGTTAATTTCGTGATCGCCGTCGATGACCTCTCGGGCCAGCTCCGTATCGTTCGTATCGAGCGCATCGAGGGCGAGCTGGAGGCGCTCGACAACGAGATCGCTCATCGTCAGGATGTCCTCGCGGAGCGCTTCGAGGCGATCCTGGTACTCCTCTCGTGGCATAGCTACAGATGGGGTGTCACCGCTCTTTTATGTTTGGTCTTCAGGGACGCCCGACTCCAGCAGCGTCTTCGTTCGTCGGTGGCGGTACCGAAACATCGGTTCGAACCCAACGACTGCCAGTGGCCCGGCTGCACGACCGAGCGTACCCAGCGGTAGCTCGTATTCGACCCGGTCGCGGACGATTGTCTCTGATCCGTCGGCGTAGAACAGGTGGGTGTGTGTCCACTCCTCGAATGGTCCATCCACCATCTCGTCCCGGAAGTATGCCGACCCCTCGTCGTGGTCTCGGGCGACGATCTCCGAGAGCCAGCGCTGGCGCGGACCGATCCCGAACGGCTGGACCGAGGAGGTGATGACCGAACCAACATCGAGTACCTCTGGGTCGGCCTCACCATCTGGACCGCGGACATCTTCGATGACGAGTCCCATCCAGTCGGGTGTCAGCGCTTCGAGCCCGTCTGTCGTCGAGTGAAACTCCCAGACCTCCGACAGCGGTGCCCGAACGCGAACTGACCGTTCGTATCGTTGCATACCTGAACGTATATCTCCGTGCAGAAAACAGTGCGCACCAGACAACACGGTACGCACCGCAGGACCGAGACTACGACTCGAGGCGCTCGATGCGGTGGCGAACGACAGTCGCGTCGTCATTCCACTCGAAGTTGCCGCCGTGGGCTCTCACCATTCGTTCTTTGTACGCTTCGAGATCTGCTGAGCCTTCTCTGCGAGCGTCTTCGTCGGTCATCTCACCGAGTGTGCGCTCGGTCACGTCGACCACCTCGAACGTGTCGTCTTCGAGTTCGAACGTGTCGCCTTCCTCGGCGTACTGCTGACCGCGGTGGATCTGGGTCATCGAGCCTGCTGCAACGGCCTCAATTGTCTTGCTGTTCGGAAACAGCGTCGTCGGATCAATGGCTGGCATACCGATAGATTGGTCTGTACGCCAAAGAAAGGAATGGTCGTGCGAGGGGGGGTATAAGATCGTGCCAGCGGAGTTCACCTTCGAACTACAGCTATGCCAGTGGGCAGAACAGCACTGGCCACCCGAAGGCGACCGGGGCCGGCCGGTGATCGTTGCTCGCCAACTCGGGACGAAACACCGCCGCTTTGATACGCTCGTCATCGAGTGTGATCCATCGGGACTAACAAAGCGCCGGCACTTCGGCGAGAGACGTCTCGATTCTGATCTCCTCCATGTTGTTCGCAACGCGCCGGCGGAGTGGGGCTGGTATCAGGATGTGTTGCCAGATCCGGGCTACCCCTGGCAGTACGTCCGCGAGGCGGTCCACCGTGCCGGCGATCGGGGGCTGATCGAGAAACGAAAGCGAGGGAATCGGATCGAACTCCGCGAGCGCGAGCCGTATCCTGACTGGGCCGAGCGGATAATTGCGATCGAGAACAAACCAGACCTCGACGCGAGCGCTGCCAGGGATCTTCTCCCCCAGATCGAACGGGACGTGGCGATGGGGCTCGCCGACGAGGTCTGGATTGCGACCAAACAGACCGACGAGCGCATCGAGCCGATCCTGCTCGAAGACGTGCCGGTCGAAGCCGGCATCCTCACCGTCGACACGACGAAACGCGGTCCAGCACGCGTCGATGTCCGGTGGCAGCCACGATCACTGGCCGTCGATGCGCCAGGAACACGGATTCTCGACCGACCGGATGGCGGGAAATACGACGCCTCTGCCTGCCGGTTCGAGTATGCCGCTCCCGAATACAAAGCCAGCAAGCGCCGAGAGATTGCCGAGCGAGCCTACGAGCGCGGCTGGCGGTCCTACCTCGACTCGATGCGGCCGGACTGTCGGTATTTCGAACTCCAACCGACCGCGCCGGCCGCGCGGCCGTACTGCACCGCCAGGGAGTGTGCCCAGACACCAGGTCAGTGTGGGTCGTCCTGTCCCGAGTTCGAGCCCGAGCCACCGACCTGGCGACAGCAGGGCTGGCCGATCGACGGTGGTCCCGGTGCGTGCATCAAACGACTCCTCGCCAGGCAACGGGAACGACAGCGGCCAACGGACGGTTCGTAGCGGGTGCTGTGTAGAGATAGTGGCTGAGGGGAGTAAGCCCCCTTCTGTTCTCGCGGCATTCGGCTACGCATCCGAACCATGTTTCCGGGCTACCTTGACGGTCCGGACTTGCACCGGTGAGGATTCGCCGTTCCACCCATTCTCGCCGGTCTGCCCTCGGTGGGTTAACTCCCCGTTGCTTCGTCGGTAGACGGGTCGAAGACCCTGTTACCGTTCGCGCTGGGTTCGCACACCTCATCGGTCACAGCGAGTGGTCTCGTTTCTGTTCCAGCGCCGGCGGTCTCCCACCCCGGGTTTGCACCCGGTCACCTGCCCGACTGGTGGGGGGACTTTCCTCATGCCCCTCCCACCACGCCACTCGGCGTGACCGGTCAGGGCACGGGAGCCGGTCTCCCTCTGCCATCTGCTGGTAGGAGATGGGGGACAGTAAGGCCGTCGGTCTGCCAGGGCGATTGGAGGACTAGTATTATTCGAAACGGATCCGATCTTCGGGTTCGATACGAACCCGACCACCGATCGGAATCGGCGCAGTCGGGTCGGTATGGCCGAAATCGAGATCGAAGACGATCGGTGCGTCGGGGTTGTAGCGGCTGATCTGCTCACAGATCGCGTCTCGCTGGGCCTGTCGGTACCGTTCGCGTTCGTCTACCGGTCGCTGTTCCCGCCAGTTCTGTGTCGCGGGTCGACCAACGAGGACGCCATCGAACCGTTCCAGCAGTCCACGCTCACCCAGTGACCGGAGGAACCAGCCGACACGCCTTGCCGGGGGAAGAACCTCGGAACTCTCCAGGGCGAGGATCGCACCATCGAGGCGGGACGGCTCGGGAAGATATCTGTCTGTCATCAGCTGCCACTCCAGGATCGCGATACAGCCACCCCAGAGTCGACCCGAGACGGGATCGGTACCGCCGGCCCACCGCCAGCCATCTGTTGGTTCGTAGGCCAGATCGGTGGTGGCATACGCTGCTTTCGAGCGATCCCAGCCGACAGTCAGATCCGCCCACTCGGTGGCCTGTTTGAGCTCGCCGACTGTCTCCTCGAACAGTGCCTTGCGGAGATAGCGCTCGCTGAATGGGTGCAGTCCACCGGGTGTCGCAACCTGGTTGAGGAGCTGCCCACCATAAAACGAGACGATACCCGCGTTCCAGAGGGCAAGTGCAAGATTGGTGTTGTCACTCATCCCGAAAAATCTGGTCGGATGCTCTCTCAGCAGTTCCAGGTCGAGATGGCGGAGCACACGGAGCTGGTCGTCACCACCGATCGTTGCAAAGACCGCGTCGATAGCCGGGTCCGCGAAGCTCTCGTGGATCGCAGCCGCCCGTGCTCGCGGGCTGGATTCGAGAAACTGCGTCGACTGGCGAGCGGTCGGATGGACGAGGGGAGCCAGATCGAACTGTTCCCGGAGCCGATCGAGTGCGATGTCGAGAATATGCGATGCTTCGCCAGCGCCACCGCTTGACGGTGCGACAACCGCAACTGAACTCCCCGGTTTTGCAGGTGGAGGCGTTACAAACTCGGCCATGGTTGATTGTTATGCACCGCGACCAAAATACCGGCGACGACGTGACCAAACGCCCATTACGGTCGGCAATCTACGGGGTGGCAATGTCGCGACAGAGGGCGTTACGCCGTGTCGGGGCCGTGATCCTCGCAGCGAACGCGCTGCTCGCGCTGTTGAAGGGGCTCGTTTTCCTCGAAAGCGGCAGCCTCGCAGTCGGCTCCGAGGCAGTCAACAGCCTCACAGACGTTGGCTACAGCCTCGTCATCGTCGGCGGGCTGTATCTGACGACCAAACCGCCGGATTTCGAGCATCCACACGGTCACGAGCGGATCGAACCGTTCGTCTCGCTGTTTATTGCACTCGGGATCTTCGCTGTCGGCGGGATCGTCATCTGGCAGTCGACGCTCGCGTTACTCTCCGGCGAGATCCAGGTTGCACGCGGTCCTGCCGCCGTCAGCGTTCTCGCATTTGCTGCCGTCCTCAAGTA
>LKMJ01003421.1_pt1 | contig 14775 bp, 16 predicted proteins | sample 643391 | NCBI WGS metagenome assembly LKMJ01 (sample SAMN04112250, study PRJNA286221) | soda lake metagenome | biome: soda lake; feature: Kulunda Steppe; material: water; isolation source: sample PL-Br10 brine of Picturesque Lake | place: Russia: Kulunda steppe | collected 2010-07
ACCGCTTGCAACGCTCGCTTCACTCCCTGCCTCAATTCTCGCCTTCCGGCGTTTCCACTCCTCCCGTTGGTCGTCGTGAAAAGGTCCGGGTGCGAGAATTGAACCCGCGTCTCAGCCTCCACAAGGCATTCGAAAACACTATACAAATGTGGTTAGGAAATACAGTTGGTAAATTCGCTAAAACTGTATCATACTCTCCAAATAGTCTGGATTATGGGTTTTAGTTTTGTAGCCATAACTAATCAAATATTATGCGTGTTTACGAATTGGCTGCTTGAATAGTCTCCTCGTCCACGTCAAGAAGAAGTTCACCCTTGGGGCCGAGGCGATATATCCCAGAGTGTTTTGATTCCTTCTTTACCCAACCTAGTTCAATCATAGTGCGCATCACTCTCCGAGCCGTATGTAGCTCGGAATCTTCAACTGGTAATTCTCGCAATTTGAATTTGCCTCGGTTGACAAGCATAGTCAGCGAGGCATCCCATACCTTATCTCTGAGAGTCACTGGCTTTCACCTCGTTATCTTGGCCGCTATTTTTGAACATGGTCAGGCATTGGGGTTGGGCTGGTTTATTCGTTACCGCTCACCTCTTCTCGAAGAAGTCATCAGCAGCCTCGTCAGCGTTCCGCACATATCGTTGTGCGGTCTCGTAGCGGTTGATTCGAAGTTGCTGCATTAAGAGGTTGATACTTCCACCACTATTAATAATGTCAGTTCCAACGCCTCGGCGAATCATGTACCAGCCATTCTCCCGATTTTCAACATGAATGCCGATAGCCTCCTGTAGTTTCATCATCAGTGAGCGTCGGAGGGTTGATGCACAGTACGGGTTCCCTCTCTCGTTTAACCAGATGGCATCTGTGTCAGCATACTCGTCAGAGTTCGAGCGCTCGTCAAGCCAGTAATTCATTATGTTTGCGGCTTCGGGGCTAATTCGGCACCTACGGTTCCTCTTCCCTGATTTTGAATCTTCTTCTCTTGGAATACGGAGGTAGGCCTCCTGTTCATTCGCGGTATCGAGCCACTGCACTCGTGCTGCAGCGATTTCACACGGCCGAAATCCCACGTCGCAACTTAAGTAGACAAGACTGGGTATCTTCCAACTTGCGGTGTCCCAGTCCTCATCATCAAGCTCTACCTTTGGCTTTTCAAGACTTTGGGCAAGGTGAGCGGCCCATTCGTCTTGTTCGTCTTTGGGTAATGCGTCACGGTCAAGGTCAACATGTAGGCTGAGAGATGCGGCTTTGATGTCTTTCAATTCCTGACCGGTAAACCAATCGGTGAAGTTTGGGTCCGACTCCTCCTCAGCAATATCTTCATACACGTCATCGCTGTCGGGGATTTCCCAGTCTATGCCCTTGTATTTCAGAACGAGCTGGGCGTTATTGATTGTCCGGCGATTGGTGTCGAGTCTGTTACCGTTGGTCAGAAGGTAATACCAGTATTGGTCGAGCTGCTCCGCTGAGAAATCAGTTGTGAACGACCCATCGTTCGTCCATTCAACTTCTCCATTTTCCTCGCCTGTCTCAATTTTCACTCCAAGGTAGAGCCACTCACAAAACCGCTCAACACGGTTAATTATGTCTTGCATCGAGTTGGGAGAGTACCCGACCCGGCGTCGCGGCTTCTTACCACGGTCAAAGACCCACCGAGCGAAGTCGAGCCGCCAATCTTCGAACGCTTGGAGCTCGAGCTTGTTCAGATTGGTCTTAAGGCTCGTCCGTACTGCGGGGATGTTCATTTCTTCACGAGTATATTCAGGGATTGGTTCGTCGTCATTTGGACTTGCTGAGGTGCTCATTTACTTTCCTCAACAATACTAAAGTCATACTGACCATATATGCTTATCGGCTCAGACATAAATGCTCAAAAAGCCTTCAAACTGCCGCAAACAATAGATAGAGCCAAAAATAAAATGTGTGCATATATTTGTGGTCTTTCCATACAGTAGCCCTCTTCGGCCGTCACAGCCCCCACGAAACCGTGTTCAACGCTGGCAGTAGATAGGCGGCCCAGCAACACAATCTGATAATTGCAACCTGCCAATTTTAAAACCCGTTTCCGTTCGGTCATATTATGAAGGCAGTTGCACTCAACATTGGTGCGAATAGTAGTTCACCCGGCGGCAGGGGACCAATTCACTCTGACGGGTCCTTTCGATATGTCCCAATAGCCGAAGCAGACGAATCAGTCTCTTCGCCGACGTACGAAGAGCTCGGCTTGCACGATATTCGCCCACATAAGGTTCATGACGCAGTCACACATTTTGACCCCGCATTTCCTGAGATATCTGAAGTTACAGAGTACACTTACGGCGATAGACATCCCCCGAAGACGACTGAGATTGAGCGGCTCGATGAGGGAGACCTCCTGTTCTTTTATGCCACGCTGGACTATGCTGATAACCGAACTCCCGACCATGAATGGATAAACGACGACTGGGGTGCGTACATCATCGGTCACTTCACGCTAGAGTATGACCCAATCACGAAAGAAGAGTACCACACTCTTCCGAAGGAAGTGAAAGAGCGATTCGTATCTAATGCGCACGTCCGTCGCAACGAATTTGATGCCGAGTACCTCGTCCTTGGGAACCGTGACGACTCACAGCTTTATGATATCCCGATTCCCCTAAGTGGTAATACTGGCACTGAAGCGAATCAGTTCGTTACAACGTACTCTGAAGACTCAGGGGACGGCCCGTGGTACCGTCGCCCGTTGCGCTATGACCGTGAGGGAACGCGAGCCTTGCTTCAGGTCCAGCGGTCTACCCAGAGTAAACTTGGTCAAGAACCTAGCGTTGTGACCCGAACAAAAACCGACCCCGGAACGCTCGGTAGCAGAGGACAGCTCCAGTTTTTCTTCCATGCTCCCGAGTCGCCAGTTCCCGTTCGAGACATTGTAGGGAAATCAAAGACAGAACCCCACTTTGAGAAGCGGGCAGAAAACTACTGTAACGAGTGCTACCAACGTAACATCTCCGGGTTTCTGAACGACGACAGCCGTCGGTACCTCTTCCTCTTCACCAAGTGCCGAAACGAAGACTTACTCGACAGCTACGGGACCCGATACGTTGTCGGTTACATAGAGAAGGAAAATCGGCTTGACATGGGCGACCACCTTGCCATTCAGGGACCCACACATGTTGTAGACTTCGAAGATGCAGTCCCTCTCTCTGAGGTGGTTGAATCGTATCAGTACGTCCGAAGCAAGGTGCTAGACGAATCAACAACGACCGGACTTGTTGAGCGACTTGATGCCAGCGATAACGTGCTGGAAGAGTGTCTTAGCGAAATAGAACGCCTGAAAGGCCTAGGCTGGAACTCGGACCCTCCATCTCGCTCTGACGGCTGCTAGCAACGCGCTCAACGGACAATCATCGTTTTAGCGCGTCTAGACAATACGAGCTTAGAGTTTCTTCTGCCCCCTGAAACCAGAGCTTGACACCTACTGAACAACTCCGCACTAGCTCAGGTCATCCAACAAAGTAATCAGCGGTTGCGTGGAAAGCCCATCATGAAAATCGAACAGGAATCAAGTCTCGGTGATGGAATTCAGGACATAGAGACGAAACAGAATATAAGAGGCATTCTGAGAAACGAAATACAGATACACACCGACACTTCTACTAGTGGTGACCGTTCCCTTTCTCAACCCATTCAGGATGCATTCGAGGATAGCGGATGCCGAACCGAAGTCAACCCTAAAAGCCTTCCAAACAAGCGGGTGGACGTGTATTATCGGGGCATTCCAGTTGAAATTGATATTGGGTCAAAGAGAACAGCCGTGCTCACAAACCTATTGACTCTCCAAGTGGAATACGAAGAAGGCCATATTGATGAAGCAGTTCTAATCGTCCCAGAAAGTAAGGATGATTGGGGGGGTAAGAGCTGGTTTAAAACCAGAGAGTGGGCTGTAACAGAGATTGAAAAATATGACACTGTAATTGACCTCCCATTGTGGATACTGGGAGTATCCCCGTAATAATGACCGAGTACTCTCGGTAAAGTGTGTGTGGCATATCCGCTATCAGAGAATCAACCGCTCTTGAATAGAGCTTTAATCAATTTGGCGCTTTAGAACATTGAATCTCTGGTGAAGGTTCGGACCAAAATCTAACTTTTTAATTCAGTAATCCTCTAAGAGAAGCATCATCCTGTGGTTTTCTTCAGTCCAATTCTACACCAATCATCATGCGTCTGTGAGAATTATAGTAGCAAACATCTGTTCCGTCCAACGGTCAAGTTTGGGACCATGTAGGTTACTGGTATACCTACACCTGAGATTCTCGTTCTAGAGTATCTAGACTAAGATTTGTTTTGTACGGGACGGTTGTAATTAGGGTATTGAGGGGGTATCCCTATAGGGGATAGTCGATAATCGAATTCCACCCTGTTTTACCCTGTGTCTCCATGCTGCGCAAACAGTATCTCACCAGTACTGCGCACTATATTTCACACAATGTCTTTGCAATTTGAGAGAGTCAGGTATTTTATGAAGTCGAACAAGACAGAAACACCTCACAACCCAGAAGACCTCCAAGCCGCAGACTACGATGATACCTGCCTAAAAATTCTAAAATGTCTTAACAGGCATCCGAAATTCCAAGCGAATTCCGTGATTATCCGGAGGGAGACCGGATTACCTAAACACAAAGTGGAGCAGCGAATCAGGGCGGACGGCATACTCGTACGTGCAGGTCTCGTCGAAAAGGTTGGATACGACTCAGAGACGAATTACGCTCATCCTCCAAAGTTGATGGCCCTAACCGAGTATGCGCGGGACGCGATTTACTACGGATTTTTTGAAGACGACGTAGACGAGACCGGTCAGGTCATACTCGACGCAGAGCAATTCACCGAATTCGAGCAATCCCTCAGCGGACTCGAAGCACGGCTCGACAGGCTCTTTGAGATGGTTGAACAACTCAAAGAGGAATCAAAACAACGAGACCGAATTATACGGAGTAACATCGACTTCGTCTACTACGAGGCCGCCATGCTTCGAGAGGTTGTCAGCGAGCTCGGTGTTTCGAAAAAAGTGATGTGGAGAAAGACGAAGGAGTGTCGAGAGAGGGGCAATAACGGAACAGAGCTTAAGAGCGAATTTTATTCGGACTTGGCCGATGGCCAACCATGATTGCGTTGATTAAGGCGACGGTCATCTGCTAAAGCCGCGTCGACGGTGTGTGTTTCCACCGACTATTTGATTGACCCAGATGATGAGCGCAAACGTCGGAATACCGACGACGAACAAGAGTGCAGCGACTGTGATTGACTTGAGCATAGCGGCCACGAGTAAATCAAATATGAAGTAAGCGATGACACCCGGAACTCCTGCGATGATATAGGACCCTACAACCGAGGCGACAGTCAATCCAATACTGAATAATCCTAATACGCCGACAAACATCATCGCGTAGTTCGCTGGGTCGATAAACGCGTGTTCTGAAGCAGGTGCGTCGTTCAATGCTCCTGCCATCTCAATAAAAATCGTCTGGAAGACTGGTATCAGAATAACAGCAATAATTTTGCCTTCAAATGCATCTTCTGCAATCGTTGCGCTCGAAGCAGCGGGACCACGTGTCATCCTTTTTCCCCTGATAGGGCCTCCCTCGTTTCCGTTGTTGTGGTAATCTCTTCTCGAATCTTGTCCTCACCTTTCCACTTAATGTACCGATACCAGATTCCATTTGCGTCGGGTGCCGTTTGATTCAGCTGGCGACGGTCCTCACTGAGTCGGTCGAACTCTGCCATGACTTTCTCGTCGCTCAAGTCTCGCGATGTCACAGTGATTGTGAGGAAATCGCGATATTCGTCGAAGAGTGCATGGTAGCGGCGAGCTGACCGTCGAAACTCTTCTGCCCTATCTTCCAGATTCGTCCCCCGCCGATATCCAGTAATACCGGCGATGAGCAACGCAGGAATCGCAATATATTGATTCGGCATCACACCCCAGAAATTCGTTGCGAGTATCAACGAAGCAGCAGCAAACATTACGACATCTAGCACACGCGAAAGCGCACGGTAGCAGTTGGCCGCTGCAAAGTGCTGTTTGTACGTGTAACAGATGGAGTCTGCCTTGTTCTCCGCTCTATGGCGGACTTTGTCTCGAATTCCGCCCATTAGTTAAGGTCCTCCCCAAGAGCATCTCCATACTTCTCGTTCGCCCCTTCACTGTCACCGTCCTGTCGACGGTCTCTCGCGTCCCGCATCTGCTTCCGGGCAGCTTTGGCCCTCCTGATTGCCTCTTTTCGATTCGACCGGTCCATGTTCGAGTCCAACCGGTCACCGTTCACGGGGTCCCGAGTCCCTCGCGAAATCCGGCGAGGGAGTTCTTCAACAAACCCTTCGACTAATTCCTCAGTTGACGCGTTCTTGTTGGGATGGTTGTGCACGTAGTCGTAGGCCATCACCTCCATGTGGTACGAACTAACCGGAACATTCCGGTTCTCACGGAACTTTTTCGCCACTCGGGCTACTTTTTGGAGTTTGCCTCCACGGGCGTTGTCGACCGCTTCGAAGCGCTGCTTGTATCCTCGCGGATTCGTGCGCACCCAAGACCGACCTTCGCTATACGTGTCCGGGATTTTGTAGCCGCCAGTTCCGTCCTTGAAGGCCGGTGCGACATCTACGGTAAAGTCGCTGAATTGAACACTCACGACGTTTCTGTCGATTCTGACGTTCGAGTTGGGATATCGTTTCTCCAGTGCTCGTTTCACTGCCCGGAGGCAGTTACTGGACCCATTTTCTCCACGTTCCCACTTGCCGTGTTTTTCACGGCTCAGAACGAACATCACGTCCGTATCGGAATCCTCCGAAAGTGGGCCCACCATCGTTCCTCGGGTAAACGACCCAAATTGATGGCTCTCGACGACCTCCATCTCCTCTTCTAGAATCTGCTCCAGTCGCTCCCGACGCTCGTTAATCGTCTTACCTTGACGGTTCGTGGGTCCAGTTTCATCCGCATAGTCATCCAATGAGGTTTGACCCGTATTCTGTTGCTCAGATTCACCCTCATCCTGATTTCCGGGATATCCGGGTGGGGCGATACCAGTCCCCATCAGGCCCACCCCCGTGAATTCGTGAACGCATGGAGTGGTGCCTGTCCTATCGCAAGAGAGGACTCAACCTGTTGACTCCAAGCATCGTACTGACGTACAGCTTCCTCGATAGACACGTTCCGAGGGTTGAATTTTCGTAGCCACCGTTGACCAGCCGCAGCAGTCACACACGGTGGAAAGTCCGATACCAAGTTTTCCGATTGGAAGCCGATTAGCATCATGTTCTCTGGTTCAAATTCTCGTGCGATACGATGGATGCGCTCAAGCAGAGCCTTGTATCGAAATCCGTAGCTGAAGTATTGGACGCAGTAGTAGGCCACTCTCGTTAGGCCCAGCTCTGCGAACGCTTCGTAGCAAAGGCGGCGCTCGTACTCGGTTTCGCCCTTCAACAGTGGGACTATCTCGGTACCAATCTCTCGAAATCGTGGGACAACCTCCCTCAGGTCAGCCACGTAGGTCTGGATGGTTTCGACTCGCTGAGAACGCGCGTCACAGCTGTAGACGGGTCGGTCGCAGGGAATGATAGCATCTGCTCCGACTCTCTCGGCGAACGCGAGTTCCCGGTCGGGGAACCACTCCTCCAGCTTTCCGTCCGGAATCGTAGAAGTAAGTACAACATTGGCCTCGATATCTGTCAGGTTGACGCCATTCTGGTCGAGACGACGGGCGTAGGGATAATCGAGCATCATGGCCTCAATCGAATTGGCTCTCGATACGAGGTCGAGATGTTCTTGTTTTGCTTCTACCCGAGGGATTACTCCCGTTAGATATCCGCTATTCACCTACCAGTACCTCGCTTGTCGCGTCCCAGCATATCTTTCGTTACATCGTCACAAAGGTACGGGAGGGATATATAACGTGAATGAAACAACTTGAATCGTTGTTATACAGAAGCACTGACCAATGTTTTAATATACAACCACAAAAGTGGTTTTAGTATGTCAGACGGTTACGACCTTGATGAGTCGCTCCAGACGATAATGGAGTGGGGGAAGTACGAGGCAGCCGCATACCGTGTTCTTATTCGGTTTGGACCTCTCGAAGCCTCAGATGTTGCTGTCAGAGCCGATATCCCACAGGGTCGTGTCTATGACACTCTAAACGAACTTCATAGCAAAGGTGCAGTAGTCAAGCAAGGAATCCAACCGACCAACTGGGATGCACAAAACCCAAGGAAGCTCATAGAACCGAACCAACGAAAATTCGAGAACATGGCAGTAGAGGCAATCGAGGCGTTGGAGCCTGCATACGACCTAAATCTGGAGTCTCAATCCCACCCAGCATGGGTGACCTCAAGTATTTCAGATACCTCAACTAAAGCACGTGAACTATTCGAGAGTGCCGAGGAGAGAATCTGGATTCTCGAACGAACCTTCTGGCTCTCAGAACAAGACAGAGAATTACTCCAGAGGAAGGCAAAAAACGGTGTAGATGTGCGAATCATTGGGTGGGGTGGTCGACCTGACCTCCGAGGAGTCGCTAATGAGATTCCAGCCGCGAATTTTAGAGAGGCCGAAGAAGTCAATACGTCGTTCTATGTGAGTGATGAGGGTACTGTTTTGATTAATCTCAATCAAGGTGATATGGGAATGTTCTTCTATGATACAGGTACGGCAAAGATTTTCACAGAGCGCTTCCAATCCTTATATAACGACGCCAATGAGGTGACACCCAATGCATAGAAAGATGCTCCCGATGGCACTCCTCGATGCCAGTGAAGAGGACCAAGTGGAAGGCCGCACTCGTCTCCAGAAGTTAGTCTTCCTGATGGAGCAAGAGCTTGACGAGGTGCCGGCAGCCTCGCTTGATAGCCCAGATTATAACTTCATTCCCTATGATTACGGACCATTCTCAAAGGAGCTTTACGATGACTTAGATTCACTTGAGGAAGCCGGATTCATTGACGTTGAGGAAGAGCCCATGGCAGATGGGAAAGTAAAATACATCTATCGGCTTACCCGTCAAGGGCAGTCTTGGGTCCAGAACCAGTTAGCTGATTCTAGTGCTGGCGAAGCTCATTCGTTAGCGGAGAACCTCGCTTCCGAGTACAACGATATGTTACTTTCAGACCTCATCGATGAAGTCTATGCAGAATATCCCGAGTACGCCGAGAACAGCGTTTGGTAAGTTGTTCTATACTGTCTATGCTTGTCGGCCTCCCATTGCCGTCGATAAAATAGTGACCACCGCCATTCTTAACATTCGCTCGTATAAGTCTCGCTATGGCAATCGTCCGCTGTCAAGACCATCCTCCGAGGAATACCAACTATGCCATCGCAGTCAAACCGGTGGGTTATCCCAAGACAGCCCTCATTTGTGGTCGCAAAGATAGCGACCACGAGGAAATTGGATGGGTCTATCTCCTCCCGGAAGAACACGAAGAGTATCAATCAGGCAAACGTGTTTTCGGCCTCTGGGGTCCCGATTCATCATCCAGCGCTGCAAAGGTACGTGTTAGTGAGGAGGTCGTCGAGGGTTTGAACAAGTGGAATCAAGAAGACGAGGTTTCAACGTCTGGTCTTCAATCACAATCGAGCATCGACCGATACTGAGGTCCCAACCAGACCGTTGTAGACCGTAGCAGCCTCTGCTACTAACTGTAGGCCTTGACCCTGTGCTTCCGCTGTAAAACCAACACAAGCGGTTACCACGCCAGATTTTTGCCATTCTGAGCATTGTTCAGAATTTCGTATTCTACTGATTGGCCAGATTGTTCATGTACGCATTCGTAGACCAGCTACGGGACTCACAAATTTATGACACCATAGCCAGAACTTGCATTATAAAAAATAGGCCACGCAAAATGGAGATATCTGAATTAGCCGTCGCCTCGGAGCTGATGATGAAAGGGTATGGTGTGTTGTTCCCCTCTGGCCATAATCATCAATATGACCTCATCGTTGACAAGGGCGGTGATTTATACCGGATTCAGGTTAACACAGCAAAGCACGAGAAAGGGAACCGGTATTACACTAACTGGACGGGCCGTCCAGCGCCGGTGCATTACACCCCGTTGACTCAGGGCAATCACGGTCTACGCATAGTGCACAATATTTCATATTAGCATCGTAATCAATATGAATGTTTGATTCAACCACGGCATCATCCAATATATCTGAAATTTCCTCGCGATATTCCTTGCTTATGACCGCTTTAATCTGGTTTTTTAATTTGACTGATTCTGCTGCTACATATAGTGTACTAGCGCTCATCATGAGGACAAGATTTGAATTTTTCCAATAGAGAGTGTTTCTACCACAGCAGTCACAATCAAAGAATTCAGCAGCTTCACCAATCTCCTCCTCTAATCTCTGTTTATATTGTTTCATATTTTATGCAAAATGTTGACGGCTATTAGTTACGCTATGGTATATGTAGAAACAATAAAAAAGTTAGGGGTCTGACAAGCTTGATATGTCTGTTAGTATTTCTGTAGCCTATCTCGTTCAGGTCGCTGAAATCTATTGTGTGGATGCGTGATTACACCAATCCCATTCTGCAGGATGTCGCATACTGTATATCTAGTCTGGCTTTGTCTGGTACTAGCAGAGATTGCTATGTTAATCTGCAGGCTAACCCTGCTCGCTTCTAAAACGACGGTCGAACCATGCACGGAGTGACCATCGTCATTTTGATACTGATTATAAAACTAGTACGTAAGGCGAGTCGGACTACTCTTGATGACGTGCCTTATTTATAATCTCATGTACATCTAACGTCTCGCGGTCTTCAACCTCTCCCTGAGCATTTGCTGCTAAATGCGCAAGGGGTTCAACCAGAGGACGGATATCCGAATCAAGATAGGTGTTATACTCTCTCGATACTGACTCCAAGTCATCCTGTAGTTCAATGATGTGCTGATAAAGGTCGGATACTAAACTGTCAGTACAGTCCGTCAGGTCATATTTTGCGAGGCTCCTTAATTCGGCATTCTTCTGTCTATTATCGCTGTTTTGATTTTCTGTTCTCATTGTTTATCGTGATTCCGTGTCAGCTGAACCAGCCATTAGTGGTTCCAACTGCCGACTGAAACTGCGGTCAGCTGAATGTCTCGGTGGGATGTCACGGACAATCCGCGACAGAGCATCAATGACAACAACAGGTACGTTGGTTCTGTTAATATACTTTCCTTAAAATAAACCTCCGTCTATCGGTTTTGTAGTCCCATCATACAGTGGTTATCGTATTAAACGGAGAAATACCCACATTCTTCCAAATACTAAGAATATTATCACTGTGCTGAATAGTCGGTAGGAGATTTGGGGAGTAGCCGGTAAATCAAGTCGACCACACGGAGGACTCGCTAGCAGTAGGGTTGAGTGTTGAATTCTGGGACTGGTTCAGATAGTACAGATTCTGTGGGAAGACATCATATCCGTGCTGTAGATGCGTATAAAACCGGAACAGCAGTCTCTGCTACTATGGACATCGTCCAGAAATCACATAACATCGAATTTGGTTACGACATCGAACACACCGCAGTTAGGATTCTACAAGACAAGTAGATGGTTCAACTTCACACCGTCGGCGGGAATGCAAAGACCTCGTATGGGATTTACGTTAATTCATCTCTTGTTGACGATACTGGATGGGAGAACGGTGATTGCCTTCGTATCACTGTCGTTGACCGAGAGTTAATTCTGGTCACACACGAACAGATGCCGGTTGACCAATGGATTGAGCTCTACGACGCTGCAACCGCAAATGAGACAATCGATGAGATGGACCCAGCCGACCTAGTCAAATTGCGAGACTTCTCAGATGGTTCCGATGGTCGTCGACCATCTTCGGTGACTTCGTTGTCCCAACTTAGCGATTCAGGCCATCGAGTTCTCGTCACTAACGCAGTAAACCGACTCCAATTATCGTCGAACACCAGTATCCACCGCCGGACAAACTTGGGTGTACTCGTTCTAATTCCGGCCTCTATCGAGACAGAGGACGTAAATAAACGAGTTCGAGGTGTTTTGGATAAACGTGAGTCACAATTGCGAAACAGCAGTAACACTACCGAATAGAGATGGCCTCTGACAAGGCCGGACTAAGACTCACTAGTAGAACAACTGCTGGCCGTTAGCTGGTAATACCACCTCTTGACGGCTTTCGTGTTGATATTCCGTCGTTACACTAGGTGATAATACAGACGCAACTACTTACTAACCCCCCCACATTTATGATTGTATCATCAATGGCTCCACAGATTCCCACACTCTTTGAGTCGTGTACTCCCCACGACGACGTGCTGTCGGGAACACTGTCGGAAAACGAGTTCGCTGCGAAGCTCTCCGACGTAGTGTTTCGACAGGATGAGGCACCTGAAATCTACGGAAATCCGGATACCTTCTTCGAGAAGACCTATCCGACCGACGGACTCCAAGACCTTCTCACGTTGCTCGCGAAGCGATACGTGGGTAAAAAACAGGATGAATTTAGTGGTGAGGACGGACTACTCTCGCTCGATACGGTGTTCGGTGGGGGGAAAACCCACTCACAAATCGCCGCGTATCACTTCTCGCGGAACCCGAACGCGATTGACGACCTAAGCGAGTACATCCTCGATGAGGAAGCGCGTGCAAACTTCGAGGAACACGAAGACGAGTTGTCGATTCGAACCGCGGTCTTCGAGGGCGGATACGTCAGCGCGAGCAAGGCGAAGTGCAACAAGGACGACCCGAGCGCCCCGGACACACAGACGATGTGGGGTGAGCTCGCGTATCAGTTGGCTGGCGCAGAAGGGTACGCGATGTTCAGCGAGTACGATAACGACCGTATCGCACCCGGTGAGTCCGATGTCGTCGAACTCTTCGAGTCGATGGATGACCCCGGATTGGTGCTTATTGACGAGGTGGCCCAGTACTTCGAGCAGGCTGCTGCCGTCGGTGTCGAGGGGTCAACACTGGCTGACCAGACGAACTCGTTCCTCTGGTCGTTGATGCGTGCAACCCAGAACACCGACGCAGTCACGGTCATCCTATCAGTATCTGCTACTGCGTTCGAGGAACGCGCACAGGAAGTCCAAGAGCTCATCACCGACCTCGACGGTATCTCCGAGCGCACTGAACACGCAGTTACACCTACTGACGACGACGAGGTCGCGGCGGTGCTACGTCACCGACTGTTCGAGGGGGTTGACGACGATGTCGCTTCTCGGGTGGCCGAAGAGTATCAAAACTATTACCGAGATTTTGAGGATGAACTCCCGGATAGAGTTACGAAGGCGGAGTTCCGGGAGCAACTCGAACAGACATACCCGTTTCATCCGACGCTCATCGACCTTCTCGGCAAGGAGATAGACACACTTCCTAACTTCCAGCGCACGCGGGGAGCGCTCAAACTCGTCTCGCGAGCCGTCCACCACATCTGGAGCAACGAGGAGACGAACGAGAGTCGTCATTACGTCCGCGCGTTCGACATGCATCCGTCGGACGACCACGTCTGGTCGACGCTTCTTGACCTGTTCGAGCACATCGAGCAGGACCTTCGGACGGCAGCAAAGTCGGATATCTACACCAATGACGGCAAGGCGGCCTGCCAATACGAGGACGACAACTGGACGCCGATGGGGCATCCGCCGATTGCGACTCACCTCGGGACCAGCATCCTGTGGAAAAGTATCGTCTCCGGAGGGAACCGAGGTCGCGGTGTGACGCGGCGGAAGCTCTGGGAGATGATTCTGGAGCCCGGCGTCGAGCTCGACCACTACCGGGATGCCCTGAAGAACCTAAACGAGACGGGGTCGAATCCTGACACGGAGGCGTTCTTCCTCTACGAGACGGAGAACGGTCTGCTTCGATTCAAGGGAGAGCCCAAGATTTCGAAGCTCATCACCAACGAGGCACAGCAAATCGAGCCCGGCGTCGCCCGGAATCGCCTTGAACAGACGATTGGCGGCGCACTTGGTGGAGGCGTCTTCGAGACAATATACGACCCACAGGCACCGTATGAGGTTCCGGACGACTACGACACAGTCCGACTCTGCGTAATGGGGTTCGATGCCGTGACCGTCACGAGTGACCTCGACGAACCGCCAGAGCTTCTCCAGACGCTCGCGAACAAGACTGGGAACTCGCCGGGGTCCGAAAAGAAGCGTGTCTACCGGAACAACGTGGTCTTCCTCGTGGCTGGGGAGCAGGAGATGGATGGTGCGCTTGACCACGCCCGGCGTGTGAAGGCGATGGAACGGGTTCTCAACGGAGAGGCGTGGGAAGCGGAACTCAACAGCGCACAGCGTGATGACCTCGACGAACGGCTCCAGAAGGAGTCCGCGCTGCTCGGTGAATCCGTTCGAAAGTCCTATCGCCACCTCTACTATCCGGACTCCGGCGGGCTGTCGAACGAGACCATTGACTCCGTCAGCGACAGTTCGGACCTCCACGACATCGTCTTTGAGAACCTCGAAAGTCTCGACAAGCTAATCACGCAAGACGAGGGGGCGCTCGGCACGACGTGGTTCCGAAACCGTATCTGGCAGTCGGACCCGGACTCGATGACGACGCTGGACATCCGTCAGCTCGTCGCGAAGCGGACCGACATTCGAATTCTCCTCGACCCGCGACCCCTCCGAGCGACAATTCGGGCCGTCACGATGAGCGATATGGCGACGTACGTCTACTGGGATGATGCTAACAGCAAGGGATACTGCTCGGAGGGTCTGACCGTCGACACTCCCGAGGGCACGAAGACACTCTCGGAAGCAGAGAGGATGTCGACT
>LKMJ01003423.1_pt1 | contig 14774 bp, 14 predicted proteins | sample 643391 | NCBI WGS metagenome assembly LKMJ01 (sample SAMN04112250, study PRJNA286221) | soda lake metagenome | biome: soda lake; feature: Kulunda Steppe; material: water; isolation source: sample PL-Br10 brine of Picturesque Lake | place: Russia: Kulunda steppe | collected 2010-07
CACTATTCGAGGACAACATCCCGTTGTAAAACCGAATGGCAGCTCTAAACCAATAGAATTGCAGGGGTTCATGTGCACATTCACGTAAAACAGCCCAGTTAGGCGCAGACCGCTTCACACCGAGGGTCCTTCACACCGAGGGTCCTCCACCGAGGGTCCTCCACCGAGGGTCCTCCAGCACAGGGTCCTTCACACCGAGGGTCCTTCAGCACAGTAAGTTTACAAGTTTAAATTTGACCTTCCGAAGGCTGAATCAGCCAGGAAGTTTGACTGTTCAGCCTGAGGTTGCTGGTGAACACCAGCCATACAGAAAACATCTATAAGCTCCAAGATAAGATAAAACGATAGGAATCATCAAATGATGAGGAGAAAATTGAAGACTTCCTCAGAACAAGGGGGAAATAAAAACTTTTTTACTGAAGCTCCAGTCTGATTGACAGTTATTTTGTGTGCCAGTGGTAAATCGTGAAACAAGTCTGCAAAGTGAAGCCTCAACGAACACATTTGCATGCAAGGACACAGGAAAAGAGCGTGTTTTTCGTCTTAAATTGCCTGCAAGCCACATCACATGTACCATCATGATGTTCCCAGCTTCTTGTCTCGACACGCAGCGCATGGGAATGTAACCTCAAACGTGCCACGTTACGCTGTGTTTGCTTGCCTTAATCCACATGCAGATATTCAGGTACAGAAAAAGGCGGTCCATCAACAGTCACCGTCCTAAGAGGCAGAGCAAAGCAATAATCATATTTTGCAGCCTTCAAGTTGTCTGTCTGATCTTCATTGCCTCAACTCCTTCTCTTCCCAATTTACTGGTTTCTCAGAGTGCCATCCCATTCATAAAAGTTTATAACCTATCCCCACTTGTGTCAAAAACTTGGAACAATTCCAGCTAATGAAATTGCCTGCGCTTCCCCTCAATCCTGGATTAGTCAAAAGACTCCCTTACCCCAGGCCTGTTGTAATCCCCATATCATAGCAGTCCGGAATACAGCTGCACGGCTTCACCTTAATAAATACAATCTAACATGGCTGCAAAATCTTGCTTGGAACATCCCTGAAGCAAATTGGCACCTCAAAAACATTGCTAGCCACCCCATGCGCAGTACTAGACACGCTGATCAGCCCATACGCAATACTGGACACGCTGATCAGTCTCATGAGACAGGGCTTTGACACGCCGAGAGACTGCTGCACACCATGTAAACAGACTTGTGGCATGACAATAATTAATGTGGTGTGTGGACTGGCTGCTGACAGCGACAGCGTACACCAAGCAGACAACAGGTTGCCCGCGATGAGACTGAGGAGCCTCTGATACACTTATCCTTCCCTACACGTTCTCTCTCTCGCTTCAGTCTGCAAATAGGCAAAGTCAGCGCTGCATGCAGCTGCTGTCGGTTGCACTTACACTGGACGGGGACTGGACTGGACTGGCCTGGGCGCTGCCACGCCTGTGTACCCCCAATTAGAATTAAGGATTAGAATTAAGGTTTCAAGGCTGTATCCGCCGAACGAGGCAGCTTAGCCGTTTGCGAGCCTCTAGTGAGGTTCGAACCCCGAACCCATAGATTGCGAGGGTGGACAGTCGACTTCCCAGCACAGGTGCCCCGCCGCCTGCTTGAGTGTCCAGAGCCGTTATGAGGATTGGACGCTGCCACGCCTGAGTACCCCCCAAGGGCTAGAGGGATTTACTCCCTGGCGTACATGTTGCAAGGTCGCTAGGAGCAAACAAGGCATTACTGTGAGTTTGTCTTTGACGTGCTTAAATACAGCTGTAGCTGAACTGACAATGGGATCAAATACTCCTCCAACTGACTCAACCGACCTTTGGGTCATAATGCATCATAAATCTGGCACTGCACAAATCTGGCGTGACAGCTTGGTCTCAAGAGATTTGAGAAACTTCACTCAGACAAAATTCAAACTACCAGGTGCTCCCACAGACCTGCTTTGGGTGAAGTGGCCCCCCTTTCCCATCATTCCAAACCGGGACTCACACTTAAGATTTCTGACTGGAAATCCTGGATTTACACGGATGGTACCTGCCATATCCAAAAAGGTAAATCAGTTATTGAGGCAGGGGTTTACCACCCCAGCTCGGGCAACTATAACTTGGTTGAACCAAATGGTTCTGGTATAACCAACACCATCATTATGATGCTAATCACTATCATCATGATGATAGGGACCTCTGATAGGGAGAGCAGAACTGGCAGCTATATCTTATGAACATGATCTGCGGCTATCACTCACAATCAAATTCATATTGCCACAGACAGCCTAACCTCACTCCATCAAATAAGGAAACAATTGTTGTACCCAAGAGAAGCACGGTCACCATGTCCAAGGAGACCTCCTCAAAATTTTTCTTATATTATCCAAAACTCTCAATCCCACATCTTCCTTTATAAAGTAAAATCTCTGCCAGAATTTCTGGAAATGAGTGTGCAAGTGCCCTTGCAAGAAACCAAGCATGCCATGGAAGAGAGCAACAACTAGAAAGAGCATCTAAACAGCATATTGAAGTGAAACACACTCTTGCACAGTGATGCCACAAAGTGAGCCAACACACCATCCTGATCGGAATGATGGAGACCATCTGCAGGTTTCATCCAGTGCAAAATAAAAAATTACACCCGTCCTTAACACTTGCAACTTGATATGCAAACACAAATGATAGTACAAGTGGAAGGTTTAAAGACTAGACGGAGCACATGGTTTTCTTCAGAACCCTCCTGACCCCTACTCACGAACTTTTTCCTAATTTGATGGTGGGGGTTTGCCTGTTGCTTGCACCACATGTAAACCTCAACCTTAATTGACACAAAGAGGGGTTTTCCTCTTGGCATATCTTTTCTTTTTCTTTTTATTGCAAGGTGCAATTGCACATTATTAGCTAAGAGAGGCTTTGCTGGCAGGGACAAGCCATAAAAGGTGTGCTGATATATTGCTGGGCCAACAAGGCTTGGATCACCCTGAGGTCAAGAAGGTTGCGCAATAACCTTAGTGCCATTCTATTCAGTGTCAAGCTGGATCACATTCATTCAAATATTCAGATCTTAGGAATATGATAGCTGCATGAGGGCAGCAGAACTGTCTGTTCTATTCTGCATGAGGACTTCGGCGAAGAGAGGCGGTCTCACCCTCCAGACTAGCCACCACACTACAAACCAAACCATGCCTTGGTTTAGGTTGCACCCTTGATGGACGACAGCTAATATGTCCTTGTTAGGTAAGTACAGCTACATAACCCTTCCCCTGAAAGTATGCTACAAATGATTGCATTCTTGCTGTTTCTGTGCTAAGGTGCGTGGCGCTTTTGCCTGTCTGCCTCCATTCTTACCTTGATCAAGCTAGGTTCGTGTTGCCTGGAGGAAACCAGGCCCCTAGCCAGGTGGCCATTGCCTCAGGAGAGCGTGACAAAGTCCAGGAGTGGATATTACAATTAAAAGAAACGAGGATCGTTCGCGACAGCAGGTCCAGCAGGTCTGGCCCAGTCAAAAACAACACCTGACTACCCACAGATGGACAGTTCGCATATTAGACAATGACAAAAATCTGGCATGACAACAATTCTTCAATTTGAAAGATAGCCATAGGGCGGGTGGCGGTCTTTGTTGAAAGAAAGAAAGAAAGCACTTGACCCACATTGATTACCTTAGTCCATCCTCAGATGGTTGCGGACAGTCTGATTTTTGCACCGGACATAGGCCTCTTCATTAATTCATACCACCAGGAATTCCCTGAGGGCCTTCTTCGTATCTTAGAAAGAGATTCTTTCACTCTGGAGCTGATGTATACAGTCAATAGGGTAGATTCGCCTGCCACAGCTGTCGTTCTTAAACAAAATTGTACACATATTGCCATGGACTGTGTGTGTGTGTGCCCTCTCATATCCTCATGACCATCGTTGCAGATCAGAGAGCAACTTCCCTACCCAAGAAACAGCAAACACATGCACATGGACACCCTTTTGGAGCAAATTGTATTGCTGTTGCAGCCATACATGTGGTCCTGAGTTTGTGAAAGTGGTTTTGCATTTATATGTCTGCATGTGTGTAAGGGTGTTTTATGTGTTGCATGTGTGAGTGCATGTGCACGTGTGGTTTTTTATTCCCCTTGTTGATAGCCTGCCTGCGCGACAGTGAAAGGATGAGGGGGGCTTCAGAGCAGAGGTTTTGCCCCTCCTAGATGGAGGGGCATACTTTCATCACGATGGTGATTATCCCTGTTTACGCGCTGTTGTCGAACCTGCTTGTAGGACGCTTCCCAACTGATGCAGGCTTTTACCTAGACCTGGGAAGCCCTTCCTGCAAGCATCAGCTGCAAAAGTGGGTCGGCAACTGGGCAGCTGCTAGGATAAGTCCTCACCACATCAAGCACCACCAGCTCCATGCCCAACAGCAGCAGCAGGAACAGCAGCAGCGGGAGCAGCAGAAGCAGTAGAGGCACTACGAGGTACTCCAAGAGCATCTCCCCTGCTACTGGGAAAGCCAGAGATTGCAGCAGCAGCAGCAGCAGCAGCAGCAGCAGCAGCAGCAGCAACAGCAGCAGCAGCAACTACATCAACGAGGGAGAGGGCAGGAGTAACTCCAGCCGCATAAAGACGAGCAGCAGCGGCAGGAGCAGCAACTGCCTGCAAGCGCGAAGCACACCCTCCTTAGTTGACATGGCTGAGTTAGTAGCAGCAGCAGCAGCACCAGCAGCAGCAGGAGAACTGGTCCCGGGTCCCAGAGCATCACGATGACTACGCTTACCGGCTTGAGCATCCTGGAGGCCGTGGTAGGTACCTGTGGTCAAGTGGATCTGGGGTTATCCAAACCTGGAGCCGGAGGTTGGGCCACATGGGACGTGGCCGGGGTGGCGGGAGGGGAGGTTGTCTTCGTCCTATCTTGATTTAAGAGAGCTCGTAGGCCAACCCTCTTTGCATAACTAGGGGGGCCTTGCTAGGCTATCTATAGGCAAACTGAGGTTTTAAAAAGGTGACTTAAGATTTGCAGTTTGGGGCTTCATAAGGTTTGTTCAAGCTTTGTGCATCTTGCCTTCACCAGTTCAATAAGGTTCTTGTCTTTAACCAGAGGGGGTTATCTGAGCGAAAGTCTGGGCATGCTCCTTTTTTGATGCAAATTGTATTTTAAACATAGAACTAGGCTACTGGCGGAATTTGGGGTGAAATGGACGCCCCTGGTGGCCTGGCAGGGTGCTCAGCCTCTGTTTTTGGCCTATTTTGGCATAAACAGCCCACGTATGCCCTCATTTCGACCCAACCACACGTCTTTTTACCCCCAAAACACCATCAATATACTTCTTATATGTTGCTAATTGGTATTGGATGTTGAAACTCAGGTTTGGAGGGGGTTGGATTTTGACCCATTTTGGCACCCCTTTTGCTGCTTTTTCTAAGCTTGAAAACTGCACGTCACGGGGCCCATGCCTTGGGAGCATGCCAAAACCATACCCATTTTGGGCCTCAGATAACCCCCTCTGGTCTTTTACTGAGAAACTGTGTTCGAACACGAAGGGAGTTCCCTTTGGCGTTTGTAGCTTGTTGCTGCATCTTTTCTCACTCTGCAAGTGCGATTAATCAGAACATACTGAGCACGCACTTTAGAACAAAGCATAAGCATGAAAGTGTATGTGTGCATGCGCTTGCGTGCACATCTGTGCATGTGTGTGTGTGTGTGTTTGTGTGCATGCACATGTGCGAAAGACAGCGTGCTTTTATGTGCTTGCGATGCCCGAAGACTTGAATACGTGCACTTTGTATCCATCAAAATTGAATATGGAAGACTTGAATACGTGCACTCTGTATCCATCAAAATTGAATATGGAAACCGTCGTTGAATATGGAAACCGTCGTAATATTTCCTTACAACCTGGCCGTAATATTTCCTCACACATGTATTTCCAAAGATGGTTTAACGATACATATCCCTATCGATTGGCAAGCGTGGTATCTAAGACGGAGCTCTGTCTTCTCACAGATGGTCAGATGCAGTGAAAATGTCCTCGCTTTGTCTATCCTCCTCGTAGTTGCCGGACTGATGTGCATTTTTCTGACCATCAAGGTAAATGAAATAGTGTTGTAGGACAATGCTGGTGCCAGAAGACACGGTTGCCAGTTGACCAGAGCATTCTGAATAGGTGTGCTTGCTCTTGCAGAGTATCTGCGCAGTTATCTTGTGGAAGAAGGCGCAGCGGAACATGCTGCACGCATAGGCTAAACTCAAGCTATAAGTCTGATGGAAGAAGGTGCATTTCACTGGAATACACACACATGCGCGCCTGTGTGCACTTTATGGAGGCTGCACCCTGAGCTGACGATCATCTATCCAAAGGGATAGCTACATATGCCACGAGCAAGCTTTACTTAGGTAACCTATCCACAGGGCACCTGCCAACCTAGAAATTAGAGCTGAAAAGAAGGATTAGGGTATGTATACTACCCCTGCGAGGATTTCAAATCGCAATTCATCGTTTCGTGCACAATGTGTACAAGCGTAAGGCAAGTACGGGCAAGGAGGCCCTTGTCACTTCCCATCGAAATATCAAGCATGTGCGGAGGCACATTCGCACACGCAGTGTACACGACTTGACTGCTCATACAAGAAACACAGTTTTCTCCACACCCCTGTTTACGTGCATGTTCATAGACTGGTTCTTCCATATGGTTATGCGCCAAGACTTCCTGCATTGCTACTGCCCGCAGCTGAAGCAGCTGTACAAGGACCTGTCCAGATTTCAGCAGCTGGTGATGAGGCTCCTCCAAGGGGATGCAGCCCCCTGCCATCCCATCCTGGGCCGGACCTTGCAACAAGAGCCGGGCTCAGAGCAAAGGGCTCCACACGTGCCACATCTCCAATCAAGCAGCCGAAGGGCCTCCTCCTCCAAAGACAACAGCAATGACACAGGGCCGCGCTTGCAATCGCCCATGTTACGACTCAACACCCATGCCCTGGCAAGGCTTGTCTCAATGCTTGGGATTGTTGCTGCTGCATCACCGGGGCAATCTCCATCTACACCGCTGTTCTCCTCCAAGCTGCCCTCCCCAGGAATCTCAGGCCCTCTGAGCCGGCGCTCTGTGCTGGGAATGCAGCTGCAGCTGCAGCAGCAATATCAGCAACAGCAGCTAGGAGATGAGGCGGACCAGCCAAAGGACCCCATTGCCAGCTCATTTTGCTTTGCAGGCGGCCACGTGCCTCCCCTAGCGGCCTCTATATCGGCGGCTAACATGCCGCCACCTGCGCCCCCAGCAGACCCTGGCCAACCGCTGCCATCAGGCAGCCCCCTGTCATGGCCGTACGCGGCACTGAAAGCCAGGAGGAGCAAGTAGCAGAGCTCAAGCTGGGACAGGGCCCCCAGGGACCCTACAGAAGGGTGAGTGTAACATGGCTTGTCAGGCCCCTTCTTGTGTATGCGTAAACTGAGCAGCAAATTATAAATGGAGACTTTTTTGGCCCACAAAGGAAAGACTGGTGAGCACTTCCTATCATTGGTGTACACAGTATTCTGGAGGTCCGTTGGTGCACACCTGTGGTCCGGGGGGGGGGAGGGGAGGCAGGACATGAGGGTCCAGGCAGGCTAGACAGGCTCCATGCTCTGCTACTTGCCGCTGGTAGGTTTTGAGATGTCATGGCCTGTGCAATCAGTAGGTGATGAGCATTTGCTTCCAAAGGGCGGGGTCCCATAATGATGCCCAAGCAAAGAACTTCGGTCGCCCGTGTGCCGAGATTGCACCCCACCCCCAATAGCCAGCGTTCCAGGGTTTGATAAAGCAAAGGCGAGTCCCACTCGGCACAGCACAGCATTCTCAAATGCGCTCATGGCCCAATTTAAGGAAGGTTTATCCTTATTTCCATGCTAATTTCCCTGCATTCTTGCTTAATTGCTAAAGGCATTGCCCCTTCTCTGCCCCTACAAGAGGAAATGTGCTTTTTGGTGGTGCACCACGAGTTGACCATGAATTGGACTGTTCTAATTCATGGCCAGCAGTGCAACATCGTAAGCAAGCATAGCTGGTGATGAAAGGGTCTGATCAGGCCATCATGCGTCTTTGCAGGCAGGTTGACCACCATGCCACTTGTCAGTGGAGAGTCATCACTGCACCTGCTTTGTGTCCATGGCATGTGCCTTGTGTGTCTTGACGTGGCAGGTGATACAGTTCCAGGCATACACTAAGCGGCCTTTGAGCGGTTGCTCCACCTCGTCATCAGAATTGGGATTTGGGGTAAGTCTTGAGTAGCCTTTCCTCCCTGACTTTCTTACAAGGAGCGTCAGGAACCGGGCAGTCTGACGCTGCCTTGTTGTGGCAGCATTAAAGAGATGAAAATAGAGGGCAGCTTAGGGCTCAAATCATCTGTTCTGATCAATTTATGCCACCTGCCCGGAGTGAATTTTGGTGGCGTTGCGAGCCTCAGGGCTTGTGCTTGATGCATGCATGCGCAGAGACTTCATATTTTTCAAGTTGTGCTGCTTTGGAGTCCTGAATTTTTACTTTGTACAGCTTGGTAATTCTATGGTTTGAAAATTTGCAGTATTTGAGAACTTGCAGTATTCAGGATAAGTTCGAGTCAAAACAGGTCATACAGGATTTGCACCTCAACAGAGCATTCGCCCTTAACAAAGCACTTGTTTGGAGCTCCGTACCTGTACACATACATGGCAGGTTTGGGGTGAAAGATGCACAGCGATGGATCCAATACTTTCCTTGATGGATACCGTAAGAGACAGATGCCCATTTACTTGTTTTGTTAACGCCATGATTGAAACCGTAATTGTTGGGCAAGATTAATTTTGAGCAGAGCATGCGTGCGCTTTTGCAATTGATTTATCATGCGGAATGCAAGATTGTGTTGACACCTCCAATGAAGGTTAGATCCAGAACTTGGTCATTGCTCTGCATGATGCATGCAGAATAAGACAATATCACAAAGTTGCCTGCTTGCTCTTGTAGATTTACTTTGTAGACGCCTCTGGCTTGAATTGATCATCTCTGAAATGCTCTTTTCGCCTCCAAACCCTGAATTGCATTATGCTGGTTTTTAATTGTGGCTCAAACATAATGTTAAATCAAAACTGTTGCGAGTAGAATATATGAGCATGAATGCATCCTCTGGTGCTATCCCTTTTTCGGAATTCACCCTGGATAGGGTGTACTTAAAAAGTATTTTACATGATACGGATCACATCTTGTGATTCACATGTTAAGGCTGCGCACTGTAGATTTTTGATGGGTCGGCTTAAATGATTTGACTGAGTCTCTTTATATCAATATTTTTGCCTGCATTGAATGCATTCCTCCTCCTGCCAACATGGCATGCCAGCAGATTGAGCCCTGGGCTTGCTGTCTTGTTTCTTTGTTCATTCTTTCCTCTCTTTCTTCCTTTGCATCTTTATTGGCAAAAATCTTAAATTTGAGCAGAAACCCTGTGTTGCCACGTATTTGCAGATTATTTTTCATATTTGCAGCCACGTCTTGGCACTGTCATGTGGGCAAAACATCATGATCATCAACATGATGTTTTCCATCATGAACCTTGTATAATGCGAGTTGTATTGCATTTGCAGCACAATCTGTCATGTCCCTGCCAGATGCTTGCCTCCACATAAAGTTGGGCCGCGCAAACAAAACCTTGGAACATTAGGCAGAACATGCTTCTTCAAACTTAAACAGGGGTATTTGGGTAGGTGCGGAGGTCCTGTCACTGTGCCAGGCCTTGAAAGGGAGTGCCATCCAAGATTTGTGTGAAGCCAATTTGCTCAGATGCACCTTTGCCTCAGACTCCGAGTCCTCGACAACTCTCCAAACACCACGCTGTCTTTCTCACACTTCAACAACAAGCATGAGAATGGGGACCGCTATGGCTGCCTCCACACAGTCTAAGTACCTATAAATATCTTTCAGGTCGAGCTCCTGGGATAACCCCAAAGACTCTGGAATTCAGCACTTCTAGCACTTTGACATAAGTGCAATGCCAGCATGCGACACCTTCCTGAACAGTGAACAAGGGTTACAAGAAAAAGGCATTCAGTCAAGAAGTGCGACTGCTAGCCTGCTCATAAAAAACTATCAGTGCATGAAGGAAGAAATAAAGCCTTAACTGAGCTTGTTGAAGCCTGTGGAAGGGAATCAGGGAACACATTGTTGAAGCCTGTGGAAGGAAATAGGGAAGCATAAGTCCTAAACAGTGAGCAATGTGAGCTGCTCTGAACCAATTTAAGTGCAGGGGCTCCTGGCTAGACCCATGTAGCACAGGTCAACTGGGAGTCTGGTTACCCGCCAAAGTACTGTGGCGTGTGAGCAGTCTGCAATGGGCACACAAAATCTGCCCCTGTTTGTTCTGGGAGAACTTCCCCCACACCTCTCATATGCATCATACCCAAAGTTTGGGAGTGTAGTACATTTGACAGTCCGGTTGTAGCATGCACTCTCTTTGTGTTAGGCTCGTCTTGTACAAACTATTCAATCCAGAAGCAGCCTGCCATGAATGGGTTGAGCTGTCACGCCATGTTGTGTCTTTACCGAATTGGTGTCTGAGACTGTGTGCTTGAGATCAGACAGTTGTTGGTTGGAGATACTTTACTGAGCCTGGAGTATTGGAGGGCAAGTTAGTGTGTGTATGGCAAATTAATGATCAGTCAACAACAGTGATCTGGCATGATAGAGCATTACTTAAGTTGACCTAGCCGTGTCAGGGGGCTCATAGAAGCTCAGCTCGACCACTCAGTCAAGCACACCATTTGAGAGCCAGGACAGTATTCGATACAGTGAACGCTGTGATTTAAGACTTGCTGCTGCTCTGAAATCTGTTCCTTTTCAAACAAGTTTTTTGAGGGATTAGTACTCCTGATTCCCCACCTATAACGAGCTTGCAACATGGGAAATGTGAACCCCTACCAATTCCTTGAATCTAGGGACAGAGACACCTGCCCTATTGGCCTCAGCTTGAAGCGCAAGTACTGTGCTGACAAACCATGTGCAGGCAATAGAAATGAAGGACATGAACTCCCAGCAAGTAGCAAGTACCTGACATGCTATCCTCCTGCACTGCTGTAACTTGGACTGACAAAACCGGATTTGACATGTCAAATTGTGTGCACAAGTTGTGCCCATTTAACTGATGGAACGTTTAACTTAGGGATTTCTCTACATCAATGCTGATTACTGCTGGAAGTATGGAGGCAGGAGCTGGTGCGGCCAGGAACATGGAAAACAAACCAGATCCATTTTTCCCGAGAGGCACTTCATGCAATGAACACTCGTGGAAGCTCAGTTGCTGGAACAAGAAGGTGACCACAGTACGCTGAACAGAATCACGAGGCCGCATGACTGCAGCCTGCCTGAAAACATGCCCACCAACTCAGGCCTCACGTCTCATACCGGTCCCTAAGCCGCTCATACTTAGCAATCTCCTCCACGGACAACGAGGGGACCAACTGCTGCAGGGCCAGCTCCATGTCTCCAGCTGTGACCACAACCGGGTCCTGCTGCTGCGACTGTGAGCCTGCGAGGACCTCCTGTTCTCCATGTGCCTCCTGCATTCTCTGCGCCGTGCTGCTCGTCCCTTGCTTCTGGGAGCCAAGAGATGATGCCGCCCTGTTGGCTTCAATTTCAGCCACACGCCGTTTGAACGCAACCATCCACGCATCCGCACACAGGGCGTACAGATCAGCACCTGCATGTGTGTGTGCATGCACCATGCAAGGCGAGGCAGAAGGAATTAATTTCTAGAGGCATGTGCTCAGGGCAAGGCTTTCAGGCCTCCAGCTGTCCATCAGTGCTCACACACACAGACACACACACAAACACACAGACACGACACACACAGACACACACACACAGACACGACACACACAGACACACTCACACAGACACACTCACACAGACACACTCACACAGACAGACACATGCATACACGCACAAACACACATGCGCCCAGGCACACAAAACCCATGCACACACGCATGCGCCCTCACCCTTCTACAAGCATTCACACACCTGTGAGCTGGACGGGTGCGGCTTGCGCAATTGCATCCAAATCCACGTCATCTGCCAGCACAAATTTGCGCGTCAGGGCCTGCACAGTTGACTCAAAGGGCCTCCTCAGCTGTGTTGTGACACGCAGCACCCAGCCAGGTCCAACACTCCCCTAGGCACAGCATGAGATGCATGGTGCACCACATGCAAGGAAGCATATGGCGCGCCTTCCTCAACTCGGTGCACGTTGATACACACAAATGAGTCTGCGGCAGGGTCTGAGGCACAAGCTCAAGGCACGGGCACGGCCTGCGTGGCTGGTCAAGACGCAGGCGCAGGCGCAAGGTCCGGCCACAGGCGCTAGCCTCGCAGGGGCTGTGGACACATTGCGTACATGCTCTCGGCTGCGCAGCAATCATCACCCATGGCGCAGCTGCGCAGCAGTCAGTAAACATGGCAGCAACGTGGACGCAGGTTTTGCCGCCATCGAGCTGCCGCGCCCGCACCTTGAGCACGCGGGCCTTGGCCTGCGGCTCGTGCGCAATCCCGATATACACCAGCTTGTCCATGCGCCCAGGCCGCAGCAGCGAGGGGTCCAGCAGGTCAGGGCGGTTGGTGGCACCTGGACAAAGAGCACACAGCCAATGCACACCAGCTTGGTCATATGCGCCTAGACTGCAGCAGAGAGGTGTCCAGCAGGTCAGGCCGTTTGGTAGCGCTGGCTCGCACGGAAGAGCGCACACCGGGAGGCTCTGCTGTGCATGAGTGTGCACGACATCTGCGCGGCTGTGTGTGCACAGACCCACGCATGCACGTGCACAGGTCTAAGGATCGCATGTCTGCCTGTTTGCACACGCCCGCGCCGCTTGCGCAGGTGCATGCCAAGGTTGGATGCGCATGCAGACCAGTGGTGTGTGACCAGTGGTGTGTGACCAGTGGTGTGTGCATGCAGACCAGTGGTGTGTGACCAGTGGTGTGTGCATGCAGACCAGTGGTGTGTGACAAGTAGGCAGGGGCGCACCAATGATGAAGATGCCGCTGTTTGATGCCTGTGCCTCGTCAATCTCCGTCAGCAGCTGGGACACGACGCGGTCCATGACGCCCCCTGCAAGTGCACAGGGTCCCCTGAGCAGCGCTGGGCGCAAAACCGACACCGCCTGTAATGTGAATGGCCCATCGCACACATGGCAGCCGCCGCACACATGGCAGCCGCCGCCGCACACATGGCAGCCGCCACTGCACCGGCAGCGTTGCAGCAACCGCATTATCCACAGGAGGTGTCACCCCCATGGCACACACACACGACAGCAGCAGCAGCGTGCGTGCGTGAGGCGCAGCTCAAGCAGCTGGGTGGGTGCGTGAGCCCAGGCTTTGCTGCACGTACTGCAGGGGCCACTGAGCATGTGGGCCAAGGCAGCCGGGACGGACCACACACGCAGGCACCCGCGCCAACCCATGGGTGCCGCCCAAGGCACACGCAGCGGCCGTGCAGATTCGGCGCAAAAAGAGCTTTGGAGGGCACTGAAGCACAGCCCGGCAGCGCCCCAGGGGCTGGCGCCTTGCCCTGAAGCTCGGAGACCGGCCGGTGCCCCTGACCCGATCAACGCCCTCTGGGCTCTCACCAGAGTCCCCTGCTGCGCCACGCGCAGGCGCCAGGGCGTCCAACTCGTCAAAGAACATGACGCAAGGCGCCGCCCGCCGCGCGCGTGCAAACACCTCGCGCACCTGCAGCAACAGGCATTGCTCATGCCAGGTTTTGCGTGCATGCCACGTGCGCGCAAATGTGTATGTGTGTGTGTGTGAATTTGTGTGTGTGTGTGTGTGTGTGTGTGTGTGTGCTTGTGTGTGTGTGAGTGCAAGCGCACAGTTGAGAGACACGAGTGAGGGTGTGCATGCGAGTCCATATGCATGTGCACGCATGCACGGGGCTGCCAAGCCTTTGCATGGGCAGAGAGCACATGAGCAGGCCATGCAGCACAGCATTGCTAAAAAGTGCTGCAGGCTGATGGTTGGCAAATAAGCGCTGAGGAGACAGAGGCCACGGGGTTGACTGCGGCCGTCTTTGGGGGCAGCCTCAGACAGAGGGTGGACGGAAGCAAAGGCTGTATAGAAGCACCTGTTTTGTACTGAACGCTTTGTCCGCAGCAAACTGCACCCCCTGAGTGAGCAATAGCTGCCTGCATGCAAGCTCGCAGGCCCTGTACCCAGCATGGCTGAGACAGGGTCACTGCCCCAAAGTCCTCCAACATTTCATCCACACCTCCAGCAGGCTACCTACCACGCACAGACAGGCCCAACCCTGCCACACATGCACGCACAAGCACATGCACTCGCACATGGATTTGCCACGCACCTGCCGCTCCGACTCGCCCACATACATGTTGATGAGCTCAGGCCCCTTGACGCTCATGAATGTGGAGGCGCACTGCGTGGCCACCGCCTTGGCCAGCAGGGTCTTGCCACTGCCTGCGCGTGCGCGTGGGTGCTCCCATGAGCGTGCATCCATGTGCACGTGCAAATGCACAAGCGTGCATGCATGTGTGCATGCATGTCGGTGCGCACGCGCTCTAACCTGCAAGGACACGCGCTTTTTTGTGCATGCCCTCTAGCAGTACATGCAGTGGGCTTGGTTGCTGCAGTGACCAGCATGCACACTTTGGAGCCCCTGCAAGGACACGCGCTTTTTTGTGCATGCCCTCTAGCAGTGCATGCAGTGGGCTTGGTTGCTGCAGTGACCAGCATGCACACTTTGAAGCCCCTGCAAGGACACGCGCTTTTTTGTGCATGCCCTCTA
>LKMJ01003424.1_pt1 | contig 14773 bp, 9 predicted proteins | sample 643391 | NCBI WGS metagenome assembly LKMJ01 (sample SAMN04112250, study PRJNA286221) | soda lake metagenome | biome: soda lake; feature: Kulunda Steppe; material: water; isolation source: sample PL-Br10 brine of Picturesque Lake | place: Russia: Kulunda steppe | collected 2010-07
CTTTTCGGAAGTCGCAGGATAGGGGCGGGGGTACTTTCCAAACTTTAGTACTGATTCGTTGGGTACTCGTAAGTGAACCCGTTAGGGTGTGTAAACATCATGAGGTTGAAACCACTAAAAACGGAAGTTCGCGTCTTCATGGCACCTTTCGAATTTCACACATATCTTCGGTCCTGTGAGCGTCGGATAGCCATCGGTGTCCGAATCGAAGGACGAACTTCCGCGCGGCGAGGCATCGTTGTTAAACTCAAACGGAAAGACTTTTTCGTCCCAGATCACCCGGACGTTGATCTCGCGTTCGTACGACTGCGGGAGACAAAAGACTCGACTGAGGGAGAGAACGCGCTCAACGGTCAAGTACGGATTTCTTGGGTTCCCTGGTCGCTGTACGAGGACATTCAACAGTACTGCGACGACGAGGGGATCGGTCCGGACGAGGAGATCTTAGACATCGGGGACAAGCAATTCGGGAACCTCGTCAAGGACGCGGCGAAGGACGCGGCCATTGCGACGGGTAACTCCGACTACGAACACATTCGGACACACGACTTCCGCGCGTTCTACGCGACGCACATGATCCGCAGACTTGGGGTGGACAAACACGTCGTTATGGAGATGGGCGGATGGGGTAGTGAGAAGGCGATCGAACCGTATCTCGCGTCGTCACTTCCAAAAGATCTGCAGGATTCGCTGGTCCGGGCTGGTGCGGTGGAAAAAGATATCGAGGCCCCACAGAGGAAGGACGCACTCGGAGAAATCCTCGAACGCTTGAAGAAAATAGAGACCGCGTTGGAGTTAGATACGGTCGTTGACGATGTGGGTGAGCTCTCGTTGAGTGAGGTGCGGAAGCTAAAACAGACTGCTGAGGGTCTCGATGAGAACTCGGAAGCCGACGAGACGAAGCCCATCTCGCTGAATGAGTTCACGAGTGTGATGTCGCCTGCCGGCGTCGCGTGCTACGGAACAGTCATCGGTGCCCGCCGGTCGGTGACACGTGCGAGTGTCGAACGACGAGCAATGGCAGCCGACCCAGTTGAACTGTCACCAATACAGGGTGTGGGAGTCTATTCGATAACGTTACTGCTGCTGTTCCTCGCCACGATGGCGGTCACCGGATCCATCGAGTCGGTCAATACCGTCGCGGTAGCGTTCGGTGCCGTGATCGGATCGAGGCAGTTCGACTTCGAGACTCCGACAGGTTAGGGGATTCTGAGATATCGAAATCGTGACTGCGGTCGGCGTGCGGTTCTTTTGGATCGCAATCGGACAGTACGTGATAATGGCATAAGGTGTGGAATGTGGTGAGGTTGAATCGTTCTACGCTGCCCCGTTTTACTTTCACCCCGCTGAGTGTAGGTTTATAACCCTGCCGAGAAGTGATGTATGTGTGACGAGATTCCTCCATTTGGCGGATATTCATCTCGGTCGGCAGCAGTACGGCGTGTCGCAACGGGCAACTGACGCGAAACTCTCGTTTCAGCACGCGCTGTCGCAAGTTTCGGCTGAGGATGCCGACGCGGTGTTCCTCCCGGGCGACTTGTTCGACAGTCGGGACGTGCGGCCGGAGACGCTCGCATCGGTGGAAGACGTCCTTACGGATGTCGAGGTCCCGGTGATCGTGAGTCCGGGGAATCACGATCAGAACATGAGTCGCCGACGGAACCTGACGTGGTTACAGTACCTGAACAACAAGGGGCTTATCACGTTGCTGTCGGCTGATTTCGAGGGCGATTGCGCGTCGTTCGCTCCGACTGACGTGGAGTCCCCGCGACACGGTGGCGGCGGGTACGTCGATCTGGAGACGGACGAGGGGACGGTTCGCGTGTTCGGCGTGCAGTACCGCGGCGCGTACATGGAACGACAGGTCCCGGCGGTCGTGGACGGGATCGAAGCCGTGAACGCGTCTGAGGGTGAGCCGGCGGCGACGGTCGTGTTAGCGCACTTCGGTGTGGATGACGCAGTGCCGGATCTGGGCGCGACGGTGTCCGTCGCGTCGTTAACGCCGCTGATGGACGCCGTGGACTACGTGGCGCTCGGGCACATTCACAAGCGGTACGAAGTTGAGAGCGTGTATAACCCGGGGAGCTTGGAAGCGTTCTCGGTTCAGGAGGGGCGATGGGACGACGCGCACGGGTACTACGTGGTGGATACGGCCGACTGGTCCGCAGACCACCGTGCATCGAAGCGCCGGCCGTACGTGACGGTTGAGTTCGACGTGTCGGGGTACCGGACGTTCGACGACCTCCGCGCGGCGTTCGAGGACGCGGTGCGTGGCGAGCAGGGGATGGTCGAACGCGTGTGTAGTAACGCCGAGTTCCAGGCGGGCGACGGATCGCGTCGTGACCCGATCGTGAACCTACGGTTGACGGGGACGCTGTTGCTCGATCACGTCGCGTTCGACGTCGATGCGTTACGAGAGATCACGGAAGAGACGCTGGAGGCGCTGTACGTACAACCGACGGACAACACGGAGCGGAAAGCGATTCAAGAGCTGCTCGGCGATATCGACCGTGACGAGGCGTTCGCAGCCGACGGGACAGTAAATACGGACGCGTTACAGGAACGCGTGTTCACAACGCTCGCTGAGGAGTCACGGTATAGCGCCGCCGCGGACGACGTCGCGGCGACGCTTGACGAACTGGAAGGACTCGTCACCGAGGATGCCGCCGATGTCGGTGAAGCGGCGTCGTACTTGCGAGAGCGACGTCGGGAGTTGTTCCCGGATGGCGTCGGCGAGCCGGGGGAGACGGACGAAGTGGCCGCCGTTGACGGGGGTGAGGCGGAGTGACGGTCGTTATCGAGTCGGTGACGTTGGAGGATTTCAAGAGTTACGCGGACCGGACGACGATCGAGCTCGGCGACGGCGTCACGGCGATCGTCGGGGAGAACGGGTCGGGGAAAAGCACGGTGCAGGAAGCGATCGGGTTCGCGTTGTTCGACACGCACCCGTTCGACAACCAGGAGCGCCTCGTGCGGGACGGTGAAGCGTCCGGGCACGTCGAAGTGACGTTCCGGGTCGTCGAGACGGGCGAGGTGTACACGGTACGGCGCTGGGCCGGGCGGTACAAGTTCGACGTGCTCGATGCGAACGGGGACGCGCTCGGACTGGACACCGGGTCGGCGATCAAAGAGTGGGTGGCGGAGAAACTCGGTGTGGATGACGCGGACGATCTATCGGAAGTGTGGGAGCGGAGCGTCGGGGTGCCGCAGACGAGTTTTCTCGCTGACTTCACGCAAAGCGAGACGGAGCGCGTGGACACGTTCGACCCGTTGTTCGATATCGAACGATATCGGGAAGCGTACAAGTCGCTGAGCGGTCTGAAAAACGATTTCGACGAGGAAATCAGTGCGAAAGAAGAGCAAGTCAGTGAACTCCGCGGGGAATTGAATGACTTGCCGGACGTCGAATCGGAAGTCGAAGAATTGGCAGACGAGCTGCGAGGGTATGAAACCCAAATTGCGGCGATAGAACACCGCGTGACGGTGCTACAGGCGGAACACGCGGCGCTTGAGGAAGTCGAAGATGCGCTCGATAAGAAGCGAGGAGAGCTGGAATCGCTTGAGGACACGAAGATCCCTGCATCAGTGCGAGAACTCAACCAAGCCGAAGAAGCGCTGGCGGACGCCGAGGCTGCCGTCGAAACGCTGTCTGACGTCGAAGACCAGTACGAGGCGCACGGCGAGGCAGAGAGCGAACGTGAGCGGCTGGAGGAGGAAATCGCTGAGCGTGATGAGTTGGTGGATGAGCGCGACGAGATCAATGGCAATATCGAGCGGAAGCGCACCGAGGCCAAGCAGAAAGAGGAGGCAGTTGAAACGGCAGAGCAGGCCAAAGAGCGGCTCGAAGAACTAGAACCGGACGTTGAGGAGTACCGAGAGTTAGAGACGGAGGTTGAGGAACTTGAGGACGACGCAGAGCGGGTCGGTGAAATCGATGAGGAGATCGGCGAGCTCGAAGCCGAGGTCTCGGATCTCGAAGGCGAAGTCGAGGAACTCGAAGATCAGATCGAGGCTGCTGAGGCGCAGCGTGACGAGGCCGAGAAACTCGAAACGCTGCGTGACGAGCGCCGCGAGTTGTCCGTCGAACGAGAGTCGCTACAAAAGGAGGTGGAGGAGCTGGAAGCGCAGAACGAGGAGTTGCGGGAGATCGACGTGGATGATGCGTCGGACGTGCCGTGTCCGACGTGCGACCGGGCGATCACGGCGGGCCACCGCGATTCGGTGATCGAGCAGAACACGGAGCGGATCGAGGAGATCGAGTCGTCGGAACTCCCGCGGATCGACTCGCGGCTCAGCGAACTCGCCGACGAGATCGATGACGCTGAAGCCGCGGCCGATGCGGTATCGGAAATCCCTGAACACGAATCCGAGATTGACGATTTGAATGAGGAAATCGGTGACCTCGAATCGACGATCGAGGAGCTGCGAAGCGAGCAGGTCGAGCTCGAAGCTCGCACCGAAGACCTTCCTGAGAAGCAGCGTCGCCTCGAAGAACTCGATGGCGTCGAAGCGGACTACACGGCAGCGAAGACACGGTACGATGATAACAAGTCCGCTGAATCTGAGTTAGAGTCGATCCAGGAGCGTATCGCGGAGTTAGAGGTTGAAGTCGCGGAGCTTGACGAAGAGATCGCGTCGTACGGTGATCTTGATTCGGAGCTTGACGCGGTAAAAGAGACGCTAGAGGAGACGAAGGAAGGGTACGAAACGTACATCGCTCACGAGGAAGAGGCGAGTAAACGCGACGAGCGGGAAGAGGCGGTAGAGGAAGCGCGGTCCGAGTTAGCAGACCTCCGATCGAGAGCGGAGGGAGTCCGAGAGGAGATCAGCGAGTTGGAATCGGAGTTCGACGAGGAACGGTTCGAGGCCCTGGATACCGATATTGATTCGTTCGAGGCGGATAAAAACCGGCTCACAGGGAAGCGAGAGACCGTTGAAGAGCGTTTGAGTGACGCTCAGAGCGAGCTGGATGACCTGTACGAAAAACAGTCTGAGAAGGAAGCACTCGAAGCGGAAATAACCGAGATAGAGCGTGACAAGCGGTTTGCTGGGTGGTCGCGGAACACGTTACAGCAGGGGGCGGCGGATCTGCGTGAGTTGATCACGACGGAGATCGGGCATCGTGCGAACGAGGTGTTTCAACAGCTCCGCGGGAATCCGACGGAGACGCTGGTGTGGGATAAGACGTACAACCTCCGTGTCCGCGTGAAGGGACAGGACAAGCCGTTCGATTCGTTGTCCGGCGGGGAGAAGATGGCGGCGGCGCTCGCGGTCCGGTTGGCGATTCTCGAACGGTTGGCGAGCGTCGGGATGGCGTTCCTTGACGAGCCGACGGCGAACCTGGACACGGAGAAGAAGCAGAACCTGGTGAATCAGTTGGAGTCCCTGGAGGGGCTCGGGCAGTTAACAGTGGTGAGTCACGACCGGACGTTCGAGGCGATGACGGAACGCGCGGTCGTGCTCGAAAAGGACGAGACCGATGAGGTCACGCGGGTGGTGTCTCAGTAATGCCGTTGTACCCCGAACGCGTCGCCGAGCAACTGGAAGCGAACAAAGCGGAGATTCACCGGTTCACCCACGACGACGCGCGCGTCGTCGAGGTGTACCGTGACCGGCTCCGCGACGCGGTGACTGAGTCGCAAGCGGCGATTCGTGACGCGGTCGGTGATGACCGGGATTCGTACCCGGGCGCGGTCCCGACGCGCGAATGGGACGCGGTGTCGGGCCCGGTCGTGCCGTTCGACGCGTCGGTGCCGTGGGATAATCACGAAGCGGTGAACGAGTTCGCGGCCGACGTGTTAGCGGGCGTATCAACGGTGGCGGCGGACGGGTCGGAGATCGGGCCGACGCGCGAGTTCACCGTCCCGCTCGGCCTGGTACAGACCGCGTGGTGCCGGAACGGGCACTCACCGTCCCGCGATTACGAGGAGGACGTCACGATGAGGCTGCTCGTCCCCGCGGACCTGACGGAGGACCGCGATGACGGGCGGCGGTACGTGGACGGGCAGGCACCGGCGCACGAACGGTACCGCGAGGAAGCGCGGACGATCATCGATTGCATCGAGCGGTTCGCAGACGTGACGCCGCCGCCGGTCGTGTTGTACGACGGGCCGCTCGTCCCCTCGTTCGCTAACACGTTCGCGCCGGACGTCCGGGATGAGTATTACCGTGAGCCGATGTCGATGGTGTTGGCGGCGTCGGAACACCACGGCGTCCCGGTCGTCGGGTACACGGCCGGGAGCGGCAGCACGAACCTGGCGAAACTGCTGCGCCGGCGGTACCCAGACGCCTTAGGCCACCGGCCGTTCGTCGCGGACTCTCGGATACTCGACCCGTTCATCGACCACTGGGGCGACCGGTCGCAGCTATTCAGCAACCGGCAGGACGGCGCGGTTGACGCGCTGACGACGCAGTACCGCGGCGAGGAGTACGAGTTCTGGGACGACGCGTTGTTCTCGTACCTCAACGTCCCGGGCGGGGACGCCCTCGATCGCGTCGAGCTTCCGGGCTGGGTGCTCCGGGACGACCGGGCGGAGTACGTGTTCGACGTCGTGCGGGCGGAAGCCGGCGTCGGGCGCGGGTACCCGGAGATACTACAGCAGGCGGACGCCAACGCGGTGCTTGACACCGGAGCGAAAAACCGGTTCCTCGCGCTCGTACAGGAGTTCGCGGACGAACACGACCTCCCGATCGAGTGGGACGCGAAAGCCCTCTCGAAGGAACGTCGCCGCCGATAACACGAGACACAACTCATGACACAACGATCGAACGCGGACGATTCGACGCCGGCGATCGCACCGACCGACACGGCGTTAGGCAGTATCGTGCACTCTCACACGCAGATGGACTACGTCGCGCAGGCGTTCCGAGACGGCGAGCGCGAGGACCCGCCGTCACGCGACGAATACGAGTTCGGCCAGCCCGTGTACGCCACGGAAACCGTCCGCGGCACTCCGTACGCCGTGATCGGCGTCGTGTACGACACGCGGCTCATCGATCCCGATCAGGGACGGGACGGCCCGCGGCTTTCCGCCCCGGATCAGGAGATGTTCGTCCCCGGGTACGTGAACGAGAAGCAGACGATGCTCGGGATCGCGCTTCTCGGGACGGCCGAACTCGACGCCGACCCGCACCGCCAGCCGAACGGCGAGGAAGACGGCGATCCGCAGCCGTTCACCGCGGTGTCGCAGTCGATGCCGCGGTGGACGCTGGACATCGACGATTTCGTGTACGCGCTCTCGGACGACGGGTTCCGACAGTTCCACACGCACGACGGGACGCTGAACTTGGAGTACTACGAGCGACTGATCGCCACGGCCGACCAGTTCGGCCCGGAAGTCGCGTTAGCCATCGTGGACCGGTTACGGCGACTCACGGACGCAGACGCCGTGTTAGACGTCGTCGAGAAGAAAGTCCGGTGGCAGTCCAGCGAGAGCCGCGGGGTGCTTCGATGACGAGCGACGATCGCGGGCTTCCGAGTCCGCCGACGACGCGCGATGTTCCAGCGCTCACCGGGACGCCGATCGGGACGGTCGCGTGCCCCGGAGACGACCCGTCGGAGTTCGAGTTCATCGCACCCGGTGACCAGGGGCTTCGAACCGGAGAATTCGTCGCGTACAACGCGACGGTCGCCGGCGAGCGGGAAGCGATCCTGGCTCGGGTGACGAACACGGCACAGGAACGCGGGTTACCGGGCGAGTTCTTGGCGAACCCGGACGTGGACCCGGCCGAGGTCGCCGGCGCCCTCGGGGTCCCGACGGAGGACACGGAACTCAGCCGGTTCACGGCCCGAACGATCGGGTACTTCGACGAGCAGATATCGACGTTCACGAACCCGCGTATCCAACCGCAGCCGGGAACGCGACTCCAACTCGCCGCCGACGCGTACCTGGAGGCCGTGCTGCCGAGCGCGGACTGGGACTCCGAAAGCGGCACGGCGCACCTCGGATGGCTGTTGAACCGTCCGCACGGGGCCGCGAACATGCACATCCCGATCGATAAGTTCGCAGCGACGCACTTAGCGATCCTCGCATCGACGGGGAGCGGAAAGTCCTACACGGCGAGCGTCCTGATCGAAGAGATGATGCGGCCGGCATCGCGCGCCGCGATGCTAGTGTTCGACCCGCACGCGGAGTACGACACGCTCCCGGAGATGCGGCGCGACGAACACAGCCACGTGTTCGAAGGCGACGACGGGTACCGGCCCGAGGTGGAAATCATCACGCCCGACGAGATCACGATTCCGATCCCGGATCTCACGTACAGCGACTTGCTCGCGTTGCTTGACGGGCCGAGCGACCGGATGCGGTACGTGCTCAACGAAGCCTGGCGAGACCTGACCGACGAGAGCAACCACATCACGCCGCAAGACATCATCAACAAATGCGAGGACGTTGAGGGAGAGCGCAGCGGGACGGTCGATGCGCTCGCGTGGCGGTTAAACAAGTCGCTGAACCGCGACTTGTTCGTTCCGGCAGCGCGCGACGAACTCACAGATCTCGTTGCGCCTGGGCAAGTCACGGTTCTCAAACTCAATCGACTGTCGCAATCCGACCAGCAGATGCTCGCCGCGGCGCTGCTCCGGAAACTGTACGAGGCGCGGGAAGCGGCGGCGCGCGGTGAGGACGACGCGATCGACCACCCCGTTTTCTCGCTGTTCGAGGAGGGACACCGGTTCGCGCCTGACGGGGACGCTCGGAGCCTCGGGATTCTCCGCCGGATCCTTTCAGAAGGCCGGAAGTTCGGGTTCGGGGTCGGTATCATCAGTCAACGCCCGTCGAAAATCGATCCCGACGTGTTGTCACAGTGCGGCACGCAGATCATCATGCAGATACAGAACCCGAACGACCAGCAGGCGATCCGCACGTCGGTCGAGAGCGCCGGCGAGGACGTGCTCGATGAACTCCCCGGACTCACCCCCGGGCAAGCCGTCGTGGCCGGAGACGCGATGAACACACCAGTCCTGTTGAACGTCCGAGAACGCCACACCGAACACGGTGCCGATAGCCCCGAAGCGACGAAAGAGTGGAAAACGGCATACGACCGAGATGGGAGCGAACCAACGGGTGTGACGAGCGCATACGGCGATGACGACGTAGACGAAACCCCGCTATAGACCCTCAACGCACGTTTGTCGAGCCGTTGCTCACGTGGTGGACGGCGAACGATCGTGACGGATTAACGTGGCGGGAACCCGGCCGGACGGAGTTTCAGGTCCTAGTCGCCGAGATCCTGCTGCAGCGAACCACCGCGGCGGCGGTGGCCGGTGCGTACCGGCCGTTCGTCGCGCGGTACCCCACGGCCGAAGCCGTGGTCGCGGCCCCGACCGAAGAGATCGAACAGCGAATAGATCGACTCGGGTTAGTCAAACGCGCCGAGTTTATCGAGCGGGCCGCGTTACGGATCTTCGATAGTCACGGTGGCGACGTTCCCCGCGACCACACGGACCTCGTTGCGCTGCACGGAGTCGGCGAGTACACCGCGCGGTCCGTCTTGATACACGTGGACGGGGCCGGGATCGCCGCCGTGGACGTGAACGTACGACGACTGTATCGGTGCACCGGAAGACTTCGCTGAGTGGATTGGATACTTGGTTGAAGAACTACTTGACGGACCAGCAGAAAACGGTGAAGCCGCTGCCCAACCAACTGGTTTAAAGGAGACAAATTCACCGGGATTCTTCAGACGTCTACTCGGCAGCTAAATATTCGGCTCAAATGATATTATGGTGTGTACCCCGACCCGTCGATTGAACGAACCAAGACTACGCGAAAACAGTGTCCCGTACATCTAGTTCCCATCTCGTCTGCTTCCCTCGTCGGGTACGGTGTCTTGGTCGCGGTGCCAGAATCACTCCGGTGGGGGTGGCCACCCGAATTCTTAAGTCATTATCGCAGTAATCATTATCCTAAGTATGACCTTCTACGACCGGGAGGAAGAACTTGATACACTCACCGCTGCGGTGGAATCCCCCGGTTCGGACTTCGTTGTCGTCTATGGCCGGCGTCGGGTCGGGAAAACGGAACTCCTCACAGAATTTTGTGCTGACCGTCCCCACATTTACTTCCTCGCCGCGCAGGAAGCCGAGCATCGACAGCGCGAGAAATTCATCGACCAGGTTGCGGATTACTTCGACGAGCGTGTCCCTCGAATCGACAGTTGGGACGAGGCGTTCGAATACCTCGGCGAGAACCTCCAGCGTGAGGACCTCGTCGTCGTCATCGACGAGTTCCCGTATCTCGTCGAAGAAAACGACTCGCTTCCATCGTACATACAAGCGTTCGTTGACCAGGCACTCGATGGAACGGACTCGATGCTGGTGCTCTGTGGGTCGAGCGTGAGCACGATGGAGTCAGAGATCCTGGGGCACGAGAGCCCACTATACGGGCGACGAACGGCCCAACTCGACGTAACGCCGTTTTCCTTTCAACAGGCACGAGAGGTCATCTCATACAACATCACGGACGCGGTTCGCTCGTATGCCATCACAGGCGGCACCCCGATGTACCTCACCCTGTTCGACTACGACCAGTCGCTCGCAGCGAACATTCGATCACACGTCTTGTCACCGTCTGCGTTACTGTATAACGAACCCGAGTTCCTCCTGCGCACCGAGCTCCGAAACCCAGCCCGGTACATGAGCATCCTCGAAGCAGTCGCACTGGGCCATACGACACCGAACGAGATCTCCGGCGCAACCGGAATCGATCCGGGACCGCTCTCAAAGTACTTACAGACACTTCGCCGACTACGGCTCATCGAACGAGATGTCCCAGTCACGGCTTCGGGGAAGAAATCGAAGCGATCACGGTACCGGGTTGCGGACGAGTTCCTTCGGTTCTGGTTTCGGTATGTCGAGCCGCATCGATCCAGTATCGAGGAAGCACCGGAGATCGTGTATGACGGGACGATTGAACCGGACCTCCCAACGCACGTCGCAACCACGTTCGAGGATGTGTGCCAAGAAGCCGTCTGGGAAGGAATTCGACGCGGCGCATTCGAACCGTACTCCGAAGTCGGTCGCTGGTGGTACGGAGAAGAGGAGATCGATATAGTTGGGCTGGCACCGAACGACGACCGAGTCCTCCTCGCCGAATGTAAGTGGACGACAGATCCGGTTGGGGAAGACCTCGTCGAGAGCCTACGAGCAAAGGCGGAGCACGTCCAATGGGGACCGCCGGATAGAGACGAGCAGTTCGCTCTGTTCTCGAAAAACGGGTTCGTCGACGGACTCGAAGCACAACTCGACGACTCGTGGTCCCTGTTCAGCGTAGCGGACATCGACGACCTACTCACGCCGTCCTGAGTGCTTCGCTACTAATCCAAGAGAACATATATACGGCGAACAACCAATAAATAAAAACATGGCTCTGTTGAAATCCTCAACTAGAGATATGTTCTTGGAGCCGTGCTGAATACACAGCGCGAATGTCGCACGAGAAGAAAGTTGATCTACGGGCTAGTGATCGCTCAGTACAGATGATGTCTGTTGTTTAGTGTTATATGCCGATTCATAGATGTTTTCATGTAATAATGATAAACGTTTTAGTTTCTAAATATTAGAATAAATACCACGTTCTCGTTCATTATTTATCCAATCAATTTTAAATTGATTGAATTACCAAAGCAAGGAGATAGACTAAGTCATCTTAAACAAAAAGTGTAATTCTGTGTTTCACGGGCACCAAATGAGATCTCGTCATCGTTATGGCTCTCTTCGCTGATGGTAACAGTTCCAGTAATTCCCTCTTCAACCGGTTCTCCGCGAAGTTGCAGTTTCACTGCTTGTTCCAAGTCAACGTCAAGGAAATAGACCGTCGATTCGTCATCTTCTCCTCCGAACCACCGCCACGTCCTGTCCTCGTCAGACTCCGGGTGGTAAACACCAGAGCCAAACTCAATCCGCTTCTCTGTATTTCCGATGTCAACAGACAAAATGTTCTCCCCGTCTGCATCGATAAGCACAAGTTCACGACACAAGAACGCAAGATGGCGATTTCCATAAGTTACGGTTCGATTGAATTGTAGTTTGAATGCTGTCATAGAGACGATCTCCGAACCGGAGTCACGACCGTCGATCGTGAGACCATTATTTGATTGATCTATATTATCACTATTACGACGCAATCCGAACTCATCGATCTCACTACCCGTGCCACTCACATGGGTATCGGTTATACTCACGGTAGATGCGTCCGTGATGTTCACCCCAGTACGAACTCTTTGGCTGAGGTTGAGTTGATTTGGCGATTCGACGTTATTACTCTCGACATTGACGTTCTCAGCGGCGTTAATATCAATTCCAGTGTATGCAGTGTCAACAATCTCGTTATCGATAATTCTGATATCACTATTAGGCCGACCCTCAGTCACTTCATTTTCCGCAGGTGCGTGAAAGATTCCTATCGCCGAAGGTGTTTCACCAGCAAAATAGTTTAAACCGGCGCGTTCGATGTGATTATCGCGGATTTCAATATTTTCGGCCCAGCGTTTCGGTGCGAAGACGTGACGAGTATCACATCGCACCATCACAGCCCAGTGGCTTGATCCAGATAGAACGTTATTTTCAACAACTCCTGGTCCTGAAGTGATCTGAATCAATCGGGCGCGAAGGTTTCGGATTTCATTATTCCGTATCTCAAAACCACGATTGGATGTTCGACGATTTGATAAATAATCTCCCTCGGCGAGATCATCTGGAAGAGGCTCCTCGAAGGTAACAACCTCGGGAGGATTCGGATTTCGGGTCGATTCGTGCTTGGTTTCTACGTCGGATAGTGGTGGGAGCTCACCTTTCCGAACTGCTGTCGGAGATAAGACGTCGAGAGTGTCTCCTACTTTGAATTCGACTCCGTGATTAGAACCAACGTGAATTGTGTTTTCGTCCACAATATCAGTCACCCACCCCATCCGTGCTTGTAACGCAATTCCGTCGTCATGCAACCGTTCAATATAGCAGTTGTCTATCGTTGGTCCCCCATCACAGTTAGCGAAATGAAAACCGTCTGCGTTTGATCCGATTGCGCGGTTCGAATCAGATGGGGGCGCTAAAGTACATTCAACTAGTTCTGGTCTTTCACATTGTAAGAAGTGAACCGAAAAGGCTGGAGAAGCTGCGACGGCTATATTTTCCAGACAAGGATCAGCTACTTCTCTAAAATCCATAGCGTGAACGCCGATCCGAGGAATAATAGCGAGAACTCTACCTTGTTTTAAACCGAGTGGTGTTGATTCTTCATTGAGAATGAGTTCGTATCTTCTCTCCGCATCTTTCGTGATCGATTCGAACTCTTTGTCCATGGGACCGTCTTGAGCTTTGCCCCCTACAAACTCACCATCCTGAGTATGAACGCTCGCATGAACTGTGTCTGCTACAGAAAATGCTTCGTGATCAAGGTCGAGGTGAGAATTGGAATCGTCAATTTCGATTGTAATTCGATTCTTATCCTCAGAGAGTTCAAGGATTTCACCTTGAGTGAATGGGAATGGATCGTAATCTAGTGTGAGATTACGAATTTCCACACCAGTGCTCTGGAAAAAATGGAGTGTCCCAAGAGTGGGATCAGTGAATATGAATGTAGCACCATTGCCTTCTATTGTCACATCCTCCAGTCCTATCGTCTCTAGATGTGCACTTTGTTCCCCTTCAATAGGCGATTCCGGTGCCGGATCAAATGTGTACTTGTCGGATTCAATCTGGAGTGTTGAACCAGGATTATCTGATAAATTCTGGAAACTTTGCATAAGTTCTTCAATTCCGCCTCCCGAAAATGTAACCTCATGGGAATTATCCTGATTATTGGTATCATCATTTGTGGTAGCTTGAGTATCCTCCGAGTCCGAACCATTATTGCTTTGAGTTGAACAGCCTGCAATCCCAGCTATAACACCGCTCCCGAGGGTGCCGAGCACCTTTCTGCGACGGACTATTGGGTAATCATTCATGTTAGCAGGCATGTCACTCATTTATTATCAATATAGTGTTTCAACCATCATCAGTGAACTACACATCCACTATCGGTTAGAAACCCGACTAAAATGAATTGTCTAGGTCGGAACCTGTGAAAACTCCATGATTTGAGTGACTTGGGTGATCATTTAGACCGGCGATGTTCAGGCCCAGAGCAACGTCACGCCCCTTTTGATAATGACCTCCACAAAATTTCTCCTTATTAGGTCGAATGACATGTTTATTAACCCTTGCTTTACCCATGAATCATATGTTGTCGTTGTGCTGCACCTACCCTCTGTATCTCGCACGGTGTTCTTGACAGGTGTCGGTACGATCATCGTCCTCGCCGGTATGTGAGCTCTCTGTACTGACCACAATTGGGTTAAGACGTGTCATCTACTGAGGATTTCAACAGAGCCGGGCAGACGCAAACCGAGTACAAAGACTGGGCTGTAGGCCGACTCAGAGAACGCCACACGACGACGGTCTCCTACACGGGAGACAACAACGTCACGTACACGAAAACGTGTGAGCCGAAGCGCTCCGACGTCTCAGTACAATCAATTGAACCGGTGTACCTCCCGCAGATTCGGCACACCACTGAACTGCAGGAGTACGCGTATCCGTACGAGTATTTTGCGGCAGGACCGTCACGCGTAACGAGCGAAGACGGGATTCACCGATGCGTTCACTGCGATGCAGCTGGCACCGACAACGCCTACACGTACTGTGCGAACTGCGGGAGCATCAACTGCGACTCGCATATCAAGATCGAGCGGTTGGAAGGCACTCCCGTCTGTACTGGGTGTGCGGTGACCGAGC
>LKMJ01003425.1_pt1 | contig 14772 bp, 15 predicted proteins | sample 643391 | NCBI WGS metagenome assembly LKMJ01 (sample SAMN04112250, study PRJNA286221) | soda lake metagenome | biome: soda lake; feature: Kulunda Steppe; material: water; isolation source: sample PL-Br10 brine of Picturesque Lake | place: Russia: Kulunda steppe | collected 2010-07
GGTTCGAACGTACAGAACTCGCTGGCGCGCTCGCGGTGGGCGGCGATGGCAGCCGCAAACAGCTGTCTGCGTTCGCCCGGACTGGCGGCATCGAATATCGTCATACGGGCAGTCCGACCGGCCGGTGGAAAAATCACTCGGCCGGTGAGACTGGCGGCTCCGCTTGCCAGTCTGCAACGAGTTTCTCTGCCGCCGCACGGCTCGCAACGATTTCAAAAGCGTATCCACGATCCTCGTCAGCCTGATACAGTTGGTCGAATCGGACGGCGAAATCACCAGGTGCACGCTTGCGAAGCCGGATCGTTGTGTTGCCGTCGACGCTTGTCCACTCGGTGAATGCGTCAGTATCGGTCGTTCGTTCAAACTCCATATCGAGACGAACAGTCGTGAATACTTGCGTTTCCCGGTTGGTGGGGACGGCTATCAGTCTCTCACCTCGGGCGTCTCCAAAGCGTACGTCGTCGCCCGTCGGCAGGTATAATCACCTTCCAGCCAACACACAACCAATGCACGCGGATCGACTTGCGGCCTGCCAACAGCGACTCGCCGACAGTCCGGCGGACGCGGCGGTTTTTGCACCCGGCGCAAACCTCACGTATCTCACCGGCTTCGAAACCGAGGCGAGCGAGCGCGCACTGTTCCTGTTCGTCACAAGCGATGCGGTCGAATTCTTTGTGCCCGAACTGGTCGAAGAGCAGGTTGCGGCGTCGACACCGATCGACCAAATCCGAACCTGGCGCGACGACGAGACTCCACACAAGCCGCTTTCGGCGCTCTGTGCTGATCTCGGTCTCGCTGGCGATGATACACGACTCCTCATCGACGAAACGATGTGGGCACGGTTCACGCATCTGCTTCGCGACGTGTTCCCGCAGGCAACGGTTGGGCTCGCGACCGAACTCATGGCCGAGCTGCGGATTCGCAAGGGTGACACCGAACTCGCCGCGTTGCGTCGGGCGGCTGCGGCGGCCGACACCGCCATGATGCGGCTTCGCGACCGCGGCGACGACCTCGTCGGACTGACCGAATCGGCGGTGGCAACACGGATTGAGACCGAACTCGCCGATGCCGGCGGCGAGTCGCTCTCGTTCGAGCCGATTGTTGCGGCAGGCCCACACGGCGCTCGTCCACACCACACCCACGGCGACCGCGAAATCCGCGCAGGGGAACCGGTCGTGCTTGATTTCGGGTGTCGCATCGACGGCTATCCATCGGATCAGACGCGAACCGTTGTGTTTGGTGGCGAGCCGTCAGCGCGGTTCACACAGGGTCACGAGATCGTTCGTCGCGCTCAGCGTGCGGCGATTGAGCGGGTCGAACCCGGTGTGACCGCCGGCGACGTTGACGAGGCGGCTCGTTCGGTCATTGAGCAAGCCGGCTACGGCGAGCAGTTCATGCATCGAACGGGCCACGGCGTCGGCCTTGCGGTTCACGAGGAACCGGAAATCAGCGCCGGGAACAACCGACGGCTCGAACCGGGTATGGTGTTTTCGGTCGAGCCCGGAGTCTATTGCTCCGGCGAGTTCGGTGTTCGCATCGAAGACCTCGTTGTCGTCACCGAAACCGGCTGTGAGCGGCTGAATACGACGCCGCGCGGGTGGCAATGCGAGTGACCGTTCGGTTACCGCGATGTCGACGACAACGCAACAACGAGCGAGCACGCTCTGCTCGCCGACGCAAACTACACCAAGCGCCGCACACGGCGGCGCAACACTCAAACGCGCCGGCGCGTATCCGGTGATACTGACTGGAGAAACGACGAATGCCGCCAACGCTCATCAACATCGCCGTCGGCGTGCTCATTGGTGTCGCGCTGCTCGGCGCGGCGTTCAATCGCCGCTCGCTGGCCATCGTCGCGCTCGCTGCGGCGGTTCCCGACGCCGACGCGGCCGTAAGCCTCCTTATTCCGGGAACGACCAACGCCCTGTTGCACTCGATTTTCATTCCGCTGCTCGCTGCGGGATTCATCTACTACGACACTGTGGTGCGCGACGACTCGTGGCTTCGTGCGCGGTGGGGCCGGGACGGTGTCCGTGTCGCGTGGGTCGCCCTCGCGGCCTACGCGGTCGCCGGCATCGGCCTCGACCTGTTCAGTCCGGAAGCCGTTGCGGTGTTCTATCCGTTTTCGGGCCGATACTACGCCATCGAGGGTCGGTTCGTCCTCTCGACACAGTCGGGGGTTGTCCAGACCTACATCGAGTTCGCCGACGGCTGGTTTGTTGTCGACTCGCCCGGTACGACGGCGACCCACCACGTCGATTCGTGGGTGAATCCGGCTGGTGAGGAACGCCGACTTCGGCTCATCGAAACCGGCTGGCAGGCCGTGATTGTCATGACCGCGATAGCCGCCGTGCCCGCAAAATGGCTTATCGAACGGAGTGATCGGTAATGCCCTCCTCGATCGTTCATATCGGCTTCGCACTGCTCCTTGCGGTCGGCCTGCTTGGGCGGTACTATGACCGCCGTGCGCTCCTCGTCGTGATCGCGGTCGTCTTGTTTCCCGAACTCGACACGCTTCTCGGCTGGGTGATGGCCGGCGCACACCGAACCGTGTTGCACACGATGCTGACATCGGTGTTCGCCGGCGGCCTGCTGTGGTGGGAGACGCGGCGGTCGAACTCGTGGATTCGCGGCCGCTGGGGCGACTACGGCGTGCACGTCGCGTGGGTTGCGCTGTTCGCCCACACGTTCGCCCATCTCGCACTCGACTGGGCGCATTTGGAGGGAATCAACATTCTCTGGCCGCTCGTCGACCAGTTTGTCCGCCTCGATGGCGAACTGTACTACTCCTCGACCGAGGGGTTCGTCCAGACGTTCGTCGACTTCGACATTGACGAGGAAACCGGCGCGACAGTGGTCGATCCTGGCCAAACGGGCACGACGGCGACGACACACGTGTCGAACCCGGCCCAGCCAACGAGTGACCCCGATCCGGGGCCCGTCAACCGGCAGTTCCCGATCGCGTGGAACGGTTGGCAGCTGTATCTCGTCGTGACGGGAGTGTTTGCGGTGGTCGCAAAACGGCTCCAGACGCCGCGTGTGGAGCGTGACGACTAACGGAAATCGGAACCTGGAAAATCAAACCGGGAAAATCAGTCGTCTGCGTCTGTGTCGTCGGCAGCGCTCTCGCCCTCGTCCTCGTCGTCCGATTCCGCATCCTCATCCTCATCGCCTGCAAGAAGGTCGTAGGTTTCGAGCGTCGATTCGACCTCGTCTACGGTGTACTGATGGTATCGCGCGGTGTCGACGTCGATTGTCGCGAGACCGAGGCCATCGGGTTCGAGCAGTTCGTCGGTCGCATCCGAGAGTGCACCGAGTGCGAGTTCAACCCCCTCCTCAAGCGTAAGCTCCTCATCGTAGCGTTCTTCGAGGTAGGTGCGGATATCCGCGCGGTTCGCGCCGATCGCAAGCGCCTTCCACTCGTAGGGCGTTCCCGAGGGGTCGGTTTCGAACAGGCGCGGCTCGCCGTTTTCGATGCCGCCAACAACGAGTGCGACCCCGAACGGCCGTGCGCCACCGATCTGGGTGTAGCGCTGAATGTAGTCGGTGACTGTTTTCGTGAGCGTCTCGACACCCATCGGCTCGCCATAGCGAAGCCGGTTGACCTGCGCCTGTTGACGCGAGAAGTCGATCAGTTGACGGGCGTCGGCAACGTGGCCCGCCGAGGCGATGCCGATGTGGTCGTCGGCCTTGTGGAGTTTTTCGATGCTCGCGGGCTCCATCAGTGGCGAGTGACTACGTTTGTCGGCGAGCAGCACGACGCCGTCGGCGGTTCGCACGCCGATCGACGCCGACCCGCGCTTGACCGCCTCGCGGGCGTACTCGACCTGGTAGAGCCGGCCGTCCGGCGAGAAGATGGTGATGCCACGGTCGTATGCTTGCTGTTGGGCTTGTCCCTGCATAATTTTCACTCGAAATCGAGTTCCGTCGCACTCACACTGCCCGAGGAAAGCGATATTTCCGCAACATCGTCCCGGCAAATCGCCGGCCGTCGGGCCGCCGCGAAGTCGACGTGTCTCTGCTCAAATAATCCGGTCTGCCGTCCTAAATACCTTTCCTCACAGGCACGAACGGTTCCCGAAATCCCGCGGACGACGAGGCCTACCGGCGCGTCATCGATTCGGTCGACACAGGCCAGCGCAGCGCGGGCGGGCTCTGTCTCGCCGCGTCGAACCCGAATCAACGTCTCACCCGTGCCGTTGTCGAACGAAAAGCCGTAGACGGTCAGATCGCAGTCGGCACTTTTTACATCGCCAAGCAGATTGCCGGCGGCGTACCACAGCGCGCGCTGGAAATCGCCGCGGCTGATCGTCGCCTCGGGGAGTGATTCGATGCCGACCGCGAGATATCGCCAGCGGGGGCGGATATGTTTGGGGAGGTGTTTCATTGGCCCGGTCCCGCGTTGTGCTCGTTACTTTCGTTCTGGGTGTTTTCAGCATCGTCAACGCGTCCAAAACGGACGCCGGGTTCGACGTATGTTTCTGCGGCCCGCTGACGATTTCGCGCGACAATCTCACTCCACGCCCGAAGCCCCGCTCGAATCTGGTCGGCCGAAAATCCGAGCTGCTCGCCGAGCGCACACAGTTCGCGCGGCGCTCGAAGCCCGAAATGCGAGTTCGCGTTTGCGCTCACGACGAACGGGGTGTCGTAGTACTCAACCAGTTCACGGAGTTTCCGAAGCTTTCGAATCGCCTTCACCCGGTTGCCGCCGTGTTCGCGCAGCACGGGGCCGAAATCAAACTCGATGAACACCCGGTTGGTTTTGGCCGCTCGCGCCAACACGTGGTTGATGTCGCCACCGGCTGCCATCGGCCGACTCAGTACGTCGATGCGGTCGGTTTCGACGCAGTAGCGGTTGAGTTCGTCGCTCCCGCCGCAGGCCATGAGCACGGTACAGCGCGGCCGGAAGTTGCCGATGCTGCCGGCGGCCTGTTGTGGCGTGTCGGCGTCGATTTCGATTCCCGAAACGACGTCGATTCCGTAGGTTTCGGCGATCGCGTCGGCGTCGTAGTCGGCGTTTCGGGTGCGAACAATGAGGCCGTCGTAGCCGTAGCGGGCGGCGGTTCGAGCGTGTCGACTCACCGTACTCGAGCCATCTGGATACGCAGAAACCGCCTCGTACATGCGATGACGTTTTGGGCTCACCGGCTTGTCGGTTGCGGTCTAGCCGCCCGTGTCGGGAGTCACCGGCCTCGCGGCGAGCATCGACCGGGCCGCGCCAACGACGAACAACGATCCGGTCACGAGCACACAGTCCGACGGTGCCGCTTGGTCTCGGGCAGTCGTGACCGCGGCGGCAACGTCGTCGCCAACGCTGACACGTTCGTATCCCGCGTTTTCAAACATGCGCGCAAGTGTCGCAGGAGCCGCCGCACGATCAATCGGTGGTTGGCACGTGCGCACAGCGGTGGCTGCCGGCAACGCATCGACCATTGCTGTGTGGGCTTTGTTAGTCATGGCTCCGAAAACGATGTGGAGCGCGTTGTACTCGATGGTTGCGAGTGTCTGCGAAAGTGCTTCGATCGCCTCGGGGTTGTGTGCGCCATCGAGGATGACCAGCGGATCGCGGTCGATCACCTCAAACCGTCCGGGCCAGCGAGCGTTTCGAAGTCCCCGACTGAGTACGTCCGCGTCAATGGAAGCAGCCGAGTCGTCCACCGCCTCACCGCGGTCGTCGCTGTCGACCATCGCGTCTGTGACGACCTGTCCCGAAAGCGCCGTCGCAATCGCGGCATTTCGTGCCTGGTGTGCACCGAGCAACGTGAGCCGAGTTGCGAACGACATCCCGTCGGCAAAGGCCGGATGGTCGATGATCCCCGCGGAAATCTCGATCGAAATGTTCCCCACCATCGAACCGGTTCGGCCCTCGTACTGGGCACTAATATCGGGCTGCTCGTCCGATTCTTCGGGCCCCCCGATCGTCGGCTCCCCGACGGTCAACACGTCATCAGCAGCCACCCGAATCAATGCACGGGTAGTGCCGGTTGCCCCGGTCACAAGTGGTGTCTCACCGCTCGGGGCGACTCCCGCTTGTATCGCCGCAATCTCCGCAACCGTCTCGCCGAGCGCACCCGTATGTTCTAACGAGGCGGTCGTCACACAACTCGCCACGGGGTCGACGATGCTGGTTGCGTCATCCGCACCACCGACGCCGACCTCCAACACGGCGACATCAACCCCTCTGCGAGCGAAATACCAGAGCCCCATCACGGTGATGACTTCGAAAAACGTCGGCGAATTCCCGTCGGCGACTTGCTTGGCGAGCCACGGCTGAATCCGTTCGACATATTCGGCGACTGCGTCTTCAGGGATCGGTTCCCCATCGACGCGAATCCGTTCGTCGAGGGTTTCGAGATGCGGCGACGTGAACAAGCCAACCGAGAAGCCGGCCTCGCGGAGGATCGATTCGGTCAGTTTGGCCGTGCTGCCCTTGCCGTTTGATCCCGCAACTTGGACAAACCGAATGTCGGAACCGGGGTTGCCGAGTTCCGCCCACAGCGCCGCGGCCGACGCTGTCCCCGATCGAGCATCCGAGCGTGGGAGTTCGAACAGCACGCGCTCGGCCTCGTCGTACTCCATACGGATCGACAGCAGTCGTGCGCGTTTATGCGTGACGAACGGACTGTTATCAGTAACAAGCAGCATCAAAAACAGGATGTTGTGTGTTATACCGGCGGCCGTTTCAGGCGTACAAGACGACGGTGCGCAGTGACACCGACGTGTTCTTCGCGGCTCAGCCGAGGATGTACCGAAGTTTCGGGAAGCGCTCGATGAGCGGCTGTCCACCAACGTTCAGCTGCTCGATGTAGTTGTCCGCGCCCAAGATTCGGCCGGCACCCAGCGCGGCGACCGTCACGAAGACGACCGCGTAGATGAGCGTCGAGTCGAACAGCGCAAGCAGTTCGCCCTCCCAGCCGCCAAGGTAGAACAGCATCATCTGAACGGCCCCACCGAATGCAGCCAGTCGAACGAAGCCGCCGGCGATGAGCGCCACACCGATGAGCACCTGCGTCCAGGGCACCATGATGTTTGCCATCTCGACGAACGCAGGTGAGGCCGCCATCGCCCCGTAGAGGCCACTGACTGGGCTCACGGGATCGACGTTAGCAAGGTAGCCACTGGCGTCAAACGCCTCGCCACTGATGACGGCGAACTTATCGAGCCCGGCAAACAGCATCATGCCACCGATCATGAGCCGTAGCAGCACCGCAAACAGCCCCGACAGCGTGTGGGCTTCCCCTTCGAGCGTGATTCCGGCGACCGAGCCACCGAACCGAGTTTCAGTCTTGGTTGACATTGTGATCAGCCTCACTTGAGACGACGGCTCGGAGTGCAATATAAACACGTCCGTTTTTTCAGTTGGTGAGAAACGCGGTGTAAAACCGTGAAGGAATCGGCGTTTCTTTGCGTTATTTCGGCCGCCTCTTATCACAGAACCGAACAGAACGAGCGGCTTCCAGGGACACTCACTGCTGCGTTGCGCCCGGCGAAATGTTTAGGCGCTTGGTAGTCGTCCGTAGTGGTACGCACCCACCATGCCACTGCCAGACGTCTGCGAACAGCCTGATGACTGACAACCATGACTGAGCAACTACATTCACCCCTCTCGAAACGAACCCGACGGGGATACCTCACGGCGGCCGCAACCGTGTCGCTCGCGGCGATGGCGGGCTGTCTCGACGGGCCAACCGATTCGTTCGGCGATGAGGCCGACGATGTCACCGTCGATACCGTCGTCGACGACCTCGCCACGCCGTGGGCGCTGGCGTTTCTCAGCGATACCCAAACTCTCATCACCGAACGCGATTCGGGCCGGCTGCAGCTGGTCGACACCGACGACGAAACCATGTCCACGATCGATGGCACGCCCGATGTCGATGCGGCCGGACAGGGCGGCCTGCTCGATGTCGTACTGCATCCGGCGTATCCCGACGAACCGTGGGTCTATCTCACCTACTCGGTCGCCACCGGTGGCGAAACCGCAACCGAACTGGGTCGTGGCCGGTTCGAGCCCGACGCGGGTGCGCTCACCGAGTTTGAGACGCTGTACACTGCCGATTCGGTCGACTCGAACGCCCACTACGGCTCGCGAATCGTCTTCGATACCGACGAGACGCTCTACATGACCATCGGCGACCGCCAGTCGAAAGAATTTGGCCCCGGCCATTTTTCGCAGGATCTGACGACCGACATCGGCTCAACCCTCCGGTTGGCCGCCGACGGATCGGTGCCCGATGACAACCCGTTTGTCGACGATGCCGACGCAGTCGATGCGCTGTTCAGCTACGGCCACCGCAACGTGCAAGGAATGACGATTCATCCCGAAACCGGCGCGCTCTGGCAGGCCGACCACGGCGAGCGCGATGGCGACGCACTCGTGATCGTCGAGCGGGGCGAAAACCACGGCTGGCCGATCGCGCACTACGGCTGTCAGTACGGCACGGACGACCCGGTCGGCGACGAACCCGGCGAGCGCGACGACGTGGTCGATCCCGTGTATTTCTGGGAGTGCGCAAGCGGCGGGTTTCCGCCGTCCGGCATGACGTTTTACGACGGCCCGATCGACGACTGGCAGGGCGATCTGTTCGTTGGCAACCTCGCCGGCCAGTATCTCGGTCGGTTTTCGGTCGACGGAACCGCTGTCACCGAACGCGAACCGCTGCTCGCCGACCGCGGCTGGCGGATCCGTGACGTTGCCGTCGCCGATGGCGACCTGTACGTCGTCGTCGACGCCGACCCCGCGCCACTCGTTCGGCTGACGCCGACTGCGTAGGACAGCAGTGATTTTTATTATTCGGGGTGTACCTCGCCGCTCGCGCTGCTCGGGAATACAGCGCACGGAGTTAGTACGGTGTTCGCCGGGCGGCCCACAACAAGCCTCCACCAAGACTACTTGCGACCACCACCCAGAAGACAAACTCTGGCGATGGCACAAACAACCCCCGCTGATTGAGCAGGGAGCGACGTAGAACCTCCATCCCGAGGTATCCAAGTGAGATGACGCTACTGTTCATCAGCAGGTATCGCAACCGTTTGGTATGAGAAATACTCTCGGCACAGACAATTCCTCCGATACAGAGTAGCGGAATCGAACCGAAATCGAAAGGGCGGATTACGGCAGGTAACTGCATCCGTGCAACCTGGTACACAAAAACCCCGTAGACCGTTCCGTAGAGCAACTGGCGCTGCCGTATCGAGAGATATGACGGCAGCGAGAGCGACGGCAGGTCGATGGCTGAAAGGGACACATCCGACGAGAATAGACCGCCGACCGGCCCCAACGCGTCTGACCCCGCGAGCAGATGCGTGGCGTAAACGGTGTTTCCGTTGACCCAAATACCGATACCGTCGTACTTCATTTTGGAGTTCAGCAAATTGTCACGGTGGGGCTTTGAGTTCATCCACTGCGCTCGCAATTTGTGCGCGACTTCTCCTGGGTCCCGACCGTGGGTTTTTGCACAATTTTCCGCAATCCGACTGAAGCGACTCGGGGCGCGATCGGACGGTCCCAACCCGTCGAGATTGTGAGTTAGGATTCCCTTTCGGGCCATGTTCCGACTGTGATTCCCGGCGGCTTTGATGAGGCCCACTCTCCCAGATAGTGGTCTGAGATCCCGTTTTTTTCGCTCCTCATTCAATAATCCATGGAGCTTTCGGGAAGTCTTGTCCGCGAGCCTCTTGGCTTCCATCTGAGTAACATGTAATTGTATCTGGTATAATAATTCTGCCCTCTGTATACATCACAACCCGTATATAATATCACATATTGAACATTACAACAGAGAGAAATCAAACGAAATCACCCCGTTCATTTGCTGACTTTCGGCAGTCTTCGTTTCACCTAGTCGTGCCGAAAGCACCGCATTCCGGTGAACACCATCGCCATTCCGTGGTCGTCGGCCGCTGCAATCACGTCCTCGTCGTTGACGCTCCCACCGGGCTGAATCACGGCCGAAACGCCTTCTTCGGCCGCAGCCTCGATTCCATCGGGGAACGGGAAGAACGCATCTGAGGCCATCACGGCTCCCGCTGCAGTTTTGCCCTCTGCGTCACGTCCGGCCTTCTTCCCGGCGAGTTCGACGGCATCGACACGCGAGACTTGGCCAACACCGAGGCCGACCGTCTCGGTTCCCGATGCAAAGACGATGCCGTTGGATTTGACGTGTTTGAGCGTTTTCCACGCGAACGCCATTGTTTCGAGTTCCTCCTGTGTTGGGTCGCGCTCGGTGACGACCTCGAACGCGTCGATTCCGGGACTCGCGAGGTCACGCTGCTGGACAAGCCGCCCGCCAACGATCGGTTTTTCGGCCATTGTTTCGCTGATCTCGTTCAACTGGCCAACGTCGAGCACGCGCAGGTTCTGTTTGTCGGTCAGCACGTCGAGCGCGGCATCGGTGTAGCCCGGGGCAATGACGACCTCTTTGAACGAGTCAACGATCTCTTCGGCTGTTTCGGCGTCGCAGCGGCGGTTGAGCGCGACCACGCCGCCAAAGGCGCTCTTTGGATCGGTTCGCAACGCCTTGTCGTAGGCGTCGGCCAGCGAGTCGGCGACGGCACAGCCCGCCGGATTCGTGTGTTTGATCACCGCGGCGGCGGGCGAGTCAAACTCCTTGATGAGGTTGAGCGCGCCGTCGGCATCATTGTAGTTGTTGTAGCTGAGCGCTTTTGCGCCCTCGTTCAGCTGGTCGGCGGCGACGACGTTGGCCTCCTCGCAGGCGGTGTCGGCGTAGACTGCCGCGTCCTGATGGGGATTTTCGCCGTACCGGAGCGTGTCGGCGAGGTCGTCGGAGACGACGCGCCGCTGGGGGAACTCCCCACCCGTGTCGCCCGCGATTTCGACGCGGCCGGTGTCGTGATCGACCGACAGCTGGTTTTCAGCAGCCCACCGGACGGCCCGCGGGTAGGCGGTGAACTCTGCTTCGTACAGCACCCGCTTTTTGAGATCGCCAGTCGTGTCGTCCTCGTACACGGGCACGGCTTCTTGCGTGACGATCGGGCCGGCGTCGACGGCTTCGGTGACGACGTGAACGGTACAGCCGGTCATTCGGACGCCAGCATCGAGCACCTGCTCGTGGGCATCCATGCCGGGAAACGCCGGCAGCAACGAGGGATGGATGTTGAGCGTGAGCGGTGTGTTCTCGATGAACGTCTCGGTCAGCACGCGCATGTAGCCGTCGAGACAGACGAGATCGAAATCGTAGCCCGAGAGCGTGTTGAGAATTCGTTGTTCGTGTGCCGCCCGTGACTCACCCTCGTTGCGGGTGACGACTTCGGTGGGAATGCCACGTTCGGAGGCGGCCTCGATGACCGGCGCGCCTTCGGTGTTGGTGAGGACGATGCCGAGTTCGGCTCCACCGGGGGCTCGATCGGCGAGATGTAACAGGTTACGGCCACGGTTGCTGGCCAGACCGGCGATTTTGCACATATCTCTCGCTTTCCGGCAGGCCGAAAAACAGTTGCGGTCGGGCCGTGGTGTTGTACACGAATACGGATAGATTCCGCGTGTTTCACCGTCAAGAACCCGAGCCCTATACACCGAAGTGGTGGTTTTTGCGATCGGCCGGCCACTTCATCGACACGCTTTTGCGAGTTCCACGGGCAGGCTTCGGTATGACTGACCTTCCGCGTGCGGACCCGCTGTCTGCGGTGTCGCCACTCGATGGGCGGTACGTCGGGCGAACCGCGCCACTATCACCCTACGCCAGTGAATCAGCGCTCATGCGGGCACGTGTCCGCGTCGAGGCCGACTACCTGTGTGCGCTTGCGTCGCTGCGGGCGATCCCACTCGACCTCTCCGCAGCTAAGCAGGCGGCCATCCGCGACACATACGAGACGTTCGACGCTGAAGACGCCCGGCTGATCAAAGCGCTCGAAGTCGAAGGAGCCGCCGGCTACAGCGCGACCAACCACGACGTGAAAGCCATCGAGTACTTTCTGCGCATTCGACTGGCCGAAGCCGACGCGATCGACGACGCTGAGTCGCTCTATCCGTGGATTCATTTCGGTTTGACGAGCGAGGACGTCAACAACCTTGCCCACCGCCTGTTGGTTTCGGGTGCAGTCGACGAGGTGTTGCTTCCGGCGCTCGGCAACATTCGCAACGTACTCACCGACCTCGCTCACGAGCACCGCGATCTGTCAATGCTGGCGCGAACGCACGGACAGCCGGCGACGCCGACAACGTTCGGCAAGGAACTCGCCGTCTACGCTGCTCGCCTTGGAACCACGATGGGTCGCGTTCGACGGGCGACCGACAGGTTGTCGGGCAAACTGGCCGGTGCATCTGGAACCTACGCCGCCCATCACGCCGCCTATCCCGACGTCGACTGGCAAGCGTTTTCGCGCCGGTTCGTCGCGGACCTCGGGTTCGATCACACCGCGTTGACGACGCAGGTCAACCCGTGTGATGATCTGGCGGCCGTGTTCGACGCGCTCCGCGGGACAAACAACGTCCTCATCGATATGGATCGCGACATGTGGCTCTACATTTCGGATCGGTATCTCGGCCAACGCGCGACTGCGGGCGAAACCGGCTCGTCGACGATGCCGCACAAAGTGAACCCCATCGATTTCGAAAACAGCGAGGGCAATCTCTCGAAGGCGAATGCGGACCTCACCTTTCTCGCCGACTACATCACGACCTCCCGACTCCAACGAGATCTCTCGGATTCGACGGTCAAACGCACCATCGGCGGCGCGTTCGCCCACTGTCTGATCGGCTACACGAAGGCGGAGACCGGCCTCGGAAAAATCGTGCCAAACGCGCAAGTGATGGCCGACGAGTTGGCCGCAACGCCCGAAGTCATCGGCGAGGCCGTCCAGACGATTCTTCGACGCGAGGGCGACACCGATGCCTACGAACGGGTCAAGGAACTCACCCGTGGCAAGCAGGTCACGCTCAATGACTTCTACGCGTTGTTCGAGTCACTCGATGTCGACGAGGCGGTTCGTGAGGAACTGTTGGCGCTAACGCCCGCAGGCTACACTGGGATTGCCGACGACCTTGTCGACGAACTCCCGTAGCGTTACTCGGGACTTCAGCGAGTATCGACGGTCTCAGCGATTGTGCGAATGGGCGACAACGACTGGCGAGTCCGCGCCGCGCTGGACACGCTTCGACAGCGAGCCAAACACAAATCGTTCGAGGGGGCCGACCGTCGGCGCACCCATGACGGTCAGATCGTAGTACGTCGACTGTTCGATGATGGCTTCGGCGGTGTTTGTGGCCTCAAACAGCCACGTGTCGACCCGCTCGGGATCAGCAAGCTCTGTAGCCATCTCGTCGAGAACGCGTTGGCCTCGCTCGCGGGCCTCGTCGCTGTCGGATTCAACAACGTGAAACAGGTCGACAGCGGCGTCATTGGCGACCGCGATCGCGTGGGCGGCTTCGGCGGCCAGATGGCTGTGTTGGCCGCCAGCGACCGGAACGAGCAACGATGCAATCGTCTCGATCTCGCCACGGCTATCGACGGTCAGTACGTCGGTTTCGCTCGCGAGCCGTTCGGCGGTGTCGGCCCACAAATCGGTCAGAAACGACGAGTCCGCCCCACGTTCGAGGACGAGTCCCGAGGGGTGGTGTTGGCTCACGATCGGCTGGAGGTTTCCACCCACGCGGAGCGGTGTCGTCGTCGTGCAGTACTCCTCGCGGTGGCTGTCGGGCAGCGCTGTCGACGACTCCATCTCATCGGCGACGGGGGCGGCGTTGGCAACGAGCAGATCGGTGTCGCGAGCACAGGCGAGTGCGTGCGCCACCGTCGCCGCCCGTCGCTGGGCCGTTTCGTCCTCAATCGAACCGAGCAAACACGCCCCAACGAGTGTCGAAATATCATTCCGTGACTGTGTGTCGGAGACCGCAATCATTGACCAGAGTATCGGCGCGCCCATAATAAATTCCACTGTCGTTTCACCACCGTGCTAGCATGGATCGAAGCGGCCGTCTCACCGAATTAATCGCCTTGCTGTCTATCGATTTACCTGTTATTGCAGACATGCGACCGCCTCGACCTCAACGAGTGAGTCGACGGCCAACGCGGTCACGCCAACCGCGCTTCGGGCAGGTTTCGGATCGGGAACTCTGCGGTCGTACGCTTCGTTGAACGCCGAAAACTGTGACATGTCGGTGAGAAACGCGGTCGTTTTCACGAGGTTTTCGGGCGTTGTTCCCGCCGCGTTGAGCACGCGCTCGATGTTGTCGAGCACCTGTTCGGTCTGTGTGGCCATGTCATCGCCGACGACGCGCCCCGCGCGGTCGACGGGGTGTTGGCCGGATACGTACACGAGGTCGTTGTGGATTACTGCGGGTGTATACGGTTCGCCGTCGTCGAACACGCTGTCGGGAAATATGTGCGCTGCCATACCATCGAATCGACGCCCACGAAAATAGGTTGCGCGGCTCTGTAGTCTGTGGCTTTCAGCAACTCACAGCCACTTGCTGACGTACGGGCCGTCCTGAATGTAGCCTTGTTTCTCGCGGTAGTACTCGCGCACGCCGATGCCCGAAATTACGCTGAGTTTGTCGAAACCGGCGTCGATAGCGAGTTCCTCGGCGTGTGCGAGCAGTGTTTGGCCGTAGCCACGATGTTGCCAGTCCTGTTTGCCCGCTTGCTGGCCGATTCCGGCCTCGCTGCCGTAGACGTGGAGTTCACGGACGATGGCCGCGTTCTGGAGTTCGCGTCGCACCGGATCGTTCGGAAACCGAAGCCGACAGAAGCCGATCAAGAGGTCTTCGACGGTGTCTTCGAAGCTAATGAAGTGCTCCGTTCCCCCACAGAC
>LKMJ01003426.1_pt1 | contig 14769 bp, 24 predicted proteins | sample 643391 | NCBI WGS metagenome assembly LKMJ01 (sample SAMN04112250, study PRJNA286221) | soda lake metagenome | biome: soda lake; feature: Kulunda Steppe; material: water; isolation source: sample PL-Br10 brine of Picturesque Lake | place: Russia: Kulunda steppe | collected 2010-07
GAGGGGTTACACTTTTATGGTGAAATAAAATGAATTTTAATGATATTCATGGTGAAGCCACACTTGCAGAGCACTGCAAGTGTGGATTAACCATGAACATCAATTATAACGGTCTCTCTCTGATTGCCTCAGTCTGTCTGTCTGTCTGTCTGTCTGTCTGTCTGTCTGTGCTTGTCTGCTTGTCTTTCAGTCTTCAAGCAGGCTCTTTAATCAAAGCGCCTCCAAGTAAGGCTTGCCCCTCACCTGCAGGTAGATTGCCGGCAACGGCGGCGCTCGCAGCTCTATGAGCTGTGAGAAGACTTGGAAAACGTACGGGTGGAATTCTTGGACATCCTACAGCACATTGACAGGCCCCCGAAAATGCTTAGTCTCATTCTTCCTGTAAGAAAGCATCGTTTTGACGGAACAGAAGTAAACTGCAACCTATTGTGTAAGGCAGGCATTCTAGCTTATGGACTTACGCTTGCGCGCAGCTAGGATAGTGTGTGTGTTCAATGCCCTCTGCTGCTTACCACACGCACCCCATGCAACTCCAATGGACAGCTGACCCCGTGTGCTCAGCAATCAGACGCTTGAGGCGTGTGGGTTTGCTTGCATCTCATACTGCAGGACGCGATCACCTGTTGCGGGACGCGATCACCTTATGAAGAACGCAACCACCTGCTGCAGGACGCAATCACCTGTTGCGGGACGCAATCACCCGTTGCGGGACGCACACCTGTTGCAGGACATGGTTGAACGCAGGGAAGAGCAGCTGCTCGAACGTGTCGATCATGGCAGGGTTGCCGCCGCCTACGTGCTTGATCAGGGCCGCCACCGACTCGAACAGGTAGTGGTTGAACCCAGGGTTGCGTGGGTTCTTGCACACCTGGGAAGGGGCAAGTCCATCAAGCAACGGCGAGCTTAACCCTTTAAGGACAGTTTATGACGCAGAGCTGAAGAAATTCTCTCACCCGCACATGAACAACGCGCACTGCTCTGATCACAGACAGGCCTGCTCAGCACCTGTTTCACAAAGGCATATGCGGCATGGCAGGTGTCTGGCAGTAGGTAGTGTAGGACCATACCGACAAGCAGCTCCTCGACTCGCGAGGAGCATGGAAGCCTTGCATTGCAAGACGGGCACGAACAGAAGGCAGTGTGACTGCTTGATGCCACATGCTGCTCGCCACATAAGACCAGCTCCCATTGCCAGGCAGGCAAGTACAGGGCTTCAGCCAGCACAGACCACCTCGACAAGCACTCGACCCACTGAGCCCAAACCTCTGTCAGAAGGTATGTGTGCCCTCCATCATGAAAGCAAGATTTTGACAAATGGAGGGATCATGCACTAGTCAGCACGGAGCCGGCCTATGTATTCTTACATTCACGAAACACGCACCTTCATACTTGGTGTACTGACGCTCAGGATATGCCATCAACATTCTATGCACTTGTATGTGTGCGTGTGTGAGGGGGCGGGTGGGTGTCATAAAAGCATCACATGCACAGCCAAACACACATCCAAACTGAGCAGCAAGCAGAGCACACGGGCACTCACGCGCCTATGTCAGCACGCACCCATCTCTGAGAGCGTGCGCCTCTCAGCCTTGGCTCACCTCAAGCAGCATGCGTGCAAGCTCCTGCAAGGCTACAGGTGCAACTGGCGCAACGGCGGCTCCCACAAACCTGTGAGCACACACACAGTTCAGGCAGGCACAGAGGTGGAGCAGGGCTTGGTGTGAGCACACGCAGTTCAGGCAGGCACAGGTGGAGCAGGGCTTGGTGTGAGCACACGCAGTTCAGGCAGGCACAGGTGGAGCAGGGCTTGGTGTGAGCACACACACACAGTTCAGGCAGGCACAGGTGGAGCAGCGCTTGGTGTGAGCCACCAGGCAGGAGGCGCAGCTGGGGCAGGTGCGCGCCATCAGGTGGGGAGTGCAGCTGGGGTAGGTACGCGCCATCAGGCGGGAATCCGCGCAAGTCTTTTGGCTGGGAGCGCGGGCTGAGGAAGGTCGCATGGCTGCAAGCACTGTGCACCTCCGCTCTGCAACAGGCGAGCGCAGCCAGCGTGCACGTGACCACAGCAGCTCAGTGCGCGTGCTCACCCGATGACGCGCGTGACTGCGCGCATGAGGTACTCGTTCTCCGAGCTTTCGGGCAGCTTGAAGCCAGCAAACAGTCGCTCGAACACGAGGGCCAGCTGGGACTGCAGGTCTGCAGGGGTCAAGCGCGTCTGGCCCTTGTCCTGCAGGCCACACATGAACGCGCAGACACCCGAGTACTGTTGGTGGCAGGGAAGGACAGAGGGCCACGGCTGCGGTGGCGCACATGCTGCCCTCCTCAACAAAAACCCACATGGAGGAGGGCAGCACGGCCCGCACAAGCAGGTGGCCCTGCCTACTCCGGCAGCCACCTAAGGTGCTTGCATCGCTGCATCTGTCCCTCTTCCAGCTCATCAGCTGGCCCCGTTCGGCAGGAACGGTGATCCAGGAACAGTGATAGGAAGCTCAAAACAGGTGGCTCAAAACTACAGACTGACACGACAGAGGCAGGCCAGGCTGGCACACCTTGACGGACAGCAGCTTCTCGATCGCGATGGCCGCATACGAGTGCACCACATTGAATTCCGACCCGAGCAAGGCCACCAGTAGAGGGAACACCGTCAGCAGGACCTCCTTGGGGAGCAGCGATCTGCAGGCGCCCAGGCATGTGCTCGCCACGTCAACACCGGGCGCGCTTGGCAGCAAGAGAGGCGGGCGCACTTGGGCGTGCACTGGTAGGCGAGTGTTCAGTGCACCATGGAAGGCGCATCTGTGCTGCCCTCACTTGCATGCTCAGGCAGGAAGCGCGCTGCATGCTCCTGCTCCACCCTGAGCCAAGCCACTGCTGAGCAGCTGTATTGAGCAGATGCCTGTGCTGAGCAGCCGCCAGGGCTGAGCAGGTGCCAGTGCTGAGCAGATGCCTGTGTCCAACAAATATCTGTGCTGAGCAGATGCCTGTGTTCAACAAATACCAGAGCCGAGCAGATGCTTGTACTGAACAGATGCCAGTGCTTGAACGCCAGTACTGAGCAAAGCCTACTCCATTCAGAGCCTCTGCTCGCAGAATAGCAGGAGCATGCTGTTAAACATTGCCCGACTTTCCCCTCGCGTCATCTTGCACGCTGCTTGTGTTCCTTAATGGCTGCACTTTCCCATGGAAGTTTGGCAGCAGATTGGGAAATTGTGCAAATTGAGAACGAGCTCGCAGGTTCCTTGCCTTTACCTGTTCGAGGCAGCATGGCATGCGTACAGAGCTTTGCAATCATTTTAGGGGCACTCAACTCATCGCCACATGCCATCCTACTCAGCCATTAGCATGCATGAGCTTGCACAGAGCCTAGAGTTGTACATGGATGTTCATGCACAAACCCAACACAGTAGTTGTTGCATCCCATCGTTTGTGGAGGCTCGCTCGAACCCCATCAGACGTTTTCCCTGCTGTCATGCAACCTTAAACATCAAAGCTTGCAAACTCTGAGCCTGCAGGTCTGATTCAATTTGCATGGATGGTTTGCCACTTGCAGGTTCAAATACAGCAAATGAAGCACAATGTTTTCGTGGCAACCTCACCATCAGCAGTCTGTACACGACCGACCGCACCTGAAGGTGGTGACGAACTTGATAGCATCTGCCTTCAGAATAGGCAGGTCCGAGGATAGTGGGGACTGGAGCTCCGGTAGGATCTACCCCCAAGTGTGCATGCATGTGAGTATGAAAAGGTGCAGAGCTTCAATTGTAGTGAGACAGGAGAGTGACCCAAGGGTCGGTAGACGAATGATAGGCGGGCAAAGCAATGCAGGTACGGAAAGACACACGCGGGGCTGCTTGCAGCGCGCATGGCATGCGTGGGGCACCCTCCCTGGCTGGTCCCTGTGGAGCAATACGCAGAAGTGTGCTCTACTCCGCAGGTGCAGCATGTGTGCCTGCATCTGGCAGGCAGGAGGGAGCTGCTCCAGCGCAGGCCACTAAAGCTCGCTAACAAGGGGGCAGCTGATTTGGGCTCGCGACTCGTGCATGCACAGGTCGTGCACAGGACCCGTGCACAGGACCCGTGCACGCACAGCTTGCTAACAAGGGGCCAGCTGCACAGGACTCATGCATGCACAGCTCGCCCACAAGGGGGCAGCTGGTTTGGGCTGGCGACTTGTGCATGCACAGCGGCGGTGAGCGCATGGTAGGAAATCATAGATGCGATACGAGTTTACACAGCTCCTTGCAGCACCGCACGCCACCGCTCTAGGCAGGCAGGCACTTGCAGCACACCACATGCCAGTCTGCCATGAGGACAGACACACGCCTGAGCGCGCCACAGCAAGCTTGCAGCGCAGTTGCTTTCTGGCTTCTGGGGCGCCACCTTGCTTGTTTTGCCCGTGCCCTTTTCTGTGCTGGTCGCCTGTGGCCTGACAGGCTTCAGCATGGCCTGACTGGCTTCAGCATGGCTGCTGACAGGCTTCAGCATGGCTTCAGCATGGCCTGACAGGCTTCAGCACAGCCGCCCTTGTCTGGCAGGTGCAGACATGTCACCCTTACCTCACCTTACTGGCTCACCTTACTGGCTTATGTCACCCTTACATCACCTTACTGGCTCACCTTACTGGTTTATGTCACCCTTACCTCACCTTACTGGCTCACCTTACTGGCTTATGTCACCCTTACCTCACCTTAGTGGCTCACCTTGCTGGCTTATGTCACCCTTACCTCACCATACTGGCTTATGTCACCCTTACCTCACCTTACTGGCTCACCTTACTGGTTTATGTAACCCTTACCTCACCTTACTGGCTCACCTTACTGGCTTATGTCACCCTTACCTCACCTTAGTGGCTCACCTTGCTGGCTTATGTCACCCTTACCTCACCTTACTGGCTTATGTCACCCTTACCTCACCTTACTGGCTCGTGCCCCAGGTCATGCACGCGCTGCTCACGCCAGCCACCCAGCGGCGGCCTCATGGTGGCAGGCAGCTGCACATCAGTTGCCCTGTCGCCGCGCCACCGCCGTGCCGCACACACACCTGGGAGCCGAAAAAGTCTTGGATGTTGACAAACTCGTTGGTGCTGGTTGCGCCGTGGGACGCTGCAGCCAGCGAGGAGAGCCCAAGAGCAAGGCGCGGGGGGTAAGAGGCACGCGCAGCTGAAACAGTGCTGCATGGCTGCGTGCGTACCCACCTTCGCCCCGCCTCCAGGTCTACCAACCTGGATAAATGGCCGTGGTTGACGGGCGGGTGGTCTAGGCAGACCGGCTTGCATCATTTCAGCAGGCAGCTGGCGCAGCCTTGCGTCATGAACTGGAGCCAACGAACCATGGCAAACGCGTATGCACCCCAACCACTCGCTGACCTTGTTTTTAGCGTGTTCTCAAAAGCTCTGGGCGTGCACACTCACCGGTCTTCCCCTTCACAGTCAGCGCCAGCACAAGGTAGATGGCAGTGTCTTTGCTCTTCCAGTTGGCAGCCGGGTTGGTGGCATACTCTGCCAGCATCGCCTGCAGCCCGCACCAATTTGGTGACGCACGTATGATTACACAGCCCACCAACTTGGTGACGCACATACGATACCGCACAGCGCACCCGCCACCACGCGCAGCGGCTGATGCAGGGAAGGGCACCAAGCGCAATCTCAATCTCACAAGTGCAGTTGTGCGGAAGAGTCATGACGACCAGCTGCGCTCCACTGTCAGACAGAAAGCATGGTGTCGCTGAAGCCCATCGAGACTGAGCCTGCTGCGGCGGTGCGATCACGCCTGCCAGGGCCTCATGCCTGCCAGGACCTGGTTACCCCCTGACAGTCCAGCTGCAGGTCCTCAGACTATAACACACACATATTCATAGGAGCGCCAAGCATACATTGAATGCTTCAATTCGAAACCCACACATATTCATGGAAGCGCCAAGCACACATGAAAGGTGTGACATGCGGCGTAAGACCCCATGGAGAGAATGGGTGCTGGGGTGCCGAGAGGGATTGGGATCCGCGCCTCTCTGCTTTCGCAAAGCGCAGAGCAGTGGACACAAAAGATGCCGCACCCTGGGAGGTTGGTAGGTATCAAGGAACCAAGGTTTCACAGGCGCATGCACGTACACACCCATGAAAAGAGCATCAGCCCCCAGATTCATGGCCAGTCGGGGCAAGACACACAACGCCGCCAAGAGCACCCAATCCCGACGCCTGCTCGCACATGCACACGCACGTGCACACCTGCGGACAAAACAGGCCTTCCGATGCTCCCACAGCCATTGGGAGCAGCATGCAGCACCAGGGTGCGGAGCTCATCTGACATGTCGCAGCTCATCCGACATGTTGCCTGCCTGCTAGGGGCCTTCAGGTCAGGTCATTGGGCACACCTGCTTCTTGTAGCCGGAGGCAAAACATGGGAGGCCACCTCACCCATCCCCCGCAGCTGATGGCCCACAGGCAGCCCACCTTGCGCTGCTGCTGACGTACCTGCACGTAGCCAGTGAACAGCTGGGTAACCTGGGATGGGAACTTCTCGGTCAACGACTTCACGAGGTCGGCTGCCGCGCGGCGCCTGGTGTCGCTGTCCGACCCCTCTGCGTCCCGGCGGATGTACTCCAGGGGGTTCATCTCAAACACCTGCCAGGGCCAGGGGGGCGGTGCACACGCGCACTGGTGAGCAGGCGCGTCTGGGTCAATCCAGTCCAGGCGCAAGGGATCCATCTCCAAGGCCTGCCAGGGTTAGGGGGGCGATGTGCACGTGTACTTTGGAGCAGAGGCCTCAGGCTTCATCCGCGGTCCCACCCCCCCAATGGTACCCGACCCACGAGCATGTGAGCAAGGCAGGCACGGGCCATGCCAACAGCCCCAGCTATGGATGGCGCACACGTTACTGACAGCTGCCACATGTCCCTGATGTGCACCTGCTGGCCTACACATCGCTCAAGATTTGATCCTGGAGCTCTGGATGACAACCCTTTAGTCCTGGAGCTCTGGACGGCAATCCTTGATCACCGCACCCTCAACAGCGTCCCCCTCCCCCCTCCAAGTTCTGGCAAACAAGTGACAGGTCCCACACCTGCACCCACACCCACCCTACACCCTGGACTTGCTTGGCGCCCTTTGTTGGGGCACATGCGCGATTTGCCCCCTTAACTCATGGCACCACCTTTCCCAACCTCTTGTCCAACCCCACGCTTGCCCCAGCAGCAAAGCACACCCCTGCAGCAAAGCTGCAGCATGGAGTGGACTGAGGCTGCAGTCACATTCCATGCCTGCTCAGCTCCAACGGCGAGAAACGGACGCATGCCAAACGAAACACGCAGAGGCACCGAAAATTGGACACGTACACACCCCATGCACACACACATACAGGCACAAGCACGCACTCTGACCAAACCCCACCTCTTGGTCGTCCTCGCGCACGCGCAGGTTGGGGATGATGATGGACTCGCAGATCTGCTGCAGCGTCCCAGCATCCGCAAAGAGCTTATGGTGCACGCTCTTGGCGACAGTGGTGAGGAAGCGGATGGCGCTCATGGCCAGGTTGTCCTGCGCGCACGTGGCATGGCATACGACCACTGAGAAGCATGCGCTGTGAAGCGCGCACAGGCATACACATGCAAGCAGGCGGCCCAAGTGGTCCTCCCAAAAATTGGAGAGAAGCGTGCCCGACACAAACACGCGTGCATGCATACATGTACAGACATAGGCGGATGGACATGCATACATGCACGCACACACATGGACACACACATGCACGCACACATGCACACACACATGGGGTCTCACCTGGCCAGGTTTGAGCGACACCTTCATGAGCAGACCCCACACGTCTGTCACAAATGTCTGTAGGTACTTGGCAAACTCCTCCTCATTCATCTCCATGAACTGCACGCAGCGCGCAGCAAGGCCCCGCACGCACTTAGAACGAGGGGGGAGAGGCAGAGGGGACAGAGGGCAGGTGGAGGATGGCAGCCCAGCCCAGCCGAGTGGAGCACGATGCAGGCTGTGTGCGCGGGCTGTGTGCTGGACAGCCGCTGCCACCCGTGTGCGTTTACGTGCACGTTCATGTGCAAGTGCTGGAGCATGTGCAACTCAAGTGAGCGTGAGTTCGAGCTTTGAGTGAACATGTGCATGAGCTTGAGTTGCAAGAGCATGCGCCTGTGTCTGAAGCCACAGGGTGAACGCGTCCAAGCAAAACCATGAGCCCCTTTTGGTTCCGCCCCAGCACATGGACGCACGTGCGCTCAAACCCATATTTAAACACGCGCACATATATACAAACTGTGCCCAAGCAACAGCCGCAGCATAAGCCTGCCAGCTATGTGCGCACCAGGTTGATGTTCTGGCAGGCGGCGCTGCGCACAGCGTCCAGCACCGACTCCTTTTCAGGGTCTGCCTCCGCGAGCGCTGGGTTGTCTGGCAGGGCAAGGTAGGTGTGGAACTCGGCCATCCACTGGTCCAACTGGCTCTCGATGAGCTGCGAAAGCACAGAGGTGCAGGCACCGGGGGTTGCAGCATGGGGCACTGGGGCAGTGCAACACCTTTAAACCAAGCTTGGCACGCAAAGGGATGGAAGCAAGGAGTCGTGGCCCAGCTGGCGATGAGCGGCGCGGGCGTAGAGGGTTGCAGCATGGGGCACTGAGCAGTGCAACACCTGTTAACCAAGCCTGGCACCCAAACGGACAGCAGCAGCGGGACTGCCAGTATACTTTGTCCAGCAGGCTTTTGTAGAGCGGCCCAGGCATACAGGAGTGTGAAGGGGCCATGCACTGACCCAGCTGGCTTTTGAAGAGAGCGGCGCAGGCATACTGAGGAGTGTGAAGGGGCCATGCGCTGGCCCAGCTGGCTGTTGAAGAGAGCGGCCCAGGCGCAGGCGCATACACGCACACCAATGCACGCATGTCCGTGCCAAAGGAGCCTGTAACGATGTATGCAACGGACCACATTAGAGCACGCGTGCACGCACGCACACATGCATACACACACAAGAGCACGCATGCACACATACATACACACACAAGAGCAAACGTGCATGCACGCACACATGCATACACACACAAGAGAACACATGCAAGCACGCACACATGCATACACACACGAGAGCACGCGTGCACGCACGCACATATGCATACACACACGAGAGCACACAACGCCATAAGGGGGCAAGTGGCATTCAAGGTGCTCCTGCCATCAGCCATGCCGGTTGATGGGGCTGCTTGCATTGGTTGGATGGGCGCAAAGGTCTGCGCTCTGGATGAAAGAGGGCCAAGCAGGCGCACAGCATGTCTCATTCAAGCAAAGGTGCCCTGCAATGGCTGATGGGCACAGCAAGCACGGAACAGAGCAAAGAAGGCAAGCACGGAGCCAGCAAAGAAGACAAGCACGGAGTAAAGCAAAGGAGACAAGCACGGAGTAAGGCAAAAGAGTAAGGTTGGGCAGGGGTCTCGCCAAGACTTGCCGACGACGAGACTCGGCGAGTCTCGCCGAGTCTTTTTGGGGGATGGGGGGGACCCTCGTCACCGACGAGTGTCACCTGTTTGACTGGTAAACGCCGTTATTGTGCAAAAATGTGCTAGAAACCCCCCAAATTACCCCAAGCCATTAATAACATTTTAAGATAAATTTACAATGAGGGACGAGTTGGTGTGGGACGATGAGGAGCGTGATGATGTGATAAACATGACTGACAGGGTAATGGGCTACCAATCCTTCCAGAGAGCTAGCAGCCCTGCCAATGTATCTTCAAACATGTGAAAGAATGGAGGGAGAAAGGGAAGGAAAGCACTTGGCAGCAGCAGGCAATTCAGACCCCACCATTGTAGACTGAGGTCTATCAACTTTGAAGAATTCTTGGGCCTGTGGGCTTCCAAGCATGGCTTCCCCACCCTTGCCACAGTGCAGCTGCTATGCATGCTCCCACAGCTTGTGTCTGCGAGTGTAACTGGTCAGTTTGGGGCCAGATGTGCACCAAGCACTGCTCAAGGCTTGCTTTGGCGCGCACAGAAGCTGATTTACATCTGCTGCAGCACAAGGACTTATCTGTGGGCGACCTGGAGTCCAGCCTGCAGCTCTAAACAAGATGAAAAAAGGCCAAAAATCAAGCAGCTAGGTTGATAAGGGTGGAATTGAGGGGGGAGGAACCGGTGGGGAGAGGATGGAGCAGCCTGTGACTCATCCCGGCCTCTGGAAGGCCCGATCCTGTTAAAACAATTCATTTTTAATTATATCAAAGTACCATGAAAATTTTCAGGTCGAAAGGATACGCCTGTAAAAAGCACTTTTCTAACGATAATCTGACATCTAGGCCCTACCCATCTACAACGAGTCTCGGCGAGCCTCGGCGAGTCTCTTTGGCAGACTGGACCACCCTATTTACCCATCCTTACAAAAGAGACAAGCACGAAGCGAGCGAAGAAAGCATGGAGCAAAGTAAATGAGACAGAGCGAGCAAAGAATGCCAATGCCCCTGACCTCCACCTCCTACCCTGAGCCTCATGAACTCCGCGCCCTCACCCTGCCCTCTAAACCCTGTCCTGCTTGACATAGCAGCACGCCTCCCCATATCACAGCAAGGTCACATTCCCCCCCCTTTCCCGTCACCAGCGTGACGCTCCTTTCCCTTATTGCGGTGCAAGCATGCGTGTGTATCTCCACCCACCGGCGTCAGCCCAGGGGCGTTGAGGGAGAAGAAGATGCGGAACACGAGGCGCACAGAGGCCAGCAGGGTGCGCAGCGCCGCGGGGTCTGCGGTCTGGGGCAGCTGCGCAGGTGATCAGAGGTGGCCGATAGGACCATCACCATTACCCATCACATTAGAACTATCACGTTAGGACCATCATAATAGAACCATCAGCAGGGATTTGGGTCTGTGTTTGATTGTACGGGTGGTGCTTCTGAACAGCAACTGAAGCCAGGGCTCCAGAAGCCTCCGGTGAGAGCTCGTGTGTGCCACCAAGCAAGCAGGCTCAACATTCCAGCCTAGAGCAAACCAAGCAAGCAGGCTCGACATTTCTCCCTAGACCAAACCAAGCAAGCAAGCTCGGCATTTCTCCCTAGATCAAACCAAGCAAGCAGGCTCGACATTTCTACCTAAATCAAACCAACCTTGCTACTATCCAACAGTCAGGAGCATGCAGGAGGCCCGCTCGTTCGAGGCACCACCCCAAATGACATGCAACGCCTGAACACACCGTCAGTGAACACCCACAACTCCTCTGCCACGACTCTCTGCCATGTGGCCTCCCCCCTGAGCCAGTCCCTACCCCTTCCTGCTGTGTGACGGGCCCAAAGACAGAGGCCCGCAGCATTGCTACATGACATCACGAAAAATCCCACACGCTGCACGGAAGGACCTTGCCATGCCAGCCGGTACGCGTTCAGGAGGATGAAGGGCAGGCTAGGTTTGCAGGCCAGGGAGCACGGGGCTCGGGGGCACACAGGAGGGTTGATGTAGCCGTAACACTGGTAAGCCATCACCCTTGACCCTGACCTAAAACAGCTGGTACCTGGCTGCTCACCTGCGCACTCAGCATGGCCTGCGTCTTCAGCAGCGCGGGGGCAAAGGCATCCTGAGAGCTGGCAAGCTCCTGCACCATTGCGTCAGAGCTGTATTGGTTCCGGTACCTGCAATGCAGGGCGCGCACATGCATCATGTGTCCCCGAACGTATGCGCACTCGCCGTGCAAAATTTGAGGCATTTGTGTATTCAGGCACAGGCATCGGCTGCAATCGCAGCGCGCTACGGTGCTTGCAAGGCTGAGTCCATGGACACGCATGCTCCTCTGGGTGCGCTCGCGCACATTCTTGGCACCTGCTTACGCTAACACACAGGTCTGGTCTCTGCACACAAGCATGCATGTGCGCAGCACGGGGGCGCCCCCTAACACCCCTTCCTCACACTCATGCACACCTTTTGAAGATGCTGTTGGCAGTGGCCAGCACGCCGCTTAGGGTCGCCACGTCCCCACCAGCCTCCAGCTTCTGCACCAGCTCTGGCAGTAGAGTGGGCCTGGGCGCGGAGCGGCACGCATGCAGAGAGGCATTAGGGCATGAACAAGCTCCAGTGGCGCATACCGTGTGTGTGCGCGTGTGTGCAACAGGGCTGGCCCAGGCAGAGTGCATGCCAAGGTGAGCACCTTCAACAGGAATACCTCCTGCAATGTCAAGGACGCGTGCACATATACCCACCCCAAGACATCCCCTCAGGAGCCAGTGTGCTGTGGCTGCATGCTCCAGCAGGCGCGCTGCTGGCTGGCACTCATCACAGGTGCGCTGCTGGCTGGCACTCATCTCAGGTGCGCTGCTGGCTGGCACTCATCACAGGTAGTGCAAGCCCTTGTGGAGCAGCTCCTGTGCACCCTGAACCTTGCAAGACAGCCATGGCCATCAACCGGCTCCACAACACAAAAACTGCAAGCAGCAGCGGCTTACAAGCATACAAAATGCTAGGGCCACTGGATTCGAAATGCACGCGCCGCTAGCACACCACGCCTGCTCAACACAGAAGCCACAGTGGCACCTGCCTTGGAGGACAGGAGCTGTTGACTCCATGGCTTGGACTCACCATGGAGGAAGATTTGGAAGTGCTGGGCACATCACAGCACACACACAAAAAAAAAAACACGCACACGCTTACACACATACACTCACCAGTTGCGTGGGAAGTCATGTGCACAGATGATGGATAGGGCCTCGCTGAGCTGGGCTTGGATGAGGGGCGGCGTGCTGAGCATCAGGTCAGGCAAGGTGGCCTTAATCTGGGCCTGCGCGGTGTGAAGGTGATGTCGCAAACTGTTGGCATGCTGGGCACAAAATCAAAAAAGGGCGGCTACAATCTGAGCCTGCCAAACAAAATTCACCCATCAAACGGGTGCACTACCACACTTGCATTCTGCCTGCAGCTGCACAGCTCGATATCTGCCAGCACAAACCCTGCCCGAAGCACACCTATGACAAACATGAGCGGTGCAAGAGGCAGCGGATAAGTTACACACCCCGCTTGTGCAAGGAAGTCTGCAGGGCCTGCAGGGTAATGGCTAGCAGTCACCCTGAGCATCAGGCACTCCCTTAAGTGGGTGACGTGCGCTCACCTTCTCGGCATCTGGCAGAGGCAAGGTCCCACTGTACGCATCCGCCTCCGTGGGGGCCTACATGACAGCAGACAACAGCATAACACAATGCAGACGAATCAGAAGAGTTTTGAGAATCATGTTTTGCATCCACTGTACGCGAAGGACACTGGCATGCATGCGGTGTGCGTGGTGTGCTAGCTGACGGGAAGCCAAAGGGGGCTGGGCTGTGCTGGTGGCGGCTGGGTTCTCTGCCGAACGCAAACTGGTGTGCCGTCTCACTTGGGTGTGGCAGTCTAATACGTGTACAGTCATCTGGTTCCATAACACTTTCTGGAGGCTGTGCTCCCCACCCTTGCCTGGCGGGCATGATCCTGTTAGTGTGCTCAGCACCAGTTGCGCACAAATCCACACCCACACCTGAGCAAGAAATACCACACCTCAAACGAACATGAGCGCGCAGTGCAGCTCATCAGAACTGCATGCACAGACCTGACATGCTGCACAAGCAGGTTTGACTTCCCATGTGCACCCTATCTCACCCACCCAGCGGTACTTGATGAGGTTCTTGAAGCTGACAGCAGCCGCCTGGCGCACTGCCGTGTCTACAGTGGTCGTTGCCACGAGCTGCATGGGCAGTGCGGCGCAAGGAGAGAGATGTGGGAAATGGACTCTTTCTTCCAACCGCCAGCAGGAGGTGCTCCAGCCTGTGCAGTCTGCCATAGATCATTGCAAGAACTGCAACACATCTTCCTGTAGCCCATGGAGCCCCACCTGGAGCAGAGTGATGCAGTATCCCGGTTGAGCTGTCAGGGTCTTGAGCTCCAGCTCGGCTTGCTGAATGATCGCCTGTGTGTGGTCACGCCCGAGTCCCCTCAATTATCATTGACACGCAGTTGTTGCGGATGCGCGTGTGATAGAGGGTAATACCCGTGGCAGCAATTCTCCCCGGCCTACATCAAATGTAGGCTCCTTCTGATCCGCGAGAGTGAAAACACCACCGTACCTTATCTGGCGCAAGCGTCTTGGTGAAGACCAGCGCCAAGGCCTGTATGGCATCCGCCATCGCTCAGAGTGATCACTGAGAAGTAAGCTGTGACGCAAATGTTAACGTCTGAAACGTTTACATCATTTTTGACAAATTTTTTTCAATTGATATCCACGCATACCCATGCGTATGGCCTTTCATCGTGGAGCGCATTTCACTTCATTCCATTGTTATCAAATTGCTTCTACCATCCAACCTCATTTGGACGTGAAGGAAGATGGACGGTAGCAGCTCAGAGGAAGATGAAGAGATGCAGCAGCAGCAACAGCAGCAGGAGTGGGAGCAGTGGGAAGATGATGTTGAGGGTGATAGCGAGCCAACACCCAGCTTGTTCAACCCCACCTACTTGCTGCCCTCCCCGCTGGCGGCCATCGAGCATGACGCTCAACAGCATGACTTCAACCTCCTCAATTTTGCATTCCAGGTAACATGTTGGCAGGTAAAATGCTGTCCTGAAGCGTTTACAAGTGTTCTGCCCCCCCAGAGTGTGAGCACACACCGGCCAGCACACGTGATGCGCGCACGCTTCCGAGCACAAGAGTCTGCTCACTCATGCCTGCACACACACACACACACACACACACACACACACACACACACACACACACACACACACACACACACACACACACACACACACACACACACACACACACACACACACACACACA
>LKMJ01003427.1_pt1 | contig 14764 bp, 12 predicted proteins | sample 643391 | NCBI WGS metagenome assembly LKMJ01 (sample SAMN04112250, study PRJNA286221) | soda lake metagenome | biome: soda lake; feature: Kulunda Steppe; material: water; isolation source: sample PL-Br10 brine of Picturesque Lake | place: Russia: Kulunda steppe | collected 2010-07
GGCAGCGGCGCTGATTAGTCAGTCAAACCTTCATTGAGCCGGATCCTCGCTTGAGCCCGCAGCTCGGCGAGGACAGCCTCAAAGGCAATCTCACTGTCTATTTGGCGTAATGAATCCGCTAATTGATCGGTTGCCTGCAAGTCGATCTCCGAGACATCGCCGTCCCTGACACCACTTAACTGAACAACCGCCCACCCAGTATTTGTCGCAAGGGTCTCAACCGTACTTTCTCCCTCGACACGAGGCAGGCGAAAAGCAAACTCATTAATCGCGCTAGGTAAAACACCCCCGTCACGCTGAGCCCAAACTGGCTCAACCACGGTAATGCGCTCACTGAACTCATCATCAGTCACAACGTCTGCTAACGGCTGGCCTGACACGATTCGACGGGCCAGCTGGTTGGCTGCCTCCTCTGCACGTTCTCTTGCCATTTGCTCGCGCAACCGCGCTTCAACTTGTGGCTGCACCTCTTCGAGAGTTTGCTGCCGCGCTTCACGATGCGCCTCAACACGCACCACTGCGTATCGTCCTTCGCTAAGCTCAAGCAATGGGCTATTCTCACCACGCGATAACACCGCCGCACTAAAAGCCGCGTTCCGAACGGCTGGCTCAGCACCAATTCCCTCACCATCATACTGACGGCTTATCCAATCCGTGGCCTGAATATCCACACCGAGCGCATCGGCTGCCGGCTCAAGCGAGTCAGGGTGATCAAACGCGAGCGTATCTAGGGTATTACCCTGCTCGAATAGCAGACGATCGGCCTCGGCACGGGCCAGTTCTTCTTCAATCTCCGCTGCTATATCACTTAATTCAGGGAGATCCGACAGCCTGACATTGGTAACCTCGATGAGATGCCAACCCGAGGAGGTCTGGACTGGTCCACTTCGCTCCCCGATTTCAAGCTCCCATGCCACCGACTCAAACGCCTCTTCGAGGTCTCCTGGCTGAAGCAGCCCCAGTGCTCCGCCATTAGCAGCAGAGCCTCGATCAATTGATCGCTCCTGCGCAACTTCAGCAAAAGTGGCGCCCTCATTGAGCTGCTCCTGAGCCGCTCGAATTTCATCCTCAGTTTCCGTGAGGATATGACGAATTTCACGGGCCGATTGAGCTTGAGCGGCGTCTTGTAACTGCCGGTAACGTGCTTGAACATCAGCATCGCTCACGCTAATTTGCGCCGCTAATTCGGAAGGGTCCAGCTCGATATAACTCAGCCTCACCGCCTCGGGGGCACGATATTGATCAGCGGTTTGCGTAAAAAAAGCCTCGATCTGCGACTCTGCCAGTGGTTCATCACTGACAAATGCAGCCTGTGGCAGATCAATCCAACCGACCTGCCGCTCCTGCCACTGCAACCCAACCACCCGCTCTAGCTCACGCTGGTTAACGAATGTTCCTATGCCGAGTGCACGGGCCACCAAATCCAGGGCTAAATCGCGACGAAGCTGCGATTCATATTGCTCTGCGGATAGGCGATTTTGGGCCAAAATGGCCCGATAGCGTTCAGACGAAAAGACCCCATCGACTTGAAAAAGCGGCTGCGCGCGAATTGCCCTGACTACATCGCCATCGCTGACTTGCAAGCCATGATCTCTGGCGAAATTAATCAATAGCTGCCGGTCAACCAACTCATCAAGCGTGTCACGACGCAGCACCGCAGTGTTGAGCTGGCTTAGGTCAAACTGATCGCCTAAAACCCGGCGCAAATCCGCTTGGCGTTGCTGCCATGCCTGATCAAACTGATGCCGTGATATGTCCTCGCCATCAACAGTGGCAACCACCTGCGGGCCACCGCCCCCCACGTAATTGTATAAACCGAATAGCGCAAAAGGCACCACCAAAATCGCAACAATAACGTACGCAATCCAACCGCGGGTCTTATCTCTAATCGCTTGCAGCATACTCGTTTATCCGCTCCGTAAACCAAAAAGGCGCCGATGGCGCCTTTTTGATGATGGGTAACTTGGCGGAGCGGACGGGATTTGAACCCGCGACCTCCGGCGTGACAGGCCGGCATTCTAACCAGCTGAACTACCGCTCCAAATCTTGTTGGTGGGTGGTGAGGGGATCGAACCCCCGACATTCGCCTTGTAAGGGCGACGCTCTCCCAGCTGAGCTAACCACCCAGAACCCAAACGCTAGTTTACGGCATCCTTCAACGCCTTGCCAGCCTTAAATCCTGGCACTTTTGATGCAGGAATATTAATCGTCTCGCCAGTCCGTGGGTTACGGCCACTGCGCGCAGCGCGATCGCGCACGGTAAAAGTGCCAAACCCGACTAAAGTAACCTGCTCGCCTTTTTTCAAAGCACCTTTGATCGCATCAGCAAAACCGTCCACTGCGCTGGCGGCCGCCGCTTTTGAAATGCCCGCTGACTCTGCAACTGCTTCAATTAATTCTGATTTGTTCATGAAAATTGTCCCTTTAATAATGTTAAAGCCATCAATCTAGCGCTGCCGAACCCCGGCACCTCTAGTCCCTTTCAACTGTAGCGTTGAAACTGTGCCTACTCAACGCCCCAAAAACAAGTATATTCCTGACAGTCAATGCGGGCGAACCGTTTCTAACTTCTTGCCGCCGGTGGTTGCTTGTTCTTCATGACTAGCAACCGAGCCATCAGTTAAGGGCACTGGTCTTGCGGTAAGTGCAATATTCAACACCTCGTCTATCCATTGAATCGGAAGAATCTTCAAACGCCCTTTTATATCGCTGGAAATCTCCGCCAAATCCTTACGATTTTCTTCAGGAATCACCACAGTATCAATCCCGCCACGCAGTGCTGCTAGCAATTTTTCCTTCAGCCCACCAATCGGCAAGACCTCACCGCGCAGGGTAATCTCGCCTGTCATCGCCACATTAGCGCGAACTGAAATACCGGTTAACGTTGATACCAACGCCGTACACATCCCAACCCCGGCGCTAGGCCCATCCTTCGGGATTGCACCCTCGGGCACATGGATGTGAATATCGTGGGCCTGATGAAAGTCTGGATCGATACCCAGTGCTCGCGAGCGGCTACGCACCACGGTTAACGCAGCATGGATTGACTCCTTCATCACATCGCCTAGCTGCCCGGTGTTCTGCAGACGCCCCTTACCCGGCACCACCGCGCTTTCAATCGTCAGCAACTCACCACCCACTTCAGTCCAAGCCAGCCCAGTCACCCGACCGATTTGGTCTTCGCTCTCCGCCCTTCCATAGCGATGGCGCCTCACCCCAAGATACTTATCAAGATTCCGCGTATCTACATGCACAGCCCGATCTCGGGGGTTAATCAGAACACGCTTTACAACACGTCTGGCAACTTTTGCCACCTCGCGCTCAAGGCTGCGCACACCCGCCTCCCGGGTGTAATAGCGCACAATATCGCGCAACGCATTATCACTAATAACCAGTTCATCATCTTTCAACCCGTTCGCTTTTTTCTGCTTTGGCACCAGGTAGTTACGCGCAATATTAACTTTTTCTTCTTCGGTGTAGCCAGAGAGGCGAATCACCTCCATCCGATCAAGCAACGGGCCTGGAATGTTCATGGTATTTGCCGTACAAACGAACATCACATCGGAGAGATCAAAATCGACCTCAAGGTAATGGTCGTTAAATGTGGCATTTTGCTCCGGGTCGAGCACCTCTAGCAAAGCAGAGGCCGGATCACCCCGAAAATCCATCGCCATCTTATCGATTTCATCAAGCAAAAAGAGCGGATTACGAGCTTCAACTTTAGCGAGTTTCTGCACGATTTTGCCAGGCAACGACCCAATATAAGTGCGCCGATGCCCGCGAATTTCCGCCTCATCCCGCACGCCACCCAGTGACATCCGCACAAAACGGCGATTAATTGCGCGGGCGATCGATTCACCTAATGAGGTTTTACCCACGCCCGGTGGGCCTACCAAGCAGAGAATCGGCCCTTTAAGTTTGCGCACCCGCTGCTGGACTGCCAAGTATTCCAGGATGCGCTCTTTAACTTTCTCAAGACCATAATGATCCGCATCTAATATCGCCTCGGCACGGGGCAGATCGTGCCTTATGCGGGTTCGGTGGTGCCAGGGCAGCGCGACCATCCATTCAAGATAATTACGCACAACGGTGGCTTCGGCAGACATCGGAGACATCATGCGCATCTTAGCGAGTTCTTGCTCCGCCTTTTGGCGGGCCTCTTTGGGCATTTTGGCCTTTTCGATCTTCTGTTCAAGGTCCTCGACTTCGTTGGGCACATCATCTAATTCGCCCAGCTCTTTTTGAATAGCCTTCATTTGCTCATTCAAATAATACTCGCGCTGCGACTTCTCCATCTGCTGCTTAACGCGCCCGCGAATCCGCTTTTCCACTTGCAGAATATCGAGCTCGCTATCAATTAACCCAATGAGATGCTCCATCCGCGTGGGCACGTCTAGCATCTCAAGTATCGCCTGCTTATCGTCCACCTTTAGGCTCATATGGGCGGCTACGGTGTCAGCCAAGCGGCCAAACTCATCGATTCCCTGCAGAGAGGAAAGGATCTCAGGCGGGATTTTCTTATTCAGCTTGACGTATTGCTCAAACATGGAGAGCAACGAGCGCGCCATCGCATCCACTTCACGATCATCTTCAAAGGCTGGTTCTTGGGCGATGCTGGCGGTTGCCGTGTAGAGCGCGTTTTCAATATCCAGGTCTTTAACCGTCGCTCGCTCCACTCCTTCGACGAGGACCTTAACGGTACCATCAGGCAGCTTGAGCATCTGCAGAATGTTGGCCATGGTGCCAACAGCGTAAATATTATCCGCTGATGGGTCGTCCATTTCCGCACTGTGCTGTGCGACCAGGAGAATACGCTTATCCTCGGCCATCGCTGCTTCCAAGGCAGCGATAGACTTCTCACGCCCTACAAACAGCGGGATGACCATATGCGGATAAACCACTACATCACGCAACGGGAGTACGGGCGCGACAAAGCTGCCAGCGCCCTTTTGAATATCAATCATAATTGCCTCAGTCAGAAGCCGCCGCTGGCTGCTCCGATCCGTTGTACAGTAAATAAGGCGCCGATTCACCGCGAATCACGGCATCGTCAACCACGACTTTACTGACATTCTCCATAGAGGGAAGATCATACATGGTGTTCAGCAACACCTGCTCAACCAATGTGCGCAGCCCCCGTGCACCCGTGTTTCTCTTAATGGCCTTGCGAGCCACCTCACGCAGCGCGTCATCGCGAAACTCCAGCTCTACGCCTTCCATCTCAAAGAGACGTTGAAACTGCTTAACGAGCGCATTTTTCGGCTCGCGAAGAATTTGAATAAGTGCTTCTTCATCAAGCTCATTCAAGGTTGCTACCACGGGCAGTCGGCCAACAAACTCGGGAATCAACCCGTAGCGAACCAAATCCTCTGGCTCTACATCGCGCAAGGTGTCACCCACCCCACGCCGCTGTGACTCGCCCTTGATTTCAGCTGAAAACCCAATGCCACCCGGCTCCGAACGGCGCTGAATTACCTTTTCTAGCCCAGCAAAGGCGCCGCCACAGATGAACAAAATATTGCCCGTATCGACTTGCAAAAATTCCTGCTGCGGATGTTTGCGGCCACCTTGCGGCGGCACGGAAGCCGTGGTTCCCTCAATCAGCTTAAGCAATGCCTGTTGAACGCCTTCGCCAGACACATCCCGAGTTATCGAGGGATTTTCTGCTTTGCGCGAGACTTTGTCGATTTCATCAATATAAACAATGCCCTGCTGCGCTTTCTCGACATCATAATCACATTTCTGCAGCAATTTTTGAATGATATTCTCGACGTCTTCACCCACATAACCGGCCTCGGTCAATGTGGTGGCATCCGCTATCGTAAACGGCACATCCAACAAACGCGCTAACGTTTGCGCCAGCAGTGTTTTACCCGATCCCGTCGGCCCAATAAGCAGAATATTACTCTTACTTAGCTCAACATCGTCTTTACCATGACTGGCATGCATTCGCTTGTAGTGGTTGTACACAGCAACAGCAAGCACTTTTTTAGCGTGCTCTTGGCCAATGACATGTTCATCCAGTGCCAGTTTCAGTTCGTGCGGCTTGGGAAGCCGAGCGTTTCCCTCGCTCGTTTTTTCTTCCATTTCTTCACGAATAATATCGTTGCACAGCTCAACACATTCATCACAAACAAAGACCGACGGGCCCGCAATTAACTTACGCACCTCATGCTGGCTTTTGCCGCAGAATGAACAATACAGGAGCTTTCCACTCTCATCGCCACGACCGCCGTTATCATTGTCAGTCATAGACTACCTCTGCAGCTTCGCGTCATTAATACTTCGACCTTGCCCGCTTTTTCTCTAAACCGCAACCGTCTCTACGCCTCAACCGGAAGGCTTGAGCGATCAGTCAGGACTTTATCAATAATGCCATAGTCCTGCGCCGCCTCCGGAGACATGAAGTTGTCGCGCTCCGTGTCATGCGCAATCGTCTCAACACTCTGACCGGTATGATTGGCCAGAATTTGGTTTAACCGATCACGCATGCTTAGGATTTCCTTAGCGTGAATATCGATATCGGTGGCCTGGCCTTGAAAGCCGCCCAGTGGCTGATGAATCATGACCCGTGAGTTTGGTAGCGCAAACCGCTTACCTGGCGCGCCGCCTGCCAGCAGAAAAGACCCCATACTCGCCGCCTGCCCAATGCAGACCGTGCTGATATCGGGTTTCACAAACTGCATTGTGTCGTAGATCGCAAGCCCCGCCGTTACCACACCGCCCGGGCTATTGATGTAGAAATGAATGTCCTTATCCGGATTCTCAGACTCAAGAAACAGCAACTGCGCAATCAACAGATTGGCGCCGTGATCTTCAACCGGACCCACCAAGAAAATCACGCGCTCTTTGAGCAGACGCGAAAAAATATCGTAGGCCCGCTCGCCACGAGCAGTCTGCTCTACCACCATGGGCACTAAACCCGAGGCAAGTGTTGGATCGCCGTACTGGCTATCGGTCATTCTTTTTGCTCCTCAGCATCGTCTTCTGCATTTGCGCCGCTGGTCAACGCCTCCAAACTCATAGTTTGATCAGCAACCTGTGCCTGTTCGACAACCCAATCGACCACTTGATCCTCCATCACCTGCATTTGTAATGTCTGCATCAGTTCAGGATTTTGCACATAGTACTGCATGACCTGCTCAGGCTGTTCATAGCCGGCAGCTACACGCCGAAGCGCTTGTTGCAAACGCTCACCATCAAGCTGAATTTGATTGCTACGCACGATTTCATTGACCACTAATCCAAGAGTGACACGGCGCCGCGCCTCTTTTTCAAAGGTGTCACTCGGTAAGTCATCGGCTGAGTCAGACGGTGACTGCTGGCGCAACTGCTCGAGCTCTTGGTCTACTAGGGTTTGCGGCAGTTCAATTTCATGCTTCTCCAGCAACGCCTCCATGACCTGCCCTTTAAGGCGCGCCCTGACGGCTTGATCACGCTCACGCTCCAAACTCTCCGCGATGCGATTGCGCACTGCCTCGATGCCACCTTCCATACCTAACCTTTCAGCAAAGGCATCGTCTGCTTCGGGCAGCTCAGGGGCCTCAACCTGCTTGACCTTCACCACAAATTGCGCTGTTTTACCGGCAATCTGCGCGTCAGGAAATGCTTCAGGAAATTCATAATCCAGCGTTTTCTCATCACCCGACTTTAGGCCAATGAGTTGCTCTTCGAAGGGCCCGGGCATTTGCCCCTCACCGAGCGGAACAGGCACGTCCTCACCGCTATTCCCCGCAAAGTCTTCACCATCAACCTTGCCCTCAAAGTCAATAGTGATCCGATCACCTTCTGCAGCCGCGCGATCAACTTCAGAATAGTCGGCATGCTGCCGCAGCAGTCGCTGCATAATTCGATCGATGTCTTCATCACCAATATCCACGGCGGGTCGCATAAGCTCGACAGACTCTATGCCTTGAATTTCTATGGTGGGGATGATCTCAAAGCTCGCTTCGTACTCAAGATCTTGACCGGCCTCAAGATTAAGTGGTTGGATTTCCGGCGCGCCGGCGGGGCGCAGCGCGTTTTCCTCTAATGCCTCCGCATAAGTGCTACGGACGACCTCATCCAGCACTTCGCCACGCACTTGCGGCCCGTAGCGCTTCTCAACCACTTTAAACGGCACTTTGCCAGGCCGAAACCCCTGCAGCTTTACTTTGCCACGCATATCGCGCAGCCGGTTCTGCACTGCTTCTTCTACCCGGGATGAGGGCACTTGAACTTTTAGCCGTCGCTTAAGGCCCTCGGCCGTTTCCACCGATACTTGCATTACTCACCTCTAATGATTGGTGCGAAAGGCGAGACTCGAACTCGCACGGGGGACAAACCCCACTGGGACCTAAACCCAGCGCGTCTACCAGTTCCGCCACTTTCGCGATTACAGAAGTATAACTGCATGCATTAGGAGTCGTCGATCATCAATCCTCAAGCAAGCTGATCGAACTGCTGGCGCACCCATTGTTGCGCAGGATCACGATGATGTCGCTGATGCCAATATAAATAAATCGGCAAGCGCTCGGTTTGCAGCGCAGCGGGCAACGGGCGGCTAACCAAAGGGTGCTCGCGAGCCAAGCGCGCCCCTAGCCGCGCAGGCAGCGCGAAGACCAAATCACTCTGTGCGCAAGCATCTGGCACATTTAAAAAACTTGAAAGGCGCAGTACAACGTTGCGCGAGAGGCCGAGTGCCAACAGCCTCTCATCCATAATAGCCGGCCCTTTGCCGGTAATAGACACCACACCATGGTTTGCTGCCAAGTATCGCTCAATGGTCATTTCACCGGCTGCCAGCGGATTGTTTTGGCCCATTAAGCATTCCAAGTGACTGTTATCGAGTATTCGCCGATGAAATTGATCTAGGTGCGCATCCGGCTCCAGCCCACTAATAGCCAAATGCAAATCGCCATCAGCCAGTCGGCCAAAAAAATCATCGGGATGCGAGTCAATATCCAGGTGCATTCCTGGCGCTTTCTGCCGCAGCAATGGCACCAATCCATTCAGATACACAGCCGCCTCCAAATCTAAGCAGCCAATACGGATGGCCGCTTTAGACAGGGCCGGATCAAAATGCATGGGCATTAACAAGTGCTGAATACCGGCGAGCACATCCGCTAACGGTTGCTTTAACTGTTGAGCCCGCTCGGTAAGCACAAAGCCATCAGAGCCGCGAATCAGCAACGGATCTTGGAACACAACTCGTAGTCGGCCGAGCGCGCGGCTTACAGCGGGCTGACTCATACCCAAACGCTCTGCCGCTTGTGTGACATGACATTCGGCTAAAAGCGCTTCCAGCACCACCAGGAGATTCAAATCGACCGACCGTAAATTCATTTCACGCATAGTTTTAATGCTAATTATTCATTAGGCGCATTTGCGGAACAATGCCACACTAAGCCCATCAATTAAATAGGAGTTTTATCGTATGGCAGTTTCATCCCTTTTCCGCTCCAGTCTCGTCACGCTGGCCCTAGCCGGCGCAGTCACAACCGGGTCGGCAACAGCCGCTGATTACATTATCGACACCGAAGGCGCGCATGCGTCGATTAACTTTCGTGTCAATCACCTGGGTTTTAGTTGGCTCACCGGCCGCTTTAACGACTTTACCGGCCAGTTTAATTACGACCCCAGCAATCCAGAATCTTCGCAAATCAACGTAACGATCGACACCGCTAGCATAGACTCGGCCCATCAAGAACGTGACGAGCATCTGCGCAGCGCTGATTTTCTGCATGTTGATCAGTATCCTGAGGCGCAATTCACCAGCACCTCATACGAGCCCACTGGCGACAATACCGCGATTATGCAAGGCGATTTCACCTTGAATGGCATCACCCGCCCCATCACACTCACCGTCGAAAAAATTGGCCAGGGTACGGATCCTTGGGGCAATGAGCGTGTCGGTTTTTCTGCGGTAGCAGACTTTCAGCTCAAAGACTACGGAATCGACTATGACCTTGGCCCTGATAGCGAAACGGTTTATCTCACGCTTGAAGTTGAAGGCATCCGCCAGTAATTCATAAAAGGAGTCACACCAATGAGCAAGATCTTAGTCCTTTACTACTCGATGTACGGGCATATTGAAACCATGGCAGACCGTGTGGCGGAAGGCGCTCGCAGCGTCTCTGGCACTGAGGTGCACATCAAGCGTGTGCCTGAGACAATGCCCGAAGAGGCATTTAGCGCCGCCGGCGGTAAAACCGACCAAGCAGCCGAGGTCGCAAAACCCGAAGAGCTAGCCGATTACGATGCCATTATTTTTGGTACACCCACCCGGTTTGGCAACATGGCCGGCCAAATGCGAACCTTTCTCGATCAAACCGGTGGGCTGTGGGCCAATGGCGCTTTAGCCGGCAAGGTCGCCAGCGTTTTTACTTCCACCGGCACCGGTGGTGGGCAAGAGCAAACCATCACCTCCACGTGGACAACATTGGCTCACCACGGCATGGTGATTGTTCCCTTGGGTTACACCAATCCTGTGCAGTTTGATATTTCAAAAGTGAGCGGCGGAACGCCTTATGGTGCGTCTACGCTTGCTGGGGGTGACGGCTCGCGTCAGCCAGACGAACGTGAGCTAGAAATTGCTCGGCATCAAGGGGAATGGGTGGCCAACATCACTCAGAAAATGGTGGGCCGTTAGGGACTCGAACCCCAAACCTACTGATTAAGAGTCAGCTGCTCTACCAATTGAGCTAACGGCCCTTCAGGGAAATGGGGTGAGCGATGGGACTTGAACCCACGACCACCGGAGCCACAATCCGGAGCTCTACCAACTGAGCTACGCCCACCATTGAAACCTAATGCCCCGACCTGCCAGTTGGTTGGTCGGGGTGGAGGGATTCGAACCCCCGACATCCTGCTCCCAAAGCAGGCGCGCTACCAGACTGCGCTACACCCCGCCTCGACAGCGGAGGCAAAATCATACCGGTGCCCCAACTTGCGGTCAATCAGCGTATACTCTCCGCCGAACTTTGGAGAAATACACTTGAATACATTTGATGAACTCGGTCTTCGTGCCGAACTGCTTGAAACAATTAAACAATCTGGATACACCACCCCCACTCCCATCCAAGCCAAAGCTATTCCTTTGGTATTGAGTGGGCAAGACCTTTTGGCTGCCGCGCAGACGGGTACCGGCAAAACCGCCGCATTTACCCTGCCTTTGCTGCAGCGCCTCGCGGAAAAAGACACACCATCAGGAAGGCGCCCAACGCGCGTACTAGTGGTTGCACCCACCCGCGAGCTGGCCGCGCAGATCGGCGAGAACACTCGTATTTATGGTAAAGGCCTGCCGCTGCGCTCCGCTGTGATCTTTGGCGGCGTCGGCATGCAACCACAAATTGATAAGCTTCGTCGTGGCGTCGATATCCTGATTGCCACGCCTGGGCGGTTACTTGATCATCTGCGCCAGGGCACAACCAAACTCGATCATGTCGAAACGGTTGTTTTGGATGAAGCCGACCGTATGTTGGATATGGGCTTTGTGCACGACATTAAGCGCCTGCTCAAACTACTCCCGGCAAAACGCCAAACTTTGCTATTTTCGGCCACTTTCTCAAAAGAGATTCGGCAACTTGCCTCGGGTTTCTTAACGGCACCGGCCGAAGTAGATGTAGCACCCCGCAATAGCGCAACGGAAATGGTCAGCCAGCGGGTCTACACACTCGATAAGGCGGCCAAGCGCAAAGTGCTCAGCCGCTTGATTCGCGATGGTGAATGGCAGCAGGTCTTGGTGTTTACGAAAACCAAACATGGGGCTAACCGTCTCAGCAAACAGCTTGATGAAGATGGACTAAGCTCTACCGCCATTCATGGCAACAAGAGCCAAACCGCTCGCACACGCGCGCTGAAAGACTTTAAAGACGGCTCAGTCCGGGTTTTAGTGGCAACGGATATCGCCGCACGCGGCCTAGATATCGATCATCTGCCGCATGTAGTGAACTTTGAGCTCCCCACTGTGGCCGAAGATTACGTGCATCGCATTGGGCGCACGGGTCGTGCTGGCAACCCTGGCGAAGCGATCTCATTGGTTGCACCTGATGAAATTGGTTTATTGAAAGGGATTGAGAGGCTGCTGAAACGCCCGCTGGAGCGTGCCAGCGCCTAAGGAGGCGCCAGCCATGGCAAAGATGATCCACTCGATGGTGCGGGTCCTCGATGAGGCCCGCTCAGTTGCGTTTTATGACACCGCATTTGGGCTAAAGGTCGCTGAGCGACTCGACTTCCCTAATTTCACGCTGGTGTATTTAAGTAATGCAGAATCCAGTTTTGAGCTGGAGCTAACCGTTAATAAGGGTGAAACAACCCCCTACTCTCTCGGCAACGGTTATGGGCATATTGCCGTTTCGGTTGACGATCTTGAGGCCGAACATCAGCGGATGACTGAAGCCGGGCTAAGCCCTCGAAAAATCGTTAATTTCGCACCAGCTGGTGAAGTGGTGGCACGATTTTTCTTTATCCAAGATCCTGATGGCTATGAAATTGAAGTGCTTCAGCGCGGCGGGCGTTATCTGTAGTTATTGACACTTTCGCTCTCGCTGTAGCGTAAAAGCTGAAAGATGGCGCGCCCGGCAGGATTCGAACCTGCAACCGTCGGCTTAGAAGGCCGATGCTCTATCCGTTGAGCTACGGGCGCCGCGCGACCATATTGTAGCTTACTCGCAAAAAAACGGCGCGTTCAGAACTGGTACAAATCCGGCCAACTCGGTAGAGTGCCCGGCCATGAACGCACAACTCATTAATGGCAACGCCATCGCCGCTGATATTCGTGAACACATTCGCCAACGCGTAAGCGCGCGTATCGCCAGTGGATTAAAGCCACCCGGCCTAGCCGTTGTTTTGGTGGGTAGCGATGCGGCCTCTTCTGTTTACGTGCGCATGAAGCGCAAAGACTGTGCGGAGGTGGGGTTTGTTTCGCAGGATTACGACTTACCCGCAGATACCACGCAGGCGGCACTACTGGAGCTGATCGACACGCTAAATGCCAACCCCGAAACTCACGGCATATTGGTCCAGCTGCCATTACCTGCGCACATGGATGCCAACGAGGTGATTGAGCGAATTGATCCGGCCAAAGATGTTGATGGCTTCCACCCACAGAACGTTGGGCGGCTTACGTTGCGCCTACCTGGGCTGCGCTCCTGCACGCCCCACGGCGTGATGACACTGCTAGCACGCACCGATACGGTATTGGAAGGCGCTAAGGCGGTTGTTATCGGTCAATCGAACATTGTGGGTCGCCCCATGGCCCTTGAGCTACTTAACGCCCGCTGCACAGTCACCATTTGTCACAGCCGCACCCGTGACTTACAAAAAGAAGTGAGTGATGCCGACATCGTCGTGGCGGCGGTGGGTCGAGCTGAATTCGTCCCCGGCGCTTGGATCAAACCCGGCGCCACCGTGATCGATGTGGGCATAAACCGGCTGGAAGATGGCCGCCTTGTTGGCGATGTTGAGTATGCTGCCGCCGCTGAGCGTGCCGCTTGGATAACGCCAGTTCCCGGCGGTGTTGGCCCGCTAACGCGCGCTACGCTACTGGAGAATACACTGGCTGCCGCTGAGGCAGGCGAATCCTAACGCTAGGCATCACGGATTAGCTCCAACGCCTGCTCAAGCCGATCAACCCCAATTACCTCAAGTCCAGCCGGTATGTGGCCGCGGCTCGGTCGATTTTTTACTGGCACGAGTGCCCGAGAAAACCCATGCCGCGCCGCTTCGGCTAGACGATCTTCTCCATTCGGCACGGGGCGGATTTCGCCAGCCAAACCCACCTCACCAAACATCACCCATTCCGCGGGCACTACACGATCACGCAAACTTGAGCTCACTGCAGCCAGCACGGGCAGGTCGCTGGCTGTTTCTGCAACGCGAACACCACCCACCACATTCACAAAAACATCCTGCCCCGCCGTTGCCAACCCGGCATGACGTTGCAACACCGCCAATAACATCCCAAATCGATTACCATCCAGCCCCACCGCCAGGCGCCGTGGATTGGCTAACGGGCTTTCTGCTACTAGGGCCTGAATCTCCAGCAATAAAGGCCGGCTGCCATCCCGCGTTACCGTAATCACACTGCCCGCCACAGGCTGCTCATGGCGCGATAAAAAAATCGCAGACGGGTTACGCACTTCTTTGAGCCCCGTCTCCAGCATCGCAAAAACGCCCAACTCATTGGCGGCACCAAAACGATTCTTTACCGCCCGCAACAGTCGATACCGGCTGCCTGAGTCACTCTCAAAGTACAAAACGGTATCCACCATGTGCTCAAGTACTCGTGGCCCGGCCAACTGCCCCTCTTTGGTAACATGCCCCACCAAAAACAACACCGTGCCCGTCTGCTTCGCAAAGCGAACCAACTGCGCAGCAGATTCACGCACCTGTGCAACCGACCCAGGCGCTGAGCCCAGTGACTCACTAAAAATGGTTTGAATGGAATCGACCACCATCACAGCAGGGCGTTCTTTTTCCGCCAGCGCCAAAATTGCCTCAACCCCCGTTTCGGCTAATAGGCGCAGCCCGCCGTCTTCTGAAACGCCTAGGCGGCTGGCACGCAAACCCACTTGGCGCAGCGACTCCTCTCCCGTCACATACAATGCCGAGTGGTTTTGCGCTAACTTTGCTACCACCTCCAGCAACAAGGTGGACTTACCAATACCGGGGTCGCCGCCCAATAGCACAACACCACCGGCAACCAGCCCCCCACCGAGCACCCGATCAAACTCCCCTACGCTCGTCGAAAAGCGTGTTTCTTGATCTTGGGGAATTTCAGACA
>LKMJ01003429.1_pt1 | contig 14759 bp, 20 predicted proteins | sample 643391 | NCBI WGS metagenome assembly LKMJ01 (sample SAMN04112250, study PRJNA286221) | soda lake metagenome | biome: soda lake; feature: Kulunda Steppe; material: water; isolation source: sample PL-Br10 brine of Picturesque Lake | place: Russia: Kulunda steppe | collected 2010-07
ACATTATTTAAACTATCCTCCCTCACTTTTCCGAGTCTTGGTGGGTTGTTTTCACTGTCGACGGACTCTCAGTGGACTCTTCGGTTCGTTCGTCGGCACTGCCGTTCGTCAACCCTTCTCTGTCGAAGTGGGGGGTAACTGGCAGGGTCACGTCCGCGGACCGATCGACGATTCCCCCTCTACCGAGGAGCGCAGCGTTAACGACGACGCCGGCCAGCAGAATCGTCGCACCGAAGTACAGCCACAGCAAGAAGAGTAACACCGCCCCGATGAACCCATAGGCCTGGTACTGTGCGGCGTGGGAAGCGTATAGGTGAAAGAGTTGCTGGAGCAACACCAGGCCGAAAACCGCAGATAACGTACCCGGTAACACGCTGCTGAGGGACACTGGAATCGGTGGCATGACATAGTACAATGGGGTCAGAACTGCCACTAGTCCCAGAAGCACGATTGGGATGCTCAGCATGTTAGCGTACGGGATAGCGAGCCAGTGGATGGTCGTCCGAACGAGGAGCAACACCATGAGACTCGTAACCATACTGAGTATGACAATCATGCCGTTGAGTATATGCCGCGGCAGGGAGGTCTTAACATTAATCTGATAAATCCGGTCGAACGCGATGTCGAGTGCCCGGAACACTTTCAGCGCACTCCATAAGAGCACGGCGAAGCCAATGACCGACGCCCCGGCAAGTCCGGTCGTATCTGCGAGCGCCGTTTCGAGCACTTCTTCGCCTTCCTCGGAGAGTGCACTCTCGACCAGGCTGACGATTCCAGTCGCGAACTGCTCACCGCCGAGAAGCGAACCTGCTGCCAGAATGAGAACCATCGCTGGGACGAGCGAGACGAACGCAAAGAACGCGATGCTTCCTGCCAGAAACGTAATTTCCTTTTCGAGCGCTAGTTCGACGATGTCTCGAACCAGCGAAACTGCCTCCTTCACAGTTGTCACTAGTACACAGTGCGGGTTAAACTCTATGAGAACACGGTGCTTATCGAGGAATAGTTTGATGGAGGTTCAAGAACAGTGAACTCATGCTCTGACATTCCATAGTTGCAGCATAACAATGCGGGGTGTCGGGGAACACGGCTTCAATGTCAACGTCACTGGTATCTACCGCACGGGACTTCGGGTTCACTGATAACACTGTTCTGGTAACTGGCGGGGCGGGATTTGTCGGCAGCCACCTCGTCGATGCACTCGTCCAGGCAAACACGGTGATCGTCCTCGACGACATGTCGAACGGCGGCTACGAGAACGTCCACCCCCAGGCGACGCTCATCGAAGGCGACGTTCGCGACAAGGATGTGGTCATGGAGGCGATGGAAGACGTTGACGTCGTTTTCCATCAGGCGGGACTCGTCAGCGTGGAGGAGTCGATTGCTAGCCCCAGAAAGAGCGAGTCAATCAACGTCGAAGGGGTGCTGACGGTTCTCGACTGTGCTCGTCAGACCGATACGCGCGTGGTAGCTGCGTCGAGCGCGGCCGTGTACGGACAACCCACGTCGACTCCCATCCCGGAATCGGCACAACTTCGACCTGACTCCATTTACGGCGTCGACAAGCTCGCTCTCGACCAGTATACTCGCGCGTTCGAATCCCTCTATGGACTGCCAACGGTGGTGTTGCGTTATTTCAATGTCTACGGCTCCAGGCAGTCTTCGACGACGTACAGTGGGGTCATCGAGACGTTCCTCAAGCAGGCCAGTAGAGGCGAGCCGTTGACCATTCAGGGAGACGGAACACAGACACGCGATTTCATTCACGTAAGCGATGTGGTGAGAGCAAACATTCAGGCGGCGACAACTCCCCACACCGGCGAAGCGTTCAACGTCGGTACCGGAAATGAGACGACCATCAACGGGCTGGCTGAAGCTGTCTGTGAAGTGTTGGAAACTCCTCTAGACACCACGAACAAACCGTCCCGGGACGGTGACGTCCAGTACAGCTGTGCCGGAACCGGCAAAGCACGGCAGCAACTGAACTTCGAAGCCAGCGTGCCGCTTGAAGATGGTCTCGAAACAGTTGTACCGTCCAGCGGTCTCACGCACTGACACTGGCCAGTCTGGAATACTTCGCCTGTTGCGCCACCGTTTTCGTGGCGCCTGTCGCCGCGCCTGGGGCGCGCGCAAAAAATCAGAGCGACGCAAACACAGGTTGCAGCGCGATAAACAGAGGTTACTGCGAGTTGACTCTCCTTACTGATAGCGCTGAATGGCTTTCATATGGGGCCTTTGGAAATTATCTGTCCATACCCCGCAACTATCGTGTACGTATCTGAATACAGTACTACTACCAGTATTGGGTAGTCCATCTCTAAAATGAACGTGAGTCGACAAAACATTATTTGAGTATGCTCTGATTACTTGCCTGATATGGGCATTCACGAACTGCCTGATGGGCAATTTGAACCATGAGTGAAAATAACGACAACAGTCGGAGCGACAGGACGTGCGACAGTTCGAGAAACGCAGAAGATTATCGGTCCCGGCGGAGGGGCTCCCGAGACTCGCCGTCGACGACTCGGGCTCGCGACGTCCATGACGAGGACCGGACGTTGGAGACGAGTAACGAACCATTTACTCGGCCAGAGTGGGAAAACCTGCCATCAGACCCCGATATGCGGACGGACCTGGGATACGAAATTACGGCATGGGAGACTATCGAGACGGCAACTGATTCTAGCCAGATAATCTACATGCCCCAGGACGAGGAGCTGCTCAGGGACGATACGTTCATTGTCGCTGAGGAGGATATTTTGTGCGACCTCGGCAAGCAGTACTAGACTCTTTACGCACCGTCACGTGGTGAGTCGTCGAGATTCTGTACGAGTTGTAGACGAGTCAGCCGGTGGGTTTCCTTCAAGAACTCCGTTCAGGAACGTCTCGATGCTGTACTCGGTGCGGTCTGTGGTGCAGGGAAAGACGCCAGCGAGTGAGCCGTCCAGATACACGCCGAGAGCTGTTTCGGGTGGGACGAGAACGCGGTACTGCTCGTGAGTAAACGAGCAGTTCACCTCCCGCTCTTTGAACCCGCTGGCAACTAGAGTCCCATCGTCCCAGTCGGCGACCTTGCGTGCGGTATCGTGGATTGTCTCGACGTCTGCTAACTCCTTACACTGCGGACAGAGACAGATTTCCTCACCCAACACCTGGACGTCGAACTCGTCGATAGTAGACTGTTCGGTCGCGGTTCGAATACGCTCGAACATCCGCTCGCGGTGGTCGTGGGACCCGGGCGCTGGACGAAGCGAGCGAACGAAAACACGCAGACGGTGAGTATCGGCCTTCTCTAGCGCGCTGGTGTATCTCTCCCACCATTCAGTAATCGGCTCTCCGGCACCCTCTCGGATCGTGTTCACCATAGATAACGGATACCTCCAGTTGAGTGGTTCCTTGCAATTGATATAAAACGAGGAGACCGTTCAGACCACCTAAGGTCAACTTATTTTCTGCTCTATCGTGATAGGGTACCTACTACGGACTATCCCAACTTGTTGGTGTCATGTCGCACACTTACCCCGCCCTCTCGTGGTGTAGCCTATACGTTGATTTCTGACTGTGAACTGTTAACTTGAACCAATCTGTCCCCGGTTACGCTCACTTCGTGGCCTGCAATATCGAACATGAGTGTCCAGGACGTAGATTTGTGGTCCAACAATAGTTGCAGGGCGTCAGTGTCGATATGGTCTTGTAGCGTGAAATCCAACTCCGCTGGATTTACCCCTTCCTCTTCGGCAATAGCCTCTACGATTTCCGCAATAACGGATTCTCCCATATGTTCCAACCGTTCGACTACTCACTAATAGAACTTTTTAAATCTGCGCGTCTGCACAACCTCGATTACACCGAATAAATCTATATTGTTCCAGTTCAGCATCTGAGACAGTTCCACCGAATTTACTCAAAAGGCATTGCCGAACAGCCGCAATGAGTTGTTGGGTGCCTGTGACGGGAACCGGACGTATATTCACGTCCGGCGGTATACAACCGGACCTCTCGCGGTACTGTTATCCAGAGGGTTTCGCAGTATCTGTATAACGAACGACTGTGACGCCAGCAGATGAGAGCCGAAACGTACTGGCACGAGCTACTGCCGAATCCGGACTGCGTCCTCGGTGATCGAGTGAACCATCGTATTCCGCAGGATGTAGGGTCCGTCGCCGTCGGTCCAGTCGAGCTTACGCTTGGTGGTACTCGGCACAAGTTCTTTCGGTTCGACGTACGTCTTTCCGTTCTCGTAGCGCTCTATCACCCCGATCTCTTTCCCATCGTTTGTGATGACGGTCTTTCCTTCGTCCTTTTGATTGAGGTGTAACATCATGTGTGGAGTATTCCTGTACCGATGGACTCACAGTATCATAGCTTTGTTATAATGTATGTATTCTGATACACGTGTACTCTGGCGAAAATTAACTCCTACGAGGGCACAATTTCACCTCGATTAACTCCCACGAAGGAACTCCAACTCACGCGCCGAGCCAGCTTCCCGTCGAAACCTCATGGCCGTGCTCCCGGCAGATGGCAGCGCCTTTCTGCCGCACCCGACGCGACGACGGAAACTGTTCGGTCGACCGTATTTCCTCCTGAATCCAGTCCGCCAGGTCTCGGGCGGCGTCCGTTCCAGCAGTGTCCCGAACTGTCCGAATCCCCTTTACGTATGCGTTGCGGCGTGACCCCTCCTTCCGCTTCGCTGCCTCGCGCGTTGCGAGGTCAAACACGTCCTGTGTTGTCAGGTCTATCTCCTGTATCAGTTCACGGGTCAACTGGTTCATGCTCTTACCTATGATTGCTTGAGGAATAAATCAGTGGTGCGATGGGAAATCACTCTGAATCCATTTCCACCACCGACGAGATACGGCCTGCAGTATCCTGTAAAAGTGCGGTGTCGTCGGTAAATACTTCGATAGCAACCGTCCCCTCGAACTCCTGAAGCATGGGCGAATGCTCCTCGAACGCTATTTCACCTGCACCAACGGGGAGGTGGGTATCACCTCGACTGCGGGCGTCGTGTACGTGGAGGTGTGAGACCAGTTCACCGTGTGTTTTGAGGAACCGCTTGATTGCGTCGTTTCCCCCTTCCATGTAGGCATGCCCGATGTCGAAACAGATAGGCGCGTCAACTTCGGCTGCGAGGTCACCTAGGACACTCAGTGGGAGTCCGCGTTTCTGGTGGCCAACGTTCTCGACAACCACTTCAACACCGACGTCCCGGCCAATGTCGACAATCGAAGAGAGCTGTTCGGCAAATACGGGGCGAAGAGCGGTATCGCTCGAATTTCTGACCGTGCCGTGTAGCACGGCTTTGTTCGCACCGAGATTGCCTGCCCACGAGAGTAACCGCCGCTGGTATGATACGATTCCTTCGTTGAGTTCGGTAACAGACGTTGCGACGACCTGTTTGAACGGGAGGTGTACGCTCAGGTCTACGTTTTGGTCTTTACACGCGTTCAGTAAACGGTCGTCGTCGATCTCTTCTGGGATGCCAGCTGATTCTGCTAGCCCAAACTCGACGAAATCGAACTCCTCGGCTGTCTCTTCGAGACGCTCTATTGAATCCCCGACTGTTACTCCGAGCTCCATATTGGGACATCGTTGGGCAACTACAAAACATTCGGAGGTGTCATCATCCGATTCTGCCAGTCGCTTGTTCAATACATGTCTGCTGAATTTGGGTGTTTCATTGGACAATCACGTTCCGCTCGATGGACATCCCCTGTGGACTCACACGATGTAACTTACAGTATGTTCGTTATCTACGTTGCCCACACAATCATCATCGTTTTCACATTGTACATTATGGAGATTTTGTATGAAATGCATACTACCCCTAGCGTGACTGTGGCCTCAAACCGTCAAACAGTGATAGCGACAGCAGCCGATCAAATAATGTAGATAATGTGCATAATGTAGATTGTATATCGCGGTTCTGGCGTAGAATTAAGAGGGCTGCGGTCATCAGTTCCCACATGAAGTGGCCAAAATCCACAAAATACAAATTATGTACATTATGTACAATTCGGTCATTACTGGTATTATCTACGCAACTCAAACAGTGTGGGGTGAGTAACCGTGAGCGCTGAGGAGTTCAAAGGGTTGCCCGGGGCAGCGGTGTCGCTTCTCAAAGGGGGTGTCGGAAAGTCGACGATAGCGTTGAACATCGCGGATAGGCTTGCGGACAGAGGTCACGAGACGGTGCTGATTGACCTCGATAAGGACGGGCACATGACCACGCAGTTGGGGTACGACGAGGCGTACGACCGGGAATCGAACCTCGGTGATGCGCTCATCGATGGCGGCGATCCTCGTGAGTTGCTCATCGAGACGGACTTTGGCGTACACCTCCTCCCGTCGAGTTCGGACCTTGAAAGCGTCGAAACCAGGCTGAAAGACGAGCGCTTTGCCGACGTTAAACTCCGACGAAACGTCGTCGAACCGCTCGTCGACAGTGGGTACGATTACGTAATCATCGACGCGGCAGGCGGTCGTGGGAAGCTCTCGGACAACGCACTCATCGCTGTCCAGCGTGTTGTAATTCCCTTGATTCCACGGGCCGGCTCGATCAACGGACTCAACAAAATGATTGAGCGTCAGATCTCCCCGATTCGAGAGAACATCGGACTGGATATCCTCGCGGTTACACCCAACATGGTCCGAGAGACAATGAAACAACACAACGAACATCGGACGCTGGTCGAGAACCTCAACCGGGAGTTTGGAGCGTTTGTTCCCGCGTACGCGCGGGTCGAACCCGAGACGTTCGAAGCACTCGATGACCCACAGCGAGCTGTCGACACGATTCCAAAACCCGGAATTCGTGAGCGGACAGCAATCTCTCGTGCATTCAAGCAGGGTATGCCACTTTCCAAGTTCGATGCTGACTGTGACCAGATTGCGAATTTTGACCATCTTGCGGATATCGTGGAGGAACAAAGCCATGCCTAACGAAGACAACAGATTCGGCGATGTCGCTGAACAGCTCAAACAAACCGAAGACGACGAGGCCAGTGCCGAGGAGTCCAACAGGCGTGAACAGCGGGCCAATGGTTCTCCAGATCGGCCACACGAAACGCCTCCTGGGAGGGTTGACAATGGTGAGGAGCGGACGAGTGATGAGCCCGCGTTCTCGTTTGACGAGACAGAGATGCACGGGTTTTACGTCCGAAACGGGACATGGGCTCGCATCACCCGGATGCGCTCTTCAGTGACAGCAGTGTGCTCAATGTTCGATGTTCCTGCCTTTGAGGGTCGTGAGTTTCAGGACGCATGTCTTCGGGTCATCGCCGAACATGGTGACGAAGTAGCCCTTCAGATACTGCAGGAACGTGGTATCGATGCGGACGAGGAGCGCATCAGCGACGTCATGCAGATGCTAAACGATAAATCCGACGACGAATAGCGGGAGAACGTTTTCCCATGCGCATATAATCTACATAATCTACATAATCTACATAATCTACATAATCTACATAATCTACATAATCTACATGGTGTGTACAATTCACACAATCCAAAAATCATATACTGCTCATACAGTGTAGAGAGCGGCCTCGGCAACCCGTTATTGCTGCATTTGGCTGAGGTCACCCCGTCGCTCGCGGTGCATTATCTCGCCAGCGAACCGCCGAAGTCTGCTGACAAGTTCGCTCTCCGTTTCGTACGTTTCGATCCGGAGATCCCACCGGACCTTTGCGGATTGAATCATCGCACTCGTCACTTCAGCTTCGTGGACGAACACCAGTCGCTCGCCGTGGGTTTCCGCGAGCGTTTCGAGGACGCTGCCTGCTTCCTCTCCAACACCGAAATTGTGTCCGAGAAACGGGAGAATGAACGCGGTTGCGTTGCTACAGCGCGTGTACTCGATGCTCTGTGTCACTGCGTCTATCTCGTCGATATCAACGTCAACGTCCACCGCCAGAAACGCGTTCACTCCGGGGTCTGTCCGGAGTTCTCCTTGCACCCGCCGAAGGAGTGCCTGAGCGTCGTCGATATCCTCCTCGTTTTTGAACAGCTTTCGGAGTGGTCCCGGCAGGTCGTCGGTGTCGATTTTCTCCCGTTCTGTCTCGCTTAGAACGTAGTTGAGATTGAAGGACTTGTACGGCCCCATTAGATAAAAAAGAAACCGGTCATATCTGACCTCTCCCAACCGGTCTGTGAGGAACGCACGCGTAATTTTTTCCGACATGGCCTCTCAAACTCGCGCTGACTATATAAAACAACATATTTTCAGTAATATCTGGCTCGACAATCGTTAAGTGTCTATCCTGCATACCTCGAATCAAGATGGCGACAGACCAGACGCGTACAGTCGGTCGGGAGATGCCGACGGACCCGGAGGATTTGCTGCCGGAAGACAGCGTCCTCGGTCTCGACGAGTACCTCGATATGCACGCGGCTGTCGGGCACCGGACTCGATACGAAATCCTCTACCGACTCGTTCACGGGGGGGAGATGAGCCCTAAAGAACTCGAGGGCGTCCTGGATATTGACGACAGCACACTTCATTACCACCTGAACAAACTCGTTGCTGTTGGCCTGGTCGAGAAGCGCCAAACGACGGAGCGAGGGCAGGCTGGGCTGTACTCGTACTACCGAGCGACTGTGTTTGGTGAGGTGACTATTACTGAAGGTGTCGACGAGCTAATTCGGGGCGAGTGGGAGTTCGACGCGATGTACGACAGTTCCGCCGAGTAATAGTCACTATTGTGTCAGGATTGGATAGGCTAACCTCCTCTTCGAGTGCGACGAACCGTCGCTCGGCCTGCCAGCAGACGGTACATGCGTGATGGAGTGCTGCCTCGGCATCCGTTCCACTCGGCAGCAAAACGAATCTTGCTCCAGACCCTAATCGGAAAATCGTCATCAGGGACGGAGAGAGATTCGGGCAGCGACACAGGGGGTGCCTGATGCACCATTTTAAGTTTACTCGAACACCATCGGGAGAATCTTCACACCGGCTGCTACCAAAAACAGCACGTATGAGCTCCACAGATGCCAATCACGACCAGGTGCTCGACGTTCGCGACGTCGAGGGCGAACCGTTCGGCGACATCATGGCGGCACTTGACGATCTCGAATCGGACGAAACGTTGTTACTCATCAATAGCTTCGAACCAGCCCCATTGTACGACGTGCTCTCAGAGCACGGGTTCGAACACGAAACAACACAGGTGACCGATGCTGAATGGCATGTCGAAATCAACCATACATAGCTCCGGACCTGACACAGCTGGGCAGTCAGCAGCTATCGCTAGATGACGCTCATTGTCTGTGGGAATATATTCGGGGGTATCGAGACGTGTGTGTGACCTGTATCTGTCCCTAATATGAGCGCGATTCCCGGAAACCTCGATACGGCTCAGCAGCCGCCGATGACGGTACCACTTCGACATTTTTCCGTCGCGCTCGGGTTCCTGTTCGCAGGAGTCGGTGTTGGTATCCTCCTCACCGTCGGTGCAGTATCTGGCCTTGGTCAGTTAGCACACGTTCATCTCTTACTCGCTGGCTGGATTTGTATCACGATTATGGGGGCAATGACGCAGTTCGTCCCCGTCTGGTCCGGGACGGACCTGTACTCACGACGGCTCGCCAGCGTCCAGCTCGTCCTTGTCACCGTTGGACTCACGGGGTTCGCATTCGCATTCATTCTCGGTGTGTTCGTCTGGCTGGTGTTCTGGTCGCTCTCGGGCTTCTCGTCTTCGTATCGAATATGTTACTTGTTGTCCACAGACACAGCCCATACACACTTGACCAGATCATTCTTGGGTCACTAACGCCACGCCGGTCGAGGGCTGACGATGAGAACAATCGGTCGAGTCAACAGTCTTAGACTGGCGCTCGGGGTCGTACCCACGACTGGCCGTTGTCGATGTATTCGTGGAACAGTCCGCTGCCTCGGTTGCTTGACCAACCGAACGGTGACAGGAATCCAGCCCTGTCAGTACGCCAGTATTCGACTATCCTGTCCGTTCAGGCGACTGTCTTCACTACTCGCTTCTCCCAGTGGATACGCCGACTCTCAGTAGATGGAGTGTATGCAATACGGCAGCTATGTGTGGCCATCAAGTAGGTTTTCTCTGCACAGGTCTGTCGTTTCTGAATAGTCCCCCAATCACGGAGAGGAGGACGAGGAGTCCGACCACAACCAATGCAAGGCCGAGAACTGACTCGAGCAAGGTATGGAATAGCCAGCCCATGGCCACATTCCCACTGGCTAGAAGGAATCGATAGAGGAGTGGTGCAAGATACATCGATCTCACCTCACTCTACGCATGAGTATAATAAAGATTCTTCTTACACTCAAAGGACGGATTGAGTCTGTGAGGGGGTGACATGATAGATCAACACTACACGCGCTTCGAATTACCTGGCTTGTAGTGGTCAGTCTACACAACGACGGAGTACCGGGTACTCGAACCCACGTGTTTCGGCGGGCAGTTCTTCCCCGATTCTGTTCCCTACCAGACTAACTCGGAACAACGAGTATCCTACTGGCGGGCGCGCCTCCCGGACGTCACGCCATCAACTGAAACGTGGACGAGTATTCGAGCTGAGAGAGCGCTTCAGCTTACACGTACACCCGGGTTACGTGGCCACCACACCCACACTGGTCGATGTACTCCCATTCGATTTCACCGGTCTCGTACTCATCCGTGAGGGCGTCATAAAGGTACGTTTCGGGATGGCCGAGATCTGCGTGAGTCACCAGATTGACGTGATTGCCAGGAGCCGTGTGCTCGACGGCGTCGATGGCATCACGGATTGCGAGGTCGACATGCTCGGCATATTTCGGTTTCTCCAGGTTTGCAGACCAGGAGTTGTCGTGCATACGGTCGGTGACCGGTTGCGCCTCATCTTCGTTGGTGTGGCCATCGGACGAACTCATTCTGAATGAACCTACGCTACGTCCGGGTAAACACTTCCGACCGATTCCCAGACTGTGAAAATCTTGTATTCTCGGCGACCACTCGATGGGACCTGTTCGGAGCAACAGTTAGGAGGGAGACGCGTGCAGGTATAAATATGGAACTACGTACTCTCGGCATCGATGAGTCCGTGTCCGCAGTGTTCCCGCCAGAAGTACTGCGTGATGACCTGGAGGCCGCTCCGGTCGAGACCGTCATTGTAGACGGCTCACCGGGTTCGCTGGAGACGTGTGATGGGGTCGTCACATTCGTGCATCGCGAATCGTTCTTCGATGTCGAGTGGGTTCACTCGATACAGGCTGGCGTCGACCGGTTCCCCCACGAGCGCTTCCGCGACGAAGGAATCGTACTGACGAACAGCACTGGCATCCATGGCGACGCTGTCGGCGAGACCGTAGCTGGATACCTGCTCACGTTCGCTCGCCAGCTACACGAACACGTCCGGCATCAACAACAGCGTGAGTGGTCCCAACCCGAGTGGGACGACGCCTGGACGATTTCCAGTGAAACGGCCTGTGTGGTGGGGCTCGGCGGACTCGGCAGGGGCATTGTCGACCGACTCACTGGCCTTGGCCTCGACGTGGTTGGTGTCCGCCGGACGCCGACGCCGGAACCGGGCGTCAATACGGTCTATACGCCAGCAGCTCTGGAGAAAGCCGTCTCGGACGCACGGTTCGTAATTCTGGCAGTTCCACTAACGGAGCAAACGCAGGGGTTAGTCGACGAGGACGTTTTCGACGCGATGCGAACCGATGCTTATCTCGTTAACGTAGCACGGGGCGGCGTCGTCGATCAAGACGCGCTTGTGAACGCGCTCGACACCGACCAGATTGCCGGTGCAGCACTGGATGTCTTCGAGACAGAACCGCTTCCTGAATCGTCGCCACTGTGGGAAATGGACGACGTTATCGTCTCCCCTCACTGTGCTGCGTTCACCCGCCAGTACCACGAACACATCGCCGCCCTCGTCCGCGAGAGTGTCACCCGGATTCGTTCCGGGGACGACCCGGCCAATCGAGTTTTCTAGACTATAGAAACATTCGACCAGAAGGGCCGTTTACCGTACTCGAACTCGGGTAACGTATCCGCCACAGGAACACCGCCCGTTGTCCGAGATATCTACATCCCTGTCGAGCGATTCGAGCGACTGATACAGATACGTTGCTGGATGTCCGTGGGATGCGTGCGTGACGAGGTCAACGTGCTGTGTTGGCTCAGTCTGTGAAACCGCATCGCGGGCTTCGTCGATGACTAATCCCCTGTTGGCTGCGTGCGAACGCGATTCGAGATCGGCCGTCCAAGGACGCTCGTGAACAGTACGTGTGACCGGTTCTCGACCTGCGTACTCTCTCGATTTGGTCTGCATTATTATCGAGATAGTCGTCCCGTATTCGGGAATAGTCTCTCACGAACATCTCCGAATTTCGATTACCGTTTACTGTAGAGGGGGGACGTATCATCTGCTACCTCTTCCTGCCCCTTCTCAGCAGACCTTCTGTTTTCGTATCGACGACTGAGGAGTCCCTATATTGTTCGTATGATATACGTCGACAAAACAAATCGTACACTCTGACCGTCTCCTCGAACTACTAGATTGAAGAAGATATGTATTCAAAAGAAGGTGTTGGGGAAATATTTAAACACAGATGAGGTAAACCAGTCTACTAGTGCAACTCTCGATCTCGCGTGCCGAACGGTACGGATGGGCTCTTCTGATGTGTGTGCTCGTCGTGTTCGCCATCCCCTGGTTTCTATGGGGCAACGATCAGGTCATTGGCGGACTCCCGCTGTGGCTCTGGTGGCACATCTGCTGGATGGGCCTCGCAGCTGCTGTGTTCGCGCTGTTCACCAAACGTGCCTGGGGACTTGGTATCACGGAGTCTGTGACCAGCAGGGAGGAGGCTGAGCAAACATGACGGCGACGCTTCAGATCGGTATCATCGTCGGCTATCTCTGTCTGACGCTGGCCGTTGGGCTCGTCGCGTATCGCGTCACCGAGCGCACAGCGGAGGACTTCTACCTGGCGAGTCGGACGTTCGGGACAGTTGTCCTGCTGTTTACCGTGTTCGCGACATTGCTCTCGGCGTTCACCTTCTTCGGCGGCCCTGACAACGCCTTCGTGTTCGGGCCTGAGTGGATTCTCGTAATGGGACTGATGGATGGTATCATCTTCGCGCTGTTGTGGTACGTGGTCGGTTACAAGCAGTGGTTGCTGGGACAGCGACAGGGGTACGTGACGTTGGGTGAGATGCTCGGTGACCGCTTCGGGTCGACCAAGATTCGCGCGCTCGTGGCTGGTATCTCGATTTTCTGGCTGTTCCCATACGTAATGCTCCAGCAGATTGGTGCTGGCGGGGCACTCATCGCATTGACCGACGGTGCCGTATCATTCTGGGTGGGTGCGAGTCTCATCACAGTGTTCATGATAATCTACGTTGTCGTGGCGGGGATGCGCGGCATCGCCTGGACAGATACGCTCCAGGGGATATTTATGTTGGTCATGGTGTGGGCCGCACTACTGTGGGTACTGACGGCGGTTGATGGTGGCATCGCGAGTATAAATGCGGGCTTGGAAACGAACGCACCCACGCATCTGGCCCTCGGAAGCGAGTGGTACACCCCTCAACGAATGCTCACGTTCGCAGTTTCCATCGCGTTCGGTGTCGCGATGTTCCCGCAAGTCAACCAGCGTTTTTTCGCCGCGTCCTCGGAGACAGTCTTGAAGCGTTCGTTTGCGCTGTGGCCGGTGCTCGTACTCCTCCTGTTCGTCCCCGCCTTCCTGCTTGGGACGTGGGCCAAAGGGTTGGGTCTCGAAGCGGACGTCGCAGCCGGACAGTCGATCCTGCCTGTTATTCTTGACGAGTTCGCACCGGCGTGGTTCGCCGCGTTAGTGGTCGCCGGCGCCGTCGCCGCAATGATGTCTTCCTCTGATTCGATGCTCCTTTCCGGGTCGTCGTATTTCACGCGGGACGTCTACCGCCCACTCGTCGACGAGACCCTCTCGGAACAGCATGAAGACGTTCTCGGTCGTCTCGGCGTTGCCGCGTTCGCGCTGTTCGCCCTCGCCGCGAGTATCTGGGTCGAGGAAGTCGGCGCGTTCGGCGCGGAGACTGTCGGCTCGTTGCTTATCGATATCGGCGACCTTGCTTTTGGTGGCTTCGCTCAATTGGCACTCCCCGTTATTGTGGCGCTGTACTGGCGGAAGACAACGCAGTATGGAATGGCCTCTGGAATACTCGTTCCACAGGTTATCTACATCGCGTTCAACTTCATCCCACTGATTAGTGTCGCTGGCATCCCGCTCTTCGCAGAGACGTACTTCGGATGGGGTATCTCGATTTACTGTATGCTCGTCGGACTCCTCGTTACCGTTGGCGTCTCTCTGGTGACCGCTCAAACTCCCGAGGAAAACGTGAATCTATATTTTGATGATCTCGCTGCGGATTGATGAACGAGTGGCCGTACCGCTGATCCGTGCTCACCAGTATCTGTAGTGGCCTCTCAGCTATGCGCCGGTCGCCTCACGTAGCAACTTATGCTGCCGTTCGGTGAGCAGTGACTCTGAATCGGTTTCTTGCCGGAGGCACTCGACAGTGAAAGAGATGCCGAACTGGGTGAGCGTTTCACCGGGGATTGAAAGGTAATTCGAATCTGGAGGGTGGCTTCAATAGCGTGATTGAATGGTTTTTCACCGGGCTTTCTTTGATATCCCGCCCTGAATTTCCAAGATAGTCGTATTTTTCCGTTGTGGTGAGTTACGTCACTATCAGCAATTTCGTCCTCTCTCAGACGATTAGTGTTGGACTGTCAATTTGGACTCCCAAACTTCACAAC
>LKMJ01003432.1_pt1 | contig 14756 bp, 12 predicted proteins | sample 643391 | NCBI WGS metagenome assembly LKMJ01 (sample SAMN04112250, study PRJNA286221) | soda lake metagenome | biome: soda lake; feature: Kulunda Steppe; material: water; isolation source: sample PL-Br10 brine of Picturesque Lake | place: Russia: Kulunda steppe | collected 2010-07
CTCAGCTGGATAGAGCGACAGATTCCTAATCTGTAGGTCTTGGGTTCGAATCCCGATAGCCCCACCATTTTTATGCTTAAAATACTCTGTGTAAAGTGCAAAAACTTTTTCTCCAACCTTGCTTGAAATGGTAATAACAGTAGAGAATGATCAACTCTGCAGCAGATGTCTGTTTACAATAGCTTCCAGCCTTTCCTGCTGACCGGATTCCAGCTGCAAATCCTCAAAGCGATAATCCAGAGCTTCTTCTGAAAGTTCTTTAAGTCCAATTTTGCCTTCCCTGATTTTTTTGCCGACTCCCTCCTGATAACTATGATATCTTCTGTCAATAAAATCTTCAATTTCACCTGAAGCAAGCAGACTGTGAGCTGCTTCCAGCCCTTTAGCAAAGGAGTCCATACCTAAAATATGAGCATAAAAAAGATCTTCCAGCTGAAAAGAAGCTCTTCTGACTTTAGCGTCAAAATTTAATCCTCCCGGCTCCAGACCTCCGGCCTTTAATATTTCATACATGGCTAGAGTGGTGCTGTAGAGATTTGAAGGAAACTGGTCGGTATCCCATCCCAGCAGCAGATCTCCCTGATTGGCATCAACACTTCCCAGCATATCATTTATTCGGGCATAACGCAGCTCATGTTGAAAGGTGTGAGCTGCCAGAGTGGCGTGATTTGCTTCAATATTGAGTTTAAAATATTCTTCCAGTCCATAATTGCGCAAAAAAGCAATAACACTGCTGGAGTCAAAATCATACTGATGCTTGGTAGGCTCTTTGGGTTTGGGCTCTATCAGAAGCTGCCCCTCAAAGTTAATTTCCTCGACATAATTTAAGACCATTTCAAAAAAACGGGCTAAATTATCCTGTTCCAGTTTCATGTCTGTATTCAGCAGGGTTTCATATCCTTCTCTGCCACCCCAGAATACATAATTTTCTCCTCCCAGCCGTTTGGTTGCCTCCAGAGCTTTTTTAACCTTTGCTGCTGCACAGGAAAAAACCCTGGCATCAGGAGAAGTGGCTGCACCATGCATAAATATAGGATGACTGAAAAGATTTGAGGTCCCCCATAGTAATTTGATTCCGGTTTCCTGCATTTTTTCCTCAATTAAATTAATGATCTCATCTAAATTTCTATTGCTTTCTTTCAGGGTTTCACCCTGAGGAGCAACGTCAGCATCATGAAAGCAAAAATAATCTATACCCAGTTTCGTCATAAATTCAAAGGCTGCTTCCACCCTGGCTTTGGCTGCTTCCCTGGGGTCATCAAATCTATCCCAGGGTCTAACCAGAGTGGGGCTGCCAAAGGGATCGCTGCCATCTTCTGTCATGCTGTGCCAGTAAGCCATAGAAAATCTCAGGTGCTCAGCCATTGTTTTGCTGCCTATCTTTTTATCAGCCTGATAATAGTTAAAGGCCAGAGGATTTTTTGAATCAGGCCCCTCATACTTCACTTTTTCAATGAAATCAAAATAATTTTTCATGATGTGCCCTCCTTATTTTCCTTATTACAGATGTTAATTATCCAATAATGCTGACAGATATCACTTTTACTCAGCCAGTTCTTCAAATCTAGCTATTATTTCTAAAGCCGGGTCAATCGGAACCTCTGCAGGTTTTACATTCTCAGGGATACTGATAGTCGGAGTTTTTTTCAATTCTTTATCTGCAAACTGGGGAAGCCAATCCCTTTCTGCTTCTAACATTTCTGCTACCATATCACGAGTTTCTTTTAAAGTCAGCACAGCACCGGTTAGCGGGTCCAGGGCACAGGCCTGAACAATTTTTTCTGGATCGCCTGAAATTGCTGCTTCCACTGCAAGGCGCTGAACATTAATGTTGGTCAAATTAACAGCAGCACACTGGGAGGGCAGATCTCCCACGATTGTTTTATTTAAGCCATTCTGGTCTGCATAGATTGGACCCTCTGCACAGCAGTCATCAGGTAAATTTGTTATCATTCCACCGTTCTGAACATTTCCGTTAAACTTAAATATTTTTCCTGTTTCAATGGCTTCTATTATATAGGAACCATATTCATTGCTGCGAGGTGGCAGTTCAGTTGATTCGTCAGCCAGGATGTCCTGTTTGTTGTATTTATCAGCCACTTTGGCACACCATTTAAAATATGCTCCTGATTCTCCTCCAAAAGAAGGCTCGTCGCAGTAAAGATCAAGTGCTTTATTATTCTTACGAAACCATGGTAAGTACTCAGAAAGATGTCCGGTAGATTCTGTCATAAAATAGCCAAAATGACGAAAGACTTCACCTCGAACTTTTTCATTTACATAGTACTCAGGCTGTTCAAATTTTTCTCTAAGAATCGGATATAAATCCCGGCCTTCATGTTCCAGTTTGATAAACCAGCCCAGATGATTTATTCCGGCACAAATAAAATCAATTTCTTCTTTGGGGACATCCACATAACCGGAAATAAGATCCATTGTAGTCTGCACTCCATGACATAACCCGACAAAATTTATATCAGTCTTGCTGAGAGCCCAGCAGACCATAGCCATGGGGTTTACATAATTTAGCAGCAGAGCGTCTGGACAGAGATCTTCCATGTTTCTGGCCAGATCAACTGCTACAGGTATGCTTCTTAAGGCTCTAAAGACTCCCCCGGGACCAAGGGTATCACCAATGCATTGATCCACTCCATATTTTTTAGGAATCTTATAATCATACTCAAAGGCTTTAACCCCACCAACCTGAAAGGTGGAAATAACATAATCTGCATCTTTTAAAGCTTCTCTGAGATCTGTGGTAATATAAACTTCAGATGATAGATTGTTCTCATCAATAACCCGCTGGGCAAAATCTCGAACCTGGGGAGTCTTGGATTTACTGGGAGCCATCAAAGCAAACTGGGTATCCTCAAGTCCTTCTGTAGCCATTATATCCAGCATCAGTGTTTTGCAGAAGACAATACTTCCTGCACCAATTATTGCAATTTTTCTCATTATATATTTTCCTCACTTCCTGTTAAAAATTATAAAACCCGGTTGTGATTTTTTTAATGGCACTAAGAATTATTAAAGTTAACCTGCATACCCCTTACCAGCCTGATAAAACATAAGAAAATACCAGTTAATTTTCAAGTTAAGCATTGTTTTTTTATCAGCTTACAAAAATTCCCATTGCCTGCTCATGAAATCATTTAGGAAAGAATAAACCCCGGGCCGCAGAAAAAGCCCGGGGATTTTCTGCTTGATGATAAAGTTATTCTAGATTAAAATGGTGAATCGGGGAAATAAAAGTCTTCAGCATTTTCCGGGGTAATTAGTTCAGAGGCAATTATAAAGTCTCCCAGTATTGGTGAGGGTGAATCAAAATGAAGAACTGTTATTTCGATCCCGGCAGCAATCATATCAGGAGGATAGGATACAGTAACAGGTGTTAACTCATCGCCCTCCATTACTCTTTCAATAATTTCAACCATTCCTGCACCGCCGACAACAAACATTTCGTCTTCCCGGCCTACTTCACGAATAGCTTCTATTACTCCCAGAGCAATATCGTCATCCTGGGCCCAGACAGCATCAATGTGGTCAAACCTTGTTAAATAATCCTGCATTACTTCATAGCCATCATCCCTGTTCCAGTGGGCATATTCCCAGTCCAGTACATTGATATCAGTTTCATCAACCAGTTCCATAAAAGCTTCAAACCTCTGGTCATCTATCAAGGTGGGAATGCCTCGAAGAATTACAATATCTCCAGCTCCATCCAGCCTGTCTATCATATATTCAGCGGAAACTCTTCCCAGTCCGGGGTTATCACCGGCAACATAGATATCCTCGATTCCTTCTTCCGCAAGACCTCTGTCAACAACAGTTACAAAAACCCCCTGTTGCTTTAAAAATCTTACCGGATCAGTAAGAGGATCTGATTCGAAAGGCAGAATGATTAAAGCATCAATATTGTGAATTGCATATAGATCCTCAATATCATTGATCTGTTCCTCAGGTCCCTCAGCAGTCGCCAGTATGAAATTGTAATGAGGATACTTTTCCTGCAATCTTTCTACTGTTCTTTCAGCCCAGTAATTAACTCCACCTGTCCAGCCATGAGTTGCTGCAGGAATTGAAACACCAAAGGTCATTTCTGCTTCTGCCCTAACCGGAGTTCCCATAAATCCAAAGACGGCAATAACGGCCAGAATTAATAAACCAATACCAGCTTTTTTCACTGTGAATCCCCCTTATTTTTTGATGTTATGATCTGAGATCAAAATTATCCAGAATCAAGCTATAAAGAAGCTTATAACCTTTTAGTTCTGACAACCACCTCCTTTATTCAGTAACATTTCAGGAACTGCTTTTGCTTCAAAATAACCAGCATTCCAGTGATTATTTGTTTCCACCTCTTTGAAACATAACTGCTCCAATAATTATTAAACCCTGAACAGTACCGTTCAGATAAGGACTAACAAGATCAGTTAAGTTTAAAATATTACCTATTAAAGTTAATATAATAGCTCCTACTATGGTGCCCCATATTCTACCATAACCTCCCTTAAGGGCTGTACCGCCAATAATTACTGCAGCAATTGCCTCCAGTTCCCACATTAGACCTGTGGAAGAAGATGCTGCCCCCAATCTCGGCACATAAAGAATTGTAGCTATAGCTACACATAAACCCTGAATTATAAAAGTCAGAGTTCTAATCCTGGAAACATTGATCGCAGAATATTTAGCTACTTCATAGTTTGAGCCAATTGCCAGACAGTATCTGCCAAAACTGGTTTTGTTGAGCACAATTGTAGAAATTATAGCTATAAGAGCAAAAACAATAACAGGCACTGGTATCCCAAGAATTAGTTGATAATAGACCGGCCGATAAGTCGCCCTGATTCCAAAATCTAAAGATAGAGTCCCGCCATCAGCCAGATAGGTTACCAGTGATCTGAAAATCCCCATGGTCCCGAGCGTGACAATAAAAGGCTCTATTTTCCCCTTGGTAACAAATAGTCCATTGAAAGACCCGGCCAGAAACCCCAGCCCGACTGAAACAGCCATTCCTACCAGTACAGTCTGAATACCAAAACCTAATTGAGCTGAAATGCTGTTCATTGCAATGATCATTACGCCTGAAATAAAAGCTGCCATTGAGCCGACAGAGAGATCAATGCCTCCAGCTACTATAACAAAAGTAGATCCCACAGCAATAATTCCGATAAAAGCAGTCCTGGCCAGCACATTTCTTAAGTTACCGGCTGATAAAAAAGCCGGATTAATTATCGTAGCTAAAATAAATAAAAATACAAGAGCCACCAGTGGTCCTATGGCCTTAAATGTTGAATAATCCAATTTTAGACCTTCAAGTCCAAATGCCTTTGCTATTTTCATCAGACAACCCCCCTCAAACCAGTAGCATAGTGCATGATGGTTTCTTCATTCATGTCTTCCTCTTCCACTACACCGGTAATTTTCCCGTCACACATTACAACCACTCTGTGGCAGAGCCCGATTATTTCCTGTAATTCAGATGATATTACAATACATGATTTGCCTCTTTCAACAGTAAGTTCTTTAATAAAGGTGTACATCTGCTGTTTGGTCCCCACATCAATCCCGCGGGTTGGTTCGTCAAAAATTATTATTTCCGGTTCAATTTCCATCAGTTTAGCTACTCCCAGCTTTTGCTGATTTCCTCCACTCAACTTGCTAACCAGCATATCGGTCCGGGGGGCTTGAATTTCAAATTTGGCTTCAGCCTCTTTATATGCTCTTAACTCTTTCTCATGATCAATGAAAGGTGAGGTGAATTTTTTTAAAGCCAGTAGAGTCAGATTAAAAATAGTTTTTTTATCTGTGAGCAAAGTTTTCCCTTTGCGATCCTCAGATAAATAGGCAATATTGTGATTAATAGCATCAAGATAATTTTTTATTTTTATTAATTCACCTTTCTGATATACCTCTCCCGATGTTTTTTCTCTTAAGCCCACAACTCCCTCCAAAAGCTCGGTTCTGCCTGCTCCAACCAGTCCGGCAAAACCCAGAATCTCCCTTTCTTTCAGCTGAAAGCTAGCAGATTCCACATAGCCCGGAACGGTGAAATTCTTAACCTCCAGAACAATATTTTCTTTAATACCATCTACTTTATCAGGATACATATCCTTCAAGTCCCGCCCAACCATTAAGTTAGCCATATCAGCTTCACTCAAATTATTGGACTGCTCAGTTGTAACCTGTTTGCCATCTCTTAGGACAGTAACTCTATCGGCAACTTCCTTAACTTCATCTAATTTATGGGAAATAAAAATTATACCCACCTGTTCCTGTTTTAACCTTTCAATCAAATCAAATAATACCTTTACCTCGTCTTGCGTCAAAGACGAAGTTGGCTCATCCATAATAATAATCCGGGCTTCTTTGCGAACTGCTTTAGCAATTTCCACCATCTGCTGATTTGAGATGCTCAAATTCTTTATTCTGTCATCGGGAGAAATTTTACAGTTTAACTCCCTGAGAATGTTTATCGTTTCATTCTTCATCTCCTTTTCATTCAGCAGCAGGCTTTTCTTCTTTTCCTGTCCTAAAAATATATTTTCTTCAACTGTTAAATCTTCAGCAAGGTTTAACTCCTGATAAATCATGGCAATTCCATTTTTTTCTCCTTCAATAATATCACTTAATTCAACTTCCTGGCCCTCTAAAAAGAGCTGTCCTTCTGTGGGCTGATGATAGCCTGAAATAATCTTCATCAGCGTAGATTTACCTGCCCCGTTTTCACCTATTACTGCATGCACTTCTCCAGGGTAGAGATCAAAATTAATTTTATCCAGAACCCTGACCGGACCAAATTCCTTGGCTATATTCTTTGTTTCAAGCAGTTTATCAGCCAATGTTCACCCTCCAGATATTTCATAATAACAGGTTTCATTAATTCCCCATCGAATCATCAAAGGCCATCTCAGATGGTTTAAAATCAATGTTTTTAACAAATTCAACAGCTTCTGTTGCTCCATATATTCTATCCATTCCATCATCTTCCCATTCAACTGAAAGTGGGCCATTATAATTCATTTCATTGAGCTGTCTGATGATTTCTTCAAAGTTAACATCACCATGTCCCAATGATCTAAAATCCCAGCCTCTTCTTAGATCACCAAAGGGCAGATGGGAGGATAGGATTCCAGCTTTACCATCCAGTGTTACTGCTGCATCTTTCATATGGACATGGTAAATCCGCTCAGAAAAATCCCTCAGGAATATATGAGGTTCAACACCCTGCCAGATTAAATGACTGGGATCAAAATTAATCCCTAAAGTTTCTCGATAGTCAAACTCCTGTAATAGTCTCTCGGTGGTGTAATAATCAAAGGCTATTTCTGTGGGATGAACTTCAAGAGCAAATTTAACGTTATTTTCATCAAAAACATCAAAAATAGGATCCCAGAGCTTCTTTATTTCCTGATACCCTTCAGCTATCATCTCCTGAGAAGTTGAAGGAAAGGAATAGAAAAATTTCCAGATGGGCGATCCAGTAAATCCTGTTATGATATCACAGCCCATATTTCTGGCTCCCTCTGCCAGTAATTTCATCTGCTCTATTCCCCATTTTTGAATTTCCTCTGGTTTTCCTGCTATTTCATCTGGAGCAAAACCATCATATCTTTTATCGTACCTGGCACCGACACATTGACCTATAATATGTGTTCCTATAGCCCAGCAGTCAAGATTGTATTTTTCAAGGATTTCTTTTTTATTTTTTATATAATCCATATCCCGGCCCTTATCAGCTTCAAAATGGTCTCCCCAGGATGCAACTTCCAGCCCATCATAACCCATCTCGCTGGCCAGTTTGCAAATCTCTTCAAATGATAAATCTGCCCATTGTCCGGTAAAAAGTGTAACTGGTCTGCTCATTTTTTTAACCTCCTGGTATTTGATATGTGGTAAAAATTAATAACAAATGTGGTAATATTAATAACAATTATTCTGCTTAATTCTTACTCAAAGTTAACCCAGCTGGCACCCTGTTTGGAACTTGCCACACACTTTTCAATAAATTTTACTCCTCTTAAGCCTTCTGTAATCTTAGGATAATCAAAATCCTTTTCCTCAATTCTTCCCTTTTCTTTTTTCTCCAGTAAGGCCGCAGAAAAATTTGCATATATATTGGCAAAGGCTTCAAAGTATCCCTCGGGATGGCCCGGTGGAATCCTGTTTGTCTTTTGAGCTTTGTTTCCCAGATAATCATGACCCCGGGATAAAATTTTAGTAGCCTCACCCAGTTTGCTGAAATAAAGGTAATTTGGATTCTCTTGGGACCACTCCAGAGAGCCCTTGCTGCCAAATATTCTAACCTTTAAACCATTGTCATTGCCTACTGCCACCTGAGAAGCCCAGTACATACCGGTGGCTCCATTTTCATATTTAATCATGACCTCACCATTATCATCCAGTTCTCTGTCTGCAACAAAGGTATCCAGATTGGCACTCAGCTCACTTATCTCCAAACCGGTAATATAACTAACTGTATGTTCAATATGGCTGCCAATATCACCAATACAGTTTGATATGCCTGCCTGATTGGGGTCTGTACGCCATGAGGCCTGTTTATTTTCCTCACCTGCTGGTTCAGCCAGCCATTCCTGAGGATATTCTCCCATAACAACTCTAATATCCCCAATTTCACCCTTCTCCACCAGTTCTTTTGCTTCCTTAACCATGGGATAACCTGAATAGGTATAGGTTACACAGAATTCAGCATCATTCTTTTCAGCAAGCTGTTTAAGTTCTAAAGCTTCCTGTGATGATGTTGTCACCGGCTTATCACAGACAACACTTATTCCTCGAGATAAAAAGGCTTCAGCAATTTTAAAATGGGTGTGATTTGGTGTTACTACTGAAACAAAATCAATACCATCAGTAAGCTCTGATTCTTTTTCAGCCATCTCGGTATAATTTTTATACAGCCTGTTTTCATCTATTCCAAGATCCTTACCGGCTTTTAACGTTTTTTGATAATCCCTGGAAAAACTGCCGGCCGCCAGAACATTTTTGCCGTCAAACCTTGCCGCTGTCCGATGAACTTCCCCAATAAACGCACCGGGACCTCCTCCAACCATTCCGTATTTAAGGACTTCAGCTGACATATTATCCCTCCTTATTGGATAATTATTAAAATTTTAAAGCTTAAGTTGGCTGATTATGCCATGTTCTCTAACTATCCAGGCCATGCCTAAATTAGCTGATTCTTTGCCGAGATCGCTAAATGCAATTTCTGTACTATTCCAGAGCAAATCAAGAGCCTGCCGGGAAACAACTTGTTTAAATCTCTCGGATATATGTTCTTTGATTCTAATAATCCCTCCTCCAATAACAATAAGTTCAGGATTAAGGCTGTTAATAACATTTGCTACTCCTTTGCCCAGACCATCTGCAGCCAGGTTTGAAATTTCCACAGCCAGAGGATGATTTTCAGCTATCAAATTATAGATTTCTTCCTGAGAATACTTCTTCTCTTCCCTAATCTCCTGATTGAATTTGTTGTAAATAAACAATTCTGAAGCCTCAGTTTCCCAGCAGCCCTGTCTGCCGCAATGGCAGCGCCGCCCATTTTCAGTAACCTTTAAATGACCATATTCTCCGCAGTTACCCGTAGCTCCTCTTATCAATTTTCCATTGAAAATTATTCCACAACCAATACCCTGATTTACAGAGATAAAAACCATATTTTCAATCTCAGGATAGGCAAATGTTTTTTCAGCAATAGCTGAAGCCTTAGCTTCGTTTTCTAAAAATAAAGGAGTATCAGGAAATTCAGCTTTAAATTCATCCAGAATGGGTGCATTTTCCCAGGTTAGGTTAGGAGCAAAAACCAGTTTCCCACTTTCTTTATTAATCAAGCCTGGAACTGAAATTCCTGTGCCCAGAAGCTTTTCTTTAAACCGGGGATTATGATTTAATATTCTCTTAATTTCCTGAAAAATTTTGATAAGAGATCTGCTGACATCATTTTTATAAAGTTCCTCAATTATAATTTCTTCAACAATTTCATATTTAATATTAAATAATTTTATATTAACCTGATCAACTTCTATATTTATTGTTAACATATAACCTTTTTCAGAAATAATTTCTAAGTTCACCGGTTTTCTGCCGCCTGTCGAAGAGCCTTTTTTGCTTTCCGTAACAAAACCCATTTCAATCAAATGATTTACATGGTTTGATATTGTTGCTGCACTGTAACTGGAGGTATTTGCCAGCTCTTTTCTGGTTATAGGCTGATTTTTGTAAATCAATTTAAAAATGGCATAAATATTGTTTTCTCCAATATCTTTTGAGGTGCCATAAAGAGAATTCATTGATTTCACCTGCTTATCTTATGAGATATTATTAGCGCATTTTTTAAGATATATGACATGTAAAAATTAGTTAATTGAATGCTTAATTTAACCTTTAATTTAACCCTGTAATTATACTATTATCCATCCAGAGTTAAAATCCTGCAAAAAATTATAATTTTTTGAAGTTTAACTGCAAAAAAATTTGCTTGAATTATGGCCAGTTCAAAAGAACGTCAATTATCCTTCAAAGCAAAATATTGAAGCTTCATGATTTTGATAAATATTCTGAGATTGTTTATTTTTCTGTTTGACTTGATGGTGTCTTCAATTTATCTAATTTCTTACCAGACTAAGCTCCGAGCGGTAGAGAGACATAATAATAAAAAATATGACAAACATAACTCCGGCTATTAGGGAAAAGGTCAGGGGGAAGCCCAGCCATTCAGCCATATTCACCCCGAAAAGCGGTCCCAGCATTCCGCCCATATCACCAAAAACCCGGTAAATTCCCAGGGTTCGGCCCCGCAGGTCAGGCCGGGAGACATCACCCAGCAGAGTGAGCAGGGGACTGCTCATAATGCCTGAACAGGTACCAAGCAGCAGAAGACCGATAACTATCATGATTAAAGAAGGCCAGACAGCCCAGACCATAAAAGCCAGAGCTCCCAGCAGAGCTCCTGCCAGGCTGTAGGCAGTTCTGGTATTGGCATTATCAATGAAACGCCCAAGTATTAAAGTGGAAAGCCCTTTAGTGAACATCATAACACCCATTAAAAGTCCACTCATGCCCTCAGGACGCAGACCAAATATATTCACATCATAATGCTGAACATAAAGGGCAGTCGTGGCCAGAAATACTCCCTGGACAGAAAACCACTCCAGCATGTTACAGACTGATATTTTCAGCACCCGACTGTCTGAAATTGCCAGCTTAACTGCCTTAACAGGACCTACTACAGAAGCTTTAGCTGCTGCTTCAATTCTGCGGGGAATTAAATAATAGGCAATCAGGGTAAAAACAAAAAGAGAAGCAGCAGAAAAAATAAAGGCCGCATTATAACCAAAATAATCCGACAGCAAGCCTCCGATAAACAACCCGGTAGGCAGCCCAAAAAGTCCGGCAGTACGAATATAAGCGGTTCTGCTGCCCCTGTTGCCGGTATTGGTGAGGTGAAACATCAGGGCATATACTGTTATAAATCCAAAAGCTGAACCGATTCCATAAAAAAATCGGGAGATGAAAAATAAATAGCCGGGAATAACCGGACTTATGGTCGAGAGAGAAAATCCTGCCACACTGAGAGCTTTAATTAAAAGACCGATAATCAGCGGTCCCCGGCAGCCGTAACGGTCTACTAACTCTCCCACAGCGGTATTAAAAATAACCCGGGAAATTCTGTTCCCGGAAATTATCATGCTGATAAAAAAAGGCGAAACTCCCAGAATCGGTCCAAGCAGGGGAATTATGGGAAAAGCAACTCCACTGCCCAGACCATTGAGGAAAAAAATTACCCCCAGGAGCAGCAAAATTTTATCAGCCTGTTTCCGGGAAAATTCCGACTGAGAATCCAAAATAAAACCTCCAGCTGAGTACAGCTATAATTTTAGATGTTTAAACCAAGTTAATATAGTGTTAATATGAGAATAAAAAAACTAATACAGCTTTAGCATACCAGATGCTTTCTGCTCCTTAAACAAATTCTGGAATTTCTCCTGCAGTCCTGCAAAAATCTCAAAAAATAAAACATAAATAGTTGCTGAAAAAAAATAAATCATAAATAGCTGCTGGAGAATACTGTGGATATCATAATTTTTCTTCCTTATCCTCCAGGTCTGCATTATCCCACCACCGGCGTTGATCCTGAGAAACCAGTCTCTTCATGCCTTCAGGTCCTCTGCTTCCCGGTAAATATTTTTCCGGTTTTATCTCCCTGGTATTAATGAATTCCCTCAATTGATCGATAAACAGCCAGGAATTCTTAACTTCCATCCAGTGGGTGAACAAACTCTGGTCACCTCTGATCAACCCGGCCAGAAGTTCTTCGTAAGCTTCCGGTGTGCTCTGTAAATCTCTGGGGGCTTTATTGCAAAAATCCATAAATACCGGCACAATCTCATCCTGGCTGCCGGGCTTTTTGGCATTGAACTGAAGGGAGACCCCTTCCTGGGGCTGGACCTTTATGATTAAAAGATTAGCCTCAGGTTCATTATTATCCAGAAAAGAAGGATGAAAATCAGATTTAAACTGGACAAAAATTTTGGTATTCTTCTTCTCCAGCCGCTTACCTGTCTTTAAATATATTGGCACCCCTCTCCACCTCAAATTATTTATGTTAATTTTAACAGCCGCAAAGGTTTCAGTACTGGAGTCAGACTTAATATTTTCTTCCTCCTGATAGCCCGGGATGTATTTTTCTGGCCCATCCAGTCTGCTGTACTGACCTAAAACCAGGTTATTTTCTAAATCAGGCAGGGGAGTTTCAGCAAGTGATTTCAGCAGTTTAATCTTCTCCTGCAGAATAGACTCAGTTGCCATATTCGCAGGGGATTCCATCGCAATAAGTGCCAGCATCTGCAGCAGATGGCTTTGAATCATATCACGAAGTGCTCCTGATCTATCATAATATTTGCCCCTGCTTTTTATTCCCTGTTCTTCTGTTGAGATAATCTGAATATTATCAATGTAGTTCTTATTCCAGATTGGCTCAAAAATCATATTGGCAAAGCGCATTGTTAATATATTCTGGATCATTTCTTTACCTAAATAATGATCAATCCGGTAAATATTTTCCTCGGAGAAAATCCGGGATATTTTCCTGTTAAACTCAACAGCTGACTCCAGGTCATATCCGAAAGGTTTTTCTATAACCAGCCGGGGCCAGCCAGCAACACTTGCTCCTGTGAGGCTAAAATTATCAAGTTTTTCTGCAATTAGCGGAAAAAAGCCTGGAGCTGTAGCCAGGTAATAAATTCTCTGCCTGGAACTTCTGCTTGATGATTCCTTGTTATCCAGTTTTCTGCTCAATTCCTTATATCCCTCATCATCTTCAAAGTCTAACTGCAGGTAATCCAGCTTTTTTGCAAATTTCTCCCAGAGAGCTGTTTCAAAGGTTTCCGGTAAAGTTTTTCGAACAGTTTCAGATAGATTTTTTAAAAATTTAGCCCGATTCTCAAAGTGATGGTCAGCTCCCAGAAGAAAAAACTCTTCAGGCAGCCGGCCGCGTTTAAATAATTTGTAAAGGCTGGGTATCAATTTAGTCTGACTTAAGTCTCCTGAAGCGCCAAAAATAACAAATTGCAGCGAATCAATTAATTCATTGCTTTTCATCTTTATTGCCTCCAGACTATTTGCCTCCAGACTATTATTGGCAAAATTTTTATTCCTTGCATTTATAAACCTGTTTAAACCCTTTAAATTAAACAGGCAGATTTATTGCTCAAAGCTTATTTCAAGCACTTTTTTTACTGCGAGCATTCCTTAAACCTCTATTCCTTAAAACTCTTTCTAAAACTCATAAATAATTTCAGAACTCTGAATCTCTTCCAAATAATTGTGGCTATTAAGTCAGCTCAGGAATGCCAGCCTCACAGGGCACATCAGTTTGACACAGTCCGCAGCCAGCAATTTCCACGCCATAACTGGCCGGATCAATTTTTTCTTGCTGGTAGTTTGAGCAAAGCTCCTTATCATGTCCATCTTCGGTTATGGCTCCTGCCGGGCACCTTTCCCTGCATTTACCACAGCTGTTCCTGCTTAAAAAAGAACAGTACTGCTGATGATTCGAATATTTTCTTTCCGTGGATTTAAGACTAACACCTGCAACTACACTACCGCAGCGCATGGCCTTACCGACTGGAGTTATCAGGCCATCACAGAGCCCAAAGGTACCCAGCCCAGCCGCATAGGCAGCATGTCTTTCCGACCAGTTGGAAGCTATTCCCGAGCGGAGGCTTTCTTTTCTGGCAAATTCATCTCTCAACATGGGTGCAACAGCCTGATAACCTTCCTTCTGCAAATACATAACTATCCGCTCTCTCAGCCTGTCATTAAACTTCTCCCCGCAGTTTCTGGTGTGAGCCCAGGCCCGGGAGGGAGTTTTATCTTTCCTGGCATTGGATCTTCGAGTTTTTTCTGAGATAGGTAAAATCCAGCTAATTACAGTAATATTTTCTGCTTCATTATCTTTACTTGCTGGAAGTATTTCCAGCCACTCCAATGGAGTCAGGTGAAAATCTCCAATAATATCCCTGTATCTTGCAAATAAAGGATCACTGCCGTCGGCAAACCCTACCAGAGGCTCAGAAAATATCCTCTCATTATCAAGATGAACCAATCTATTGGCTTTATCAGTTTTAACAAAATCCTCAATTTCACTGATAATTTTTTCTGACAGCTCTGAATTGAAATCTCTCATTTGCTCTCATCCTCTCTCAATTCAAGTTTTATAAATCATAATGAGCTAC
>LKMJ01003433.1_pt1 | contig 14756 bp, 17 predicted proteins | sample 643391 | NCBI WGS metagenome assembly LKMJ01 (sample SAMN04112250, study PRJNA286221) | soda lake metagenome | biome: soda lake; feature: Kulunda Steppe; material: water; isolation source: sample PL-Br10 brine of Picturesque Lake | place: Russia: Kulunda steppe | collected 2010-07
GACGGCACCTATGACTCGAACGGGCGACGGAGCCACCCCTCGACGAGTTCGACGAAGATGGCGGCGAATGCGTTCTCGCTCGTCCAGAACGCGATCTCCTGCGTTTCTTCGGCGGCGGCTGCTGACAGCGTACTCAACAGGACCGTCTCCCCGTCAGCGACGAGCAGTCTACCGGTGTCCACGTCCATCGCCCGCTCCTCGGGAATCCGGTAGGTCATATACTCGTCCTCTGGCGCTGCGTCGAGCACCTCCTGGGCGTCACTGGCGATGATGACAGACACACCCCGGTCTGTGGCGTCGGCGAGCGCATCGAGGATATCGTCTTCGAGCATCTCGGTTCCCTCTGCGGCGTAGAGGAGCTGGCTGTTGGCCGTATCGGCTATCTCGACGGTCCGGGAGACGATTGCATCGCGTGTGCTGATGAGCCAGATTGACTCGCTCCGTTCCTGTGCTTCGTGGCTGTTCTGTATCTGTTCGAGATAGTTGAACGTCTCCGTTCCGGTTTCTGCGAGCTGGTCGAGCAGTAGCCGTCGTGCCTCTTCGAGTGGGACGGACCGGTAGGCTGTCGGCTTCGAGTGCTGTGTTTCGACCAGTCCGCGCTCTTCGAGCCCCTCGGCCGCTCCGTACACCTGTGAGCGTGGGACCTCGACAACCGAGCTTATCTCGCTTGCCGTCCCCACGCCCAGCTTCTGGAGAGCCACGAACACTCGGGCCTCGTACGTCGTCAACCCGAGCTGTTTCAGCCCCGTCGTTGCCTCGTTGTCGTCCATTGTCAAATTCGTAATAGCGTTGTCCGTCTCTCTGTGTGCCTGTCCGCTCGCTGCCAGTCCGATACACTGATGTTTGTAGGCTCGTACTAACGTATCTTACTATTTTGTGGCGGAGAGGGCCTCGTTCGTCAGGACAACAGTGCTGACTGCCAGGCAGTTACTGATAACTTATTTGCATTATGTAAATATGCATTTCGTATGTTTTAAAAAGGCAATAAAAACTTAACAGCTATGCATTGGAAAAATTACAAACACTTTAGTGTAGCGACACCAAACTTTCAGGTGTTATGGTGCCCGAGACGGTCTTACAGACGGAGGCGGCAGGGAGCTTAATCGCTGGGATACTGTTCATTCTCGCAGTGATTACCGCCTACAAGAGCATCGTCATCGTTCGAGCGTACGAGAAACGGGCGTACACCCGGTTCGGGAAGTATCAGGGACTGCTCGAACCCGGCCCGAACTTCGTGTTGCCGTTCGTGACGAAGACGTACACGTTCGACATGCGAACACAGACGCTCGACGTCCCTCGACAGGAGGCCATCACGCGGGACAACTCGCCGGTGACGGCGGACGCAGTCGTCTACATCAAGGTGATGGACGCGAAGAAAGCGTTCCTCGAAGTGGACAACTACAAGAGAGCGGTCTCGAACCTGGCCCAGACCACTCTGCGGGCGGTGCTGGGTGACATGGAGCTCGACGATACGCTCAACAAGCGCCAGGAGATAAACGCGAAAATCCGGACGGAGCTGGACGAGCCGACCGACGAGTGGGGAATCCGCGTCGAGAGCGTCGAGGTTCGGGAGGTCAACCCGTCCAAGGACGTCCAGCAGGCGATGGAGAAACAGACCTCCGCAGAACGCCGCCGCCGTGCGATGATTCTGGAAGCCCAGGGTGAACGCCGCAGCGCCATCGAAACCGCCCAGGGTGACAAACAGAGTAGCATCATCCGCGCACAGGGTGAGAAGCAGAGCCAGATTCTGGAAGCGCAGGGTGACGCTATCTCAACGGTGCTGCGTGCAAAAGCCGCGGATTCGATGGGCGAGCGCGCGGTCATCGAGAAGGGGATGGAGACGCTCGAAGGAATCGGCCAGGGCGATTCGAACACGTTCGTGTTGCCCCAGGAGCTCACGTCGCTGGTCTCGCGCTACGGTCGCCATCTGCAGGGAAGCGACGTCACGGAGAACGGCCACGTCCTCGAAGGGCTGGAGTTCGACGAGGACACCCGCGAGATGCTCGGTCTCGACGACATCCAGGAGATTATCGGCGAACTCGAAGACGAGGACGAAATCGTCGACCTCGAAGAGATGGAAGAGGAGGCCCAGGCTGTCAAGGCCGGCGAGACAAGCGCTGATATCAAAGACCCCGACGAGATTATCGACGAGACGTAACCGACGCGGTCGCTGACTGGCTCCGAGTATCAGTCGTTTCGCTCAACGAAGCCATTATACGTTCACCCGCTGTTGATACAGTATGGCCCGGGACAGGGGTGTCGATCAGTCCAAACGGGCGACGCTTCGGCGATTCGCCGCACTCGGAGCAGCCAGCCCGCTGGTCGGATTCGCAAGTGCGAGTGAGAGCGACAGCGATGCACCTGATGCCCTCACCGGCTACCTGAGCGCGACGCCCGGGGCACACTTTTCGAAGATTCGCGACGACCTGCAACTGGGGACCGGCGAGACCCAGCACCACCTTCGACAGCTCGAAGACGACGATATCGTCGAGAGCCGGAAAGACGGTGACTACCGCCGGTACTACCCAGCAGGACTGTTCTCGGAGTTCGAACAGCTCGTGTTAGGCCACCTTCGCCGGGAGACCCAGCGCGGCGTTCTCGTTGCACTGCTGGAAGACCCGGGAGCGACGTCGGGCGATATCGCCGCACAGCTCGATGTCTCCAGACCGACCGTGAGCAAACACGCGGCCAGGCTCGAAGCGGCGGGACTCCTCTCGCGCGAAAACGGATACAGCATTACCGAGCCCGAGCCCGTGCTGTTGTTGCTGGTTCGGTACGCTGATTCCTTTGGCGACGACGCCGCACGGCTGGCGTCGATTGCGCCGTCGCTCCTCGAGTACGCCCCTGACGCCGAGTAGTTCCGGTACTCGTTCTACTGTCGCTACGTGACCATCCACGTCGTACTGGAGGAGTAGCCCCACTTCTCGACGGAGAGGTCGAACTCGCCCTGTTCGATGGCTTTCATGTTGGTTCCGACCTCCTTGGCAGACATGTCGAGGTCGTCGGCGATGAGCCGTGATTTGAAGTACGTCTGCTCGTCGGCGCGCTCTTCGAGGTAGCACAAGATGCGCTGTTGCTTCTCCGAAAGCGTCGGTGCGTGCGTCGCGGTTTCCGCCGTCGTGCTCATACTTGTCGTTCGGCGCTGTACCCTATATTCCGTTTGGTACGAAGAGTTAACGCCGCGCAGTATGGTGGTTTTCGGCAGCAGATCGGAACGACACAGCTCCGGGCGCGCTCTCTGGCTCTGTCGGTGTCTGTCAAACGGAGCCGATGGTACAGCTCCGCAACACTCGAAGAAGAGTCGCTCGTCCCTCAACTCTCCGGGGCGACCGCTCGTTCACCGGAGAGACGGCTCGTATAGATGCTCACCGGCGGTCGGTCACTCCGAGATGGCTTCCCCGACGGCGAAGTTCGATTTGACCTCCGTAATCTCCACCTTGACGCGCTCGCCGACCTCGGTTCCGGGGACGATAATCACGTAGCCACGCTCGACGCGGGCGATACCGTCGCCTTGCTTTCCGAGGTCCTCGATTTCGACGTACCGAATCTCGCCGGGTTCGACGGGCGGCTGTGGCTCGCCGGGCGCGTCCGTCTCCGCCGTTGGCGTCTCGCTTTCGGGGGCGATGAGCGCGATTCGGTAGGTTCCGTCAGGAGAGACCGCGCCGGTCTCTATCTCTCGGCGCGGTACTTCGATAGTGTAGCTGTCACCGTCGTCCGTTACCTCGGCACTGAACAGACAGAGGAGTTTATTCGAAATCTCCACAGGTAGTTAGACCTCCGTAGTTCTAGTGGCAACTGCCACCATCAAAGTAGTTGTTATCTGCTGTACGCCGTGTAGCCAGTGAACGCTTTTCTCATCAGCGCTGCTGGTACGCGCTCCCGTCGGCGTGTTTCGCCCCCTCCGAGTCGTGGACGACGATACCTTCCTCGCTGTCGACCGGCTCGTAGCTGTCCCTGACGGCGATGGCCTCTTCGAGCTCCCGGACTGCGCGCTCCTTGAGTGCACCGGCCAGTTCTTCTGCGTCCTCCCGCGAGATGTCTCGTCCGAGCCCCTCGCACGTGTGTGCGCGTACGACCCCTTCGCTGTCGACTGCTTCTCCCATCGGTTGAGATGTTCCACCCAGTCCCACGCTGAACGGGTACGTCTGGCAGATGAGCGGGCGATCCTCGTAGACGCGACAGCGGTTTGCATCCCGGTCGTAGAACGTACAGTCCCCACAACCGTCGGTCTGGAGCGCCCACTCGAAGGTCTCACCGACGGGGCCCGATTCGCTCTCGGTGAGGCCGTACGGCATCGGCCGGGCCACGTCCCGCCAGTCGTCGGACTCTCGGGTCTGTACTTTGCGCACTTCGTCGGGAAAGACGGTCGCCGTGTGCTCCTCCGTCTCGGTGCCAGCTGTGTCGTCACAGTCGGCCGCCTTACAGCAGGCTCCGCAGTGCGTACACTCGAACCCGATAGTTTCGATGGCGTCGGCGAGCTCGCTGACGGACAGCGACCGGGCGCGGTCGAGCTCCTCCTCGAGACTGTTCACACGACAGTGTTCGCGGGGAGCGTCAAAAACGCGTCGGGCGACGGCACGCGAACGCCGCAGTCGCCTGGAGCGCTCACTCGAAAATACCGCTCTCGTCTTCCAGCCGCTCGATACCGCGTGCGACCTCGCTTGCTTCGCCGGGGTCGAGAGCGACCTCGACTTCGTTGCCACTGGCGTCTGCACATGCTATCTTTATGCGCTCGTCGCCGAACTCACGTACCTCGACGCTTTCGACATCGTAGAGCTTCGCTGTCGCTGATTTCGTCGAACTGCCGACGTGCTTGAGAACCCCGTCTTTCAACTCGAACATGAACCGGTCGATATCCAGCGTGAACATACACTGCACTCCGCCCTCCACAATGATAAGCCCATCCGATGACAGGGGCGGGACGCTCGTCTCGTTCCCGGTCGCCCCGTGGGTGAGCAGTGGACTCCCGAGTTGAACACGGGCAAACGGCTAACCGCCGCTACCTTTCAGGTCGAGGTTCCCACTGAAACGCTCGGCACGTTCATCGACAACGGCCGGAACTCTCTGTACGTCGACGGCCGCCTCTCCTGGGACGAACAGCAGAAGCAGCTCGTCTATCTCATCGCCTGAGAACCTTCGAAATCCCGGCTGGAGATGGCCCTGCAACTGGTCTCTAGACGAGTGTGTTTCCCATCATATCCGAGAAATTGCTCGTTACTCGGTGTTCCGTTTGCGTTCACAGTCTCCACTGTGTCCGTCTTCTCCGGTAATCTCGGCTTTCGACTGCCGTTGCTGTACGGCTGGTTGTATACTTTCCTTTCTTCGAATTACGGCTGACTAACAATACTGGTGCTGACCAACTGCTCTGGTACGGAGCCTGGCGGCGGGTACCGTCACCGTCGCGAGTGGTAACTCCGATGGTACTGAACGATGCACGTCTTGCTCATCCTCGGACACCCGCGACCGAATAGTCTCTGCGGAGCGCTGGCGGAGGCGTACAGGGAAGGGGCGACCGAGGCGGACGCAGACGTTCGCGAACTCGAACTGGCGACTCTGGAGTTCGAGCAGAACGTGGAAACCGAGGTGCCGACCGACCAGTGTATGGAGCGCGACCTCGCGGCGGCCCAGCGACAGATACGCTGGGCCGACCACCTCGTGTTCGTCTACCCGAACTGGTGGGGAACGATGCCCGCACTGCTCAAGGCGTTCTTCGACAGGGTGTTCACGCCGGGGTTCGCGTTCTCCTTTTACGGTGACGAGGAGGGTTCGGGTCACGAAAAGTTGTTGAGTGGTCGCACCGCTGAACTCATCGTCACGATGGATATGCCGGCGTGGGTCTATCGCTGGATTTACCGCCGGCCCGGAATCAACGCAATCAAGCGAAGCACGCTCGGCTTCGCGGGGATACGGACGACTCGCGTGACGCCGCTCGGCCCGGTCGAGGAGTCCAGCCCAGCAGAACGCGAGACGTGGTTGGAGAATGCGAGGCGACTCGGTCGGAGTCTGGCGGACGGTCCGGCGTCGCGTTCCACTCGTCTCAAATATCGGACAGTGACAGCGCTCCAGGCGCTCCGGCTACAGTTCTACCCGATGTCGTGGGTGGCGTACACCGTCGGTGCGCTCGCGGGAACCGGGTCGAGCGACGTTCTCACGTCTCCCGTGTACTGGATTGGCTTCGGCTTTCTGTTCTTTCTGGAGGCGGCGACGGTTCTGTCCAACGAGTACTTCGATTACGAGACCGACCGAGAGAACACGTTCGCCGGGCCGTTCACTGGTGGCTCCCGCGTTCTCGTCGAAGACGACGTGAGTTTCCGGGGGATGCGTATCGGTACCGGGCTCGCTCTGGCGCTCGCGACACTGTTCGGACTGGCCGTGCTGTTGCTCGGGGCAGGGTCGGTGGTAGCTATGGCTGGCGTGATGAGTGTGCTGACCCTTCTGGCGCTCGGGTACACGGTTCCGCCCTTACAGCTGTCCTACAGAACGCTCGGTGAACTGGACGTTGCCACCACCCACAGCATCGGCGTGATGCTCTGTGGCTTCGTCTTCGTCGGTGGGGCGGTGACCGACTGGACACCGTGGCTGTTGAGCGCGCCGCTGTTGCTGGCAACGCTTCCCTCGATTACGCTGGCGGGTGTCCCAGACTACGAGGCCGACCGCGCCGCGGGAAAGCAGACGATTGCCGTGCGGTTCGGCGTCGGTCACGCCGGGACGGTGGCTGCTGGTGCGACGGTGCTGGCCGCACTGGTCGCCGTGCTCTGGCAGCTCACCGGCGTCGTTTCCGGCGCGTATAACCCGCTCATCTACCTGTGCATCCCGCACGCGCTGGCGCTCGTCTGGCTGTTGCACGTTCGTCTGGACCCCGAGACAGCACCGGCCCGCATCGACGGGCTGATGGCCGTCTCTCTCAGTTACGTCCTCTGGTTTGGTGTGCTTCCGCTGATTGGTCTGTTGTAAGTGTGGTGTAACTGTGGAGTTTCCATAACGCATGCCGTCGCTTGTTCTGGGAGTCAGTTCGCGTCTGCAGTAACCTCATCGTGCCGGTCCAACAGCCTGACTTACTCGGGCCGAGTCACGGTCAGGTTCACTGTACTCGTCAAACGATCTCGATACGTTGTGAATTACTACTGCTGAATTCTTGGGGTCTGACAGTAATAGCGCCGGAGTGCGGACTGAATTCGAGTGGGCTCGACCGAAATGGACAGTCATAGAGGCACGACTGCGGGAGTACACGTGAGTAACCCGGCCGCCCTCGTGAGGGGTTCCGAACGTGCGACCTCCGACACCACGTGTTCGATTCGCCCGACAGCGCTTGCTGCTCGCGACGTGCAGCACTGCCGGTCGACACGAACTGCGGCTGTCGGTGCGACCACCGAAACGCTATGAAAACGGAGGGGTCGGGGACAGCTCTCGCCGGTCAGGGAATCCCTGTTGTGAGACAGTACCGAGGTTGCACGAGGTATTACGATAACTTTCGTCTATCTCTCCATTCATCGCTCTGCTTTCTGCGACTCTCACCTCTCAAGTAACGCTCACTTGTCGTACTTCCTCGACAGAGTTTCCAGAACAACGTAACATTATAAACTCATATTGTTTGTGGAAAGATTGTCGGGTTACTATACGAAATATGATTATTTCGCTGGATAGCCCGGTTCGAGCCCTAACGTTGGCTTTCGTGATTGAAGAGCTATTTAACAAAGGCCATGGAGGCTCTTCTTCGGATTGTGGCTGAAACAAACATAACACGGCGACGACTGATGCAAACTGCGGGTGCAGTCGGCGTCGCAAGCATAGGTGGTACAGCACTGGTAGCTGGACAGTCAGACAACGAGATAAACTATCTCCAGCAGCAGGAAGGTGCAGCGATTCGTGTCGCCCACGCGTCCCCGGACGCGCCCCCGGTCGATGTCTACCTCAGCGCAGTCGATGAGGACGACGACGAGAACGGTGTCGACGACGAGATGGACGACGATGAGGATGACACCCTCGATGACGACGAGAACGGTGTCGACGACGACGAGAACGGAATCGAAGACGAGGACCCGGCCATCGAGGACCTCTCGTTCCGTGACGTAAGTAGCTACACGGAGGTAGACGCTGGGACGTATCGGGTCCGTGTCGTCGCGACAGAAGACACTGGGCTGATAGAAGGGCTATTCGAAGACGATGAGGAACAGATCGTCTTCGACGAGGAAGTCGAAGTAATGGAGGACACGACCTACACTGCCGTGGCCTTCGGTGAACTCGCCCAGCTGGAAGACGACGATATGAACGGTGTCGACGACGAGATGGACGACGACGAGATGGACGACGACGAGATGGACGACGACGAGAACGGTATCGACGATGACGCCCTCGTGAGCGATCTCGGCTTCGGTGAGTACGAGTACGTCACCCTCGATGCAGGCGAAGCCACCCTCGAAATCCGCGAGGTAGAAGACGACGATATGAACGGCGTCGATGACGAAAACGGCGTGGATGACGACGAGAACGGTGTCGACGATGATGAGAATGGAGTAGACGACGATGAGAACGGCGTCGACGACGATGAGAACGGCATCGACGATGACGAAAACGATGTGGACGACGACACGATGGAAGACGAAGTCGACCGCGGCTTCCAGGTCGAAATCCTTGAAGACGAACTCGAAGTTATGGAGAACGGAGTCGAGGACGACAATGGTGTCGACGACGAAGACGACGCCCTCGACGACGACGAAAACGGTGTCGATGATGACGAGAACGGTGTCGACGACGAGAACGGCGTAGACGATGACGAGAACGGTGTCGACGATGAGGACGACACCCTCGATGACGACGAGAACGACGTCGACGACGAGGAAGACCAGGCCCGAATACGGGTCTTCCACGCAGTGCCTGACGTCGACACCGTCGAAATCACCGTTGTCGATGAAGATGAAGACGACACGCTTGACGACGAGAACGGTGTCGACGATGATGAGAATGGAGTGGACGACGATGAGAACGACGTCGATGATGAGGAAAACGGTGTCGACGATGACGAGATGGACGACGACGAGAACGACGTCGACGACGAAGACGACCGCGTGCAGGAGGTAGACGTCGACCTCGAAGAGAACGCAGTCTACAGCGGCTTCGCACTCGGGTACTTCGACCCCGAAGCGGCAGCTGAGGAAGATGACGAGAACGGTGTCGACGACGAGAACGGTGTCGACGACGAGAACGGTGTCGACGATGATGAGAATGGAGTGGACGACGACGAGAACGGCGTCGACGATGACGACGAGATGGACGACGAAGACGACGATGATGACCTCGCCGAAGACGTAGAGGACGCCGAGTTCGAACTTGTCACCGTTCTTGACGCACAGGACGGCGAACGCGAGGACGGAGGAACGGAGGACAACGGTATCCTCTCAGTTGCCGCACCGTCCCGCGCAACCTCGGACTAACTCCCCAGTCCAGACGAACGGTATTCGACCGTCGAGCGCTTTTTTTTGCTGACCGACCGTGACCTGTTACTCTTTTGCGAGCGGTGACTTGACCGCCGTCAGTCTCTGTTAACCACTGGCACACATCAATATATTTGGCCCCGTGGTTATCCGGGTACGTCCCCGAGAATAGTTCATGCAAAAAGCCATCGAGGTGGAGTACTGGGTCGTCGACGGGGACGGGACACTCAGCTGTCCCGGCGAGCTGACGGAGGTTTCCCAGTACGTCGAAGAGGAGTTTGTTCAGCCGCTGGTCGAACTGAAGACCCCGCCATGTGAGACGTACGATGAACTGGAGCGAACGTTTCTCGAGCAGCTGGAGCTACTGCTCGACAGAGCAAAGGAACTAAACAAGCTTCTCGTCCCGCTGGGTACACCAGTCAACAGTTCTCCAATCGACCAGCTTCCGGCTGAACGGACTCGCATACAGAACGCCGTTATCGGTGACGAGTTCGACTACGCGAATCACTGTGCGGGAACACATCTGCACTTCGAACAGCGAAACGTCACGGACCAGCTCAACGTCCTCATCGCACTTGACCCTGCGCTCGCGCTCCTCAACTCCTCGCCCTATTTCGAGGGCAAACCGATTGCGAGCAGTGCCCGCTCGTTGCTCTATCGGAAACGCTGCTACGAATACTTCCCCGGGCACGGACAGCTCTGGGAGTACGTCGAGACGGTTGCGGAGTGGGAGGCGCGCCTCGACGAGCGATTCGAGGCGTTCAAGCAAGCCGCTATGGATGCGGGTATCGACGAAGGCGATGTGACTGCCAACTTCTCGCCGGACACCGCGGTCTGGACGCCAGTCAGACTCCGTGAGGCGATGCCGACCGTGGAGTGGCGCTCGCCGGACGTCTCCCTGCCCAGTCAGGTGCTCCGCCTCGCTAAGGACATGAGTGCGATTATGGAGCAGGTTAGCGATAGCGTCGTCAGCATCGACGGGGCTGCTGGTGGGCGCACACAGGACGAACTCACGCTTCCGAGGTTCGACGCAGCCTGGGAGTACACTGACGAGGCAATCAAGCACGGCCTCGACTCCAGGACGGTCTCTGCGTACTTGCAACGGATGGGGTTCGACACCGACGCGTACGACCCGCTTACGGAGCAATTCGGCGGGCGCGGGTATGTCAGTCTGAGTGAAGCCAGAGAGCTCCGCGTCGAATACGGTCGTGCGTTGCGAGACGACGTTACCGGCTTGCTTGGTGCACAGATTGCCTGAACGTGTTCAGCACCCCGGCACTATGGAGCGCCGAGAGCACTACTCTACACTCGTTTTCACCACGAACTGAGACTGGTGCTCGTCGAGCGAACTGCTCGAAGCGCTCGATAGGCAACGGACTGAGCAGCGGTTGCCGCGCCGAAATCGTGTCCGGGAACTCCGCGTTGTACCGGACGTAGCTGCCGAAATCGACCGGAAATTCTGTCGGGTCGACGCCGAGGAACTCTCCCCGACGTTCGGCGCGGTCCAGAACCGACCGCCACCGGTCGGCGTCCGCGATGCCTGCGGAGTCGACGCCGGGGGAGAAAAGCGTCAGGTACAGCTCCTCGTAGGTCCACGTGTCCTCGAAGACGCCGGTCGGAAGCTTCTCGTTGCGGAGCTGGTCAGCAATCTCCTCGTGTCCGGCGTCGTGAAGGGTACTTTCGGCGTCGTCGAGGTGGTCCATGCCGCGGCCGATTGTGTGGTGGGGCTCCAACAGACTCCCGTACCCCGGTAGAGGTGTTCGACGCCCAGCTGGAGTTCGTGAAGGGCCTGCTGTTCTTTCTCGGTCAGGTCGATGTCGTCGATATCAGTCATCGTCTCAGTTGCGGTCAGGAGTTGAACGGCTCTTCGTCCCGGTGAGCGTCGGGATTTGTCGCGTCGGCTGCTTCCTCCTCGCGGACCATGTCTTCCTCTTCCATCTCTTGCTCCCGCCGCTCCTCACGTGCCTCGCGTTCGGCCTCACGTCGCTCCTGTTCCGCCTCGGATAGCTCCTCTTCGTCTTCTTCGTCCGCTTCGGTCACGTTTAGCCTGGTGTCGTTCTCGATATCGATGCCGTGTTGGTCTTTGCTCATACCCCTGCTTTGGAGATGAGAGCGAAGAGTGTAATGCAGGCTGTGGCAAGCCGTGTTAAGAGTCCGGAAGCCGACCGATTTGCCGCGCAGTCTTGCCATTGAAACGTCTCCGGACCGAACGATAGCGTGGCGAGTTCCATGGCGAAAGATAACTAAGACCGAGCCGACGAGATGGAGGCCGAGCGCGAAGCCGAAATCAACGCCGAGATGGCCCGTTTTGGACAGGACCCCGACCAGGTGCAGGAAGGCAGTGAGAACCTGGGGACCCAGAGCGCTCCCAGCGGAGAGCCGCGGGGTGATATTCCCGAAGAGGATGAAGACGAGGACGAAGAGACCGACGATGCAGACAACGAGGGGTGACCGGGCTCCAGTCGGAGTGACGCCAGGACGAGGGAATCGCTCGAATCACCAGACGATTGTTCGTACCGTACGAGGGTTACCATTTTCTTCGGAGAACCCGAATACAGAGGCGTGGCGAGAGTGACGAACCTGTCTTCGAATGACTTTTCCGGGTAATTCGAGAGGTTTCGGTTGATTGCTCGATGACTGATGGCAGCCCCACGGGAGGAGGAGACCGCAAGTATCGGGCTCTCGCTCTGCTCGCGGTCGCCCAGCTGTTAGCGATGACGCTCTGGTTCAGCGTCTCCGCAGTCGGGCCAGAGCTTGCGACTGAGTGGGGGCTCTCGGCCACTGAAACGGCGTGGCTGACCAACGCTGTCCAACTCGGATTCGTCGTCGGGGCGTTGCTATCGGCCATCTTCACTGTCTCAGATGTTATCCCACCGCGGTATCTGTTTGCGGCCTCGGCTGCCGTGGGGGCTGTCGCGACTGTCATCATCGCAACGGGTGCCAGTTCGTTTCTTTCGGCTGTCGTACTCCGGTTCGTTACCGGAATGGCTCTCGCAGGGGTGTACCCACCTGGAATGAAGCTGATGGCTGGCTGGTTCCGGTCAGGTCGAGGGTTCGCTATCGGCGTGCTGGTCGGTGCGTTAACTATCGGCTCCGCGATGCCACATCTCCTCCGGGGAGTCGGTGGCGTTGGACGACCCACTCCGGTGTTGCTCGGTGCCGCCGGACTCGCCCTGCTCGGTGGCGTACTCGTTCTGTTCGTCGAACCCGGACCCTATCAAGCACCGACCGCGCCGCTCGACCCGGGGGCAATTCGCCGCATTGCAGGAGACCGCGGAACACTGCTCGCTAATATCGGCTACTTCGGTCACATGTGGGAGCTGTACGCAGTCTGGGCCTGGATTCCGGTGTATCTCTCACACAGCTTTGCGGCCAGCGGTGGCGAGAGTGAGACGTTCGCCGCGTTCGTGGCGTTCGGGACCATCGCTATCGGTGGGCTTGGTGCCGTCGTTGCGGGTATCAGTGCCGACCGACTGGGGCGGACGACGGTGACGAGCGCCAGCATGGTCGTCAGCGGCGGTGCCTGTCTAGTTGCGGGGTTCGTCTTCGCTGCGCCGACGTTCGTGGTCGTTCTGTTCGTTCTTGTGTGGGGGTTCACTATCGTCGCCGACTCCGCCCAGTTCTCGACTGCTGTCTCGGAACTTGCCGACGACTCCTACGTCGGAACTGCTCTCACACTCCAGACTGCGGTTGGATTTTTCCTCACGCTATGGTCGATACAGCTGACTCCCCTCGTCGCGGAATGGGTCGGCTGGCGATGGGCGTTTGCGCCGCTTGCAGTCGGCCCGCTCGTCGGCACAGTCGCGATGCTTACGCTCCGTCGACTCCCGGAAGCTGAGTCGCTCGCAGGCGGTCGCGGCTGAACGGCACTAGGGCCTGCGAAGGGCCTACCCGTCTCTGGCACCTACAGTGTACATGGTCGACGAAGACCTCGAACTCGAACGCGAGCTTGGACAGGCAACCATCGTCTACGACGACCCGGAGGAGGACACCGTCCGGAAGACTGTCCCGAACGAGCACATTGCGTACTTTCAGGACCACTGGATGCTCAAGGTGGAGGAAGACGAGGACGGGAACGACGTCGTCCGACGAATCCCGTCCAGACGGGTTCATTACGTCGAGCGCTCCGTCGAGGAGTTCGAAGAGGAGATCAAGACGATTCGGAACCAGGTCCAGTCCGTCGCCGATAACCTGCGGTCGAAGCTGTTCGGTGGTGACGGTGGCGAGGGTGGTGATTCTCGCCCCATCGAAGTTGAAGTCGAAGAGTCTGAAAACGACTTCTGAACCTGGGTGGCCGGGAGGCTGTCAGGACCCCGTGTCGCTCCGCCCGTCTCGCCCATCAGACCCTATCGATTTTCGTGGACAAAAATGAGCGGTGGTCAGGAGTCGGTACTGGTCAAACTATCGCTTTCTTCTAGAACGACTGTTCGCCAAACTGTTGTGGCTGGCCGGTCTGTGACTGTCTACCGAACTGTTGTGGCTGGCTCACCCCACCAACCTGTGAGGCTGCCTTTGTAATCATCTGGGAGACTCCTTGTGCCTGCTGTACTACCTCCTGGACGCCCGGAATCTGCGACTGTTGTAGCTGTCGGGTACTCTGTTGGATTGCCTGTTGGGTGCACTGGCCGACCGTCTCCGCGAACATCGATTCGCGTAGCAGTAGAGCCTTCTGGAGGTGGATAATCTCTGCAATGTCTGCCAGTGCCTTGGCGGTTTTACTGTCACCAATCTGCATCGCCTGCCCGTGTGCCCACTCGGCATCTGATTCGAGCTGCTCGAGCTGGTAGACGGCCTGTGAGACCTGCTGAGGGAGGTACTGGTCGAACGTCTGTTGGAACTGCTGTGGCTGTTCTTGCTGTAGTTGCTGTTCCTGCTGCTGTGGCTGTTGCTGGTACTGTGTCATCGTTTTCCTCCCGCTGTTCCTCGCCGGGGTCCCGGGTAGTGAGGCCCCACGAGGCACTGTATACATCCACTGGAGACGATATAAACCCGCTCAATCGTTTATATCAGAAAGAAAACACTACTGCTGGCAACCGTTCCTTACTGGCGCAAATACCGCCGTTCCTGGAACGGATTCTGATGTCCGTCTCGACCCTGGGTCCGTAACCCATTCAGTTTGACAGTGTTTCTGTATCTCCTCACTACGTTCGTCGCCGCAAACGTATGCTGCCTCCCCGATGTGAACAGATGACAGACGGTCCGGGCCTGCGGCTCGCTACGCTCGCCGTTCCGGGACTGCGACTCGTCTGTTCAAATCGTGTCGTGTACATATTTGCGGCTCGCGGAGTTGCTCGCCGCAAACGTATGCCGCCTCCCCGATGTGAA
>LKMJ01003435.1_pt1 | contig 14753 bp, 10 predicted proteins | sample 643391 | NCBI WGS metagenome assembly LKMJ01 (sample SAMN04112250, study PRJNA286221) | soda lake metagenome | biome: soda lake; feature: Kulunda Steppe; material: water; isolation source: sample PL-Br10 brine of Picturesque Lake | place: Russia: Kulunda steppe | collected 2010-07
ACACCGGCCACGACGACTGCGTCGCCCCATCCGAACACCACCCAACACGCCCCTCGACGAGCAACTCCCGCACACCCAACGTGAACACCTCAATCTGCGTATGCCGACCATCACCACACACAACATGGCCGACCTGGTACCGCACCGACCCCGCCGGTCGGAACACGTACACAACAACCGCATCGCCCTCGTGAAGAGGAGAGCCGCACACTTGACACGTCGCGGCCCCTTCCCCGAGCGAAATTCCAATAAGTTGATATATTGCTTCAATTAGTTGATCTTCGATGCTCTCTTGACCTTCTAGTGCTAATTCGTCCATGGGTTCTTGCATACCTCTGGAAGAGCCCAGCTCGGATGTTACAGGCATCCGGGCCTTCTCGTGTAATCTTGCCCCGTGGAACCGGATCTTCCTACTCCAAGTTACTGTATGAAGTCATATAAAGGTTACTGTAATTAGTAACTATGACTGTAAGCAGTAATATAGTGACTGCCTCCAGTAAGAATTACTTTGACGCAGGCCAGTGAAGTGCCGGTATGGTGGACGACCAGTATCGGGGCCTCCTCACCGAACGAGAACGAGAGATCATACGAGGAGAAGCTGATGTATCGGACAATTATCGCTATCGGGTTGTGAGTCGAATCCGTACGAAAATCGAGAGTATCGATAATGACGTAGTGATTCTGGCGGAGAACCGAGAAGATCTACTCGAAGAACTACGGGATGTCGTCTGTACAGATGAAGAATAAGACATCAGAGGGGTTGTGATGGAGATCGTTAGTACAATGGGAACCGGTTCGCTTGGGCGCGGGATGAACTTAGGGCCACTCGTTAGCGATCTTCAGTCACTATACCGAATACGAACCGGAACAATTCCCGGGACTCATTTATCGGCCTCTCTCTTTAGAGGTCACCTTGCTGGTTTTCGCAAGCGGGAGGATCATCGTTGGTGGAACAACCGACAGGAATCAGGCCCTTGGTGCGGTGAACCACCTACGAGAGCAGTTGAGTACCATAGAGCGCGTTTGAAGACCCTTGTTCCTAAAAGAGAGTTTCAATCTGCTCTAAGAGAGCAGCGACTGCCTCCTCCGCAGCATCAACGGCTGTTGTCCCGGTGATGATCACCTTTCCAGAGCTGAAGACTAACATCACACAGTCGTGGTCCGTTGGTCGATAGACTAGTCCAGGAAACTGCTCTGGCTCATATTCAGTAAACTCTAGCCCCAGTCCGATAGCAAGCGCAGAGAGATTCAGTTGTTGACCAACATCTTCCATACAGACATAGTTCTGAACTTCATACCATTCGTCTTCTGCTTCCGGAAGTATACTGTTTTCCGCGAGTAACTGGAGAAGTTCTGATCGGGTAGCAGATGCTTCATTCTCTGAGCCAGCCCCAGTGATGATGTACTTTCCCGTACGGTAAACCGTAATTAGCGGTGCAGAGTCATCGAGGCGGAAATAGGCACCCGGATATATCTCTGGATCGTAATCAACGACTTCACTCAATTCACGAGCAACGGCCTCAAGATCTAGCTCTATACCCAGTGAGCCCGAGGCGACGACATTCTCCACGCTAACCATTCTGTGATCCTCTATGTTATATCTCTCATCTCGTCGAATAATAAACTGCGGTAACTGGTGCCTCCTCGTTGCCGATCATTGCTAACTCCACGAGCGCGGAGATTCGAAGTTGTCGGCAGGTAGCGTAGGTTCATATACGAAAACGGAGGGAATTCCCTTCGTATGAATCACCGACAGTCCGCGAGTGTTTGCCAAGAGTATATATGATGATAGAGAGAATGCTCGACAAGCGAAATATGTCTGTCCGAACTACCATCGAAGATCTTGACTCAATCGAAAATGGAGGCGACGTTATCGATTATCTGCTCGATTCGGAGGGGCTAAACTACAGTTCCTTTGTGGAAGTGCCGAGTGGGATAAAGCGCAACCAAGGGAGGAACGATTGGTATGAAGCACACCTAGTCGATGAGAGTGGTGACGGAGTCATTCGATACATCGAACTCGAAGCATCTGGGGATAGTCCCGCATTTAGCGATCTGAAGCGACACCTGAAACGACACGGAAGCCCGGTTAACGAACTCTTCACTGTCATTGCATACAGGAAATCCGACGAGGGTCCACTAACAAGCCCTCTGAACGATGATCTCACTTTTCTCTACATCGAAGAGCAGTTCTCCTCTGAAGATGTGGAGGTCACATTCGATCTAAACTACTTCACCGTCAAGCGCTTCGGCGTGGAGCCAGCTTATCTCGACTATCTTGGCGACCTCACGGTGGGCTCTGGACAAGGCCGAACGAGCCTCGAAGGCGACGTTGAGGATGTCTTCTCGATCAGGGAGGTCACGCGGAGCTTCTACCAAGATTTCGGAGAAATATTCCGTGAAGACCTTCAGGACGCAATTCACGGTCTGGAAGATCCGGAAGAGAACCTCAACGCCTACACGAGAACTGTGGTCAACCGAGTGCTGTTCCTGCTGTTTATCGAGGAAAAGGGTTGGCTCGATGGGGACATCGACTACGTCGAAAACAAGTACGAAGAAGTGGCCGAAGAGGATAATCTGCACGTTTACGACGACTTATTCGAGCCACTGTTCTTCGAAGCGCTCTCAGAGGAGGGGACAACGGTATCGGACCGCCTTGGTCAGATCCCCTTCCTCAACGGTGGTCTGTTCGAGCGCAAGGACATCGAGGAGGACGTTGAGATTGACGAGGCGTTCTTCGACAAGCTCCTCAGTCCGGAGGATGGCAACGATAGCGAACCGGAAGGGTTCCTCCGGAGATACAAGATATCACTGCGTGAGTCGAACCCCAGCGAACAGGAACTTGTCGTCGATCCGGAGTTCATTGGACGTATCTTCGAGATGTTCATGCAGGAAGACGAACGTTCGGAGGTGGGCGCGTTCTACACACCGAAGCCTATCACCGCCTACATGACGAAGAACGCGCTCAAGCAACACCTGCTGGGGCAAACCGACATCTCCCACGAAGAGGCTGTGTCATTGGTCAGTGACCACACTGCTCCCGAGTCTCTTTCAGAAGACCAGATCGAGGCCATCGATGATGCTCTTCGCTCTGCGACCGTAATGGACCCAGCAGTGGGCAGTGGCGCGTTCATCATCGCCATGTTGGAGGAGTTCGTCGCGGTCTCGGAGGCACTGGATGATAGTCGTAGCGATGACCGTAGTCGATTCGAGCTCAAGGAGGAGTTCATCGCAGACACACTCTATGGCGTCGACATCGATGCTGGCGGCATCGAACTGTGTAAGTTTCGTGTCTGGCTCCACCTAATGCAGGACCTCGACGTGGACCACGAGGAGTTCCTCGATTCAAACGAAGAGTTTGCGCTGCCCAACCTCGGGTTCAAATTCTTCGTCGGGAACAGCCTCGTTGGTGAACATGATCCGACAAACGTCAAGGCTCAGCAAGCCACCCTATCGGGGGGGCTCGACAGTACACTCGATGAGATTCACGAGGTCAGAACCAAATATCAGACCGCACACGGTGAAAAGAAGGATCGTCTCACTGATCGACTGAACGAACTCACCGACGAACTGGACACGCAGTTGGCCATCGAACAGGGTGACTGGATGACAGATGTCGCTGCCGAGGCTGGGGAAACGTTTGCGTGGACGACGAATATTCCGGAAGTAATCCTCGACGGCGGATTCGACATCGTCATCGGCAACCCCCCCTACGAAGGCCAGTCAAAGCAGGATTACATCAAGGCACTCAGCCACCACTATGACGAGAAGTACGATTTCTACAAGACGATCCCACGGATGCGTCATGATTTATACCAGAAATTTATCATACGAGCGTGGGAACTTGCCCACGATGGCGGAGTCGTATCCTATATCACTAGTAATACTTTCCTTACGTTGAGTTCGAAGCAGACGACGCGGCGGATACTTCAATCAAACCAACTTCACAATCTGCTACTGGCAAATCCAGATACGTTCGATGCAACTGTCAACCCTGCTATCTTCTCATTATCGAAACAGTCGGACGTGCCCGATAGTCACAGCCTCCAGTACGTCGATGCGACATCCACGGCAATCTCGGAGTATCGTTCATTTATCGACCCGGAAGTTACCGATGAGAACGATCAAACAGTTGTACAGATATCATATGATGGCGATACCCGTGGCTATCGAGTTCAGCTCGGGGTCTATCGGAGCTCGATCCGGCAGAACTTCTTCGAGCCGACAGAGGCGAACCTGCGACTTTACGAGGAGTTCGTTAAGAACGTTTCCGAGATCCATCGTGAGTGGGAAGGGGTTATTCAAGATTCCACCAACATAGAGAAGAACCTGGACAGGATTCAGCACCAGCATCATTCTGATCTGGAACCGGGTAGTGTATCCATTCTAGGATTATTAACAACGAGTGGTGTTGGTCTTCAAACTGGAGATAATGAGGAATATCTTGCATATCTTGACGGGACGCGAGCAGCAGAGAAGGTGAAAGAGAGAAACTCAGATTTCAAATATACCAAAAAGAATAAAAATCCATTCAGTTGGATGAGCCGCGTTATTACTCCAGATCAAGTCGCAGACACCAACTCTCTAACGGACAAAGAAAAACAAGACGGGATTAACGGAGATGATGATGACGCTGTGTGGGTTCCTCTTGAGAAAGGATTTGTCAAGGATGACTTGTATTTCAAAACAGATGTTGAGTATATCAATTGGAGCGAAGATAGTTTGCGAAAGCTGCGGAATAGCAATAAGGCATACCTTCGGAACATGGATTATAACTTTTCAGAAGGCGTGTGCCTCTCTATTGGGAAGTTTGGGGACTTATTCGCAAGATATACAAACAACCGCGTGATTGAACACAAATGTACAATACTGTCGCCGATAGATGAAGATCTAGTCACAAGCAAATACCTCACTGGTATTTTGAATTCGAGGGTAGTCGTTCACCTGACTGAGAACCTAATTAACAGAATTAGTATCGAAGCAAGCGACGTCCGAATTATACCTATTCCCATTCCTACAGAAAGTGAGGTCTCAAAAATCACGGGCTTAGTTGAAAAAGCAATTTCCGTTCAGAAGGGGAAATCGAAAGAAAGTCTGGAAGATATCCAAGATAAAATTGATGAAACGGCAGCAGAAATTTACGGCGTGGATTTATCGGACATAGAAGGTAGCAATGAGTGACCCAGACTGGTCTGGCTACTCCGACGTCCTTGACAACCGGGAATATAATGTCGCCGAGCGAGCGAACGCCCTCGCACCTGAAGCCGAGACCGTCCGAATTGCCGTTGGGTACTTCTATCTCGGCGGTTTCGATCTCCTGAAGGAGAACCTCCGAAGGGCCGAACGTGTCGAGATCCTCATCGGGACCGATACCGACCAGCGCACTATCGACGAACTCGAACGCGGGTTCGCTGACGATCTAGAAGAGTACGACCGATCTGAAGCCCAAGAGGGGATCAATCGCCTTTACGAACTCATTCAGGAAGACAAGGTGGATGTACGGGTGTACGACGACAGTCGGTTTCATCCAAAACTCTACCTCTTCGAGCACCCAGCGGGTTCCCCCGATCTAGGCCGGGCGATTATCGGCTCTTCAAACCTCTCTGCTAGCGGTCTTCGCGGAAACGTCGAGCTGAACGTCGAAAAGAAGGACAACAACACCATCCGGTATCTCGGCGAGTGGTTCGAGGAGATCTGGGAGGAGGCCAGCGAATTCGATACAGACCTGATGTCCGCCGAGATAGAGAAGTCACAGTTTGGGGACAACCTCCCGGACACCTCCACAGGAGAAGAGGAAACATCGGTCGCCGAGGTGGAAACGATTTCACCGTACGAAGCGACGAAGCGGTTTATTGTCGAACAGTTCTCCCGAGATGTCCGAGAGGGAACCCTACTTCAGGACATCACTGGCGATTACGAAGAGCAACTTACAGCGTTCCAGCAAGACGCGTTCAGAGCAGCCCGTCGTCCGCTCGAAAAGTACAATGGCGTCGTTTTAGCAGACAGCGTCGGGCTCGGAAAGTCATACATCGGGGCTCCTCTCGTACAGGATTATACGAGTTCCCGAGATGACGTTCTTATCATCGCTCCCAAACGGCTGAAGCGGATGTGGATGCGGGACCTCCTCGATGCGGATACCGGCGAATTCCCGACGACTGCTGAGAAGACGTTCATGAGCTTCAACAAACTCTCTCGGCTGTCTGAGAAGGAAATCCAGCGACTCCGGGGAGTAGATCTGATTCTCGTTGACGAAGCCCACAACCTACGCAATACCGGCACCCAGCGGTACGACAAACTCCAGTCAATCGGTCGGAAGGGCAAGAAGTTCGTGATGCTCACCGCGACACCGATCCACAACTCCGTCCGAGACGTGGATAATTTGATCAAGGTGTTTGCCGACGACGATGACTTCGACATTGAGCTGAAAGGCCAGTCACCAAGTGAAATTTTCAAACAATACGACCGTCTCTCCAGCGAAGAAGACAAGTCTGCGAGCACTCAGAGTCGGATTTCGGAGCTTGAAAAGCTCATCGAGTCGATCATGCGGGAAGTGATCATTTCGAGAGACCGGAAGTACATCCTCGAAAACTACGAGAACATCACCATTGGAGACCGGGCCATTAGCGTTCCTGACCGAAAGCCACGTCTCATCACACCCGATGACCCTCGCCTCGACGAGATCTATAGCGATATCGTCGACACGGTAATCGGCTCAGATGACTCCGCAAACTCTGGACTGAACATTCCCTACGTTAGCGCAGATCGGTACGATGCCGACGGGGATGAAGAGGAGGAACTGATTATCGAATATCAGAATGCGAGCATCCTGATGCTCATCAACCTTCTCAAGCGTCTTGAGAGCAGCCTAGCCGCATTCGAGAGTTCTGTGGAACGGCTCATAGAACGAGAGCGAATCACACGCCACATTGCTAATGGTGAGTTAGAGGACGCCGGGAACCGAAAGGACGCAGTTGATCAGATAAAAAATACTTTCGAGGATGATTTCGCCAAGGACGTGGACTTTGAAGAGGTGGCAGAAGCGATTAATCGAGTTAGCCCGTCAAAAAGAGACGAAATTGTAGCGGACATTGACGAAGACCTACGGGAACTGGATCGCATCAAGCGGCAAGCCCAAGAAGCACTTCAGACTAGGGAAGATGGGCGCACTAAAGACGCTAAGGCGGAACGTCTGCGTGGATTGATTGACCGAGAGCTTTCTAATGAAAAGGTTCTCATATTCAGCCAGTACGTACCCACGATCACGCATCTCTTCGAGCAACTAACTGGTGAGAATCCAGCACACACCAACGTTGCTACGCTCGGTCGAGATCCGAGTAATCCTACTGTCGGATTTGTCCACGGGGGAAGCGGGTACGATGAGAGAATTGTCGAGCGATTCGCTCCAGAAGCCCAAGAAGCCGATGTTACCCCAGATGAAGAGATTGATATCCTGTTTGCTACCGACGTACTCGGGGTCGGACAGAATCTCCAGGATGCGCGGGCTATGGTTAACTATGATCTCCATTGGAATCCGATGAAGATGGAGCAGAGAATTGGGCGTATGGATCGCATCACAACGCGGCATGACGAACTCTGGATATACAACTTCGCTCCGACGGGCGACCTGCGGAAGCAGCTCGGGCTTGTTGAGCGGATAGAAGAGAAAATCGAAGATATCGCTAATACATTCGGCCATGCCGCACCTATCTTGGATACCGCTGAAGAGCAAGTACACAAGACTCTCATCACCTATGAACGGTTGGAAGAGGGCGGAGCAGAGTTTGGAGACGAACGATTAGAGGGAATTGGGTCAAAGTACGACGATCTTAGAAATGTTGTTCAGGCGTTCTGTGAGGAGAATGATGTTGGCATTGAGGAGCTTCGGGAAACCTACGATGCTGTCGAAGAAAGGTCGGAACCGCAATATTTCGTCGGGCCTGGCGAGGAGGGATATGTCTCACTCGCACACTTAGAACACAGTAGTGGACGCACTGAATGGCGAACTACTATCTTCGATTCGGATCGAGTACAAAGCACCACAATCGGGGGACAAACGGTCTTCACCCAATTCCCACGCCTGGAGACTGATGAAGTTCGAGTGTTCGATACCATTTCCTCCCCCGATACCACTCGCCACGCGATTCCTGAGGATGATTTTGAGGAGTTGAAATCCTTCGTAAGTGAGCTGAGTACACCAAGTACGTGGCAAAACGACATTTTGAGCCGGCAGAGCGGCGATAGCGATGTCGTTACCGACATTAAACAGCTATGTCGTCAGATTGCGGACAGCGACGAGGACGTGAGTGTAGAAGCAGAGGAAATCCTTGAACTACTGGATGACCACGAGATGAGCGACTGGGCAGAGGGGCAGTTGCGCACGATACATCGGAGACGCCGGAGATATGGGACTAACGGTACTATTCGAAGGATACACCACAAACTCACAGAGGAGATTGAGCTAGTTGATCCAGAAACCGTTACGGAAGCAGATGTCGCACTTGCCGGACAATTAGGGAACAACACCTCTGAGACCTGATTGGGTGGACAGTTCATACAACCAGGGTGGATGACAACACGTGTGTGTGGAGAACTATAGTCAGAAGGAAGTAACCGGCAAATCGAGTTCTGTTTCAATCACGTCCAAAACTGTGTCTACTGTGAACTCGGAGAATGCTTCCGTGTCGATGTTGCTGCGGACTTTGTGTGGCCGGTATGAGGCGGTCTGCATATTTCGTGTACGGACGGTTCTGAGCGAGTCTCGAAGACTGGCTTCTTGAACCGGGTTATCAAGATCGTCTATGGATTCTCCTTTCGGTCGAATCCAGAGTTCCCAGTCGAATCCGTCAGAAAGGATTGCTACTGCATGGATGTCGAGGTCGCTGTCAAGATAGTTCTCCATATCGTTTCGGGCGTTTTCGATTTTCTTTGGGGGTTTTACTTCGCCGAAAAACCGGATGTCTTGCTGCATCGCTGCTTCCATTGGAATCGAAGTAATTGCGAAGTCGGGGATGCCGCCGCCTCGTGGCCATCGTGGCGCGTACTGTTTCGGTTGTGGGCGCAACGAGTACCCGAATGCCTGTCGGAGCATCGGGAACACGAGATGGTCTTCGATGAAACGCTCTGGTTTTTGGATGAGGTTCTGTCCTTTGAGAAAGTATTTCCCGTCAACGACAGTGTCGAAGTGCGCGGTACATTCGCGTGCTCCGATCTCATCAATGAAGTCCTCTAGTACGTTCAGGATGTGGTTAGCGAGTGGATTGTGATCATCGAACGTAGTAGATCGATTTGTCATTTAAGGAGGAGAAGTGTCAATCGGTTATTCTTCAGTACTTGCTTGGAGTGTAGCGTTAGAAATCGGTGAGGGATTGTTGGCGCTCGTAGTCGTATGGTTCAGTGAGTACTTCTCTGATTGCCGAGTAATTGATTTGGGCATGCCGGTTCTCCTCAATTGCCCGATTCACGATCCAAGCTCGGAACTCCTTGTACCGTTCTGTATCATCTATGAGTTCGCTGATATCAACGGTTTGTAATTCTCCGTGGCGGGCGAAATAGATTCCAACGCGAGTTATTTCGGGGTACTTGCCATTGAATGACTCTCGGCCGCTTCGGGAGACTGTCTCCGCTTCATACAGTTCGCGTTGTACGTCATTCAGGACGTAGTACAACAGGAGTTGCCGCCAGAATGCGTTCGTGAACGATTTACGCTCTGTTGTCTTGATGTCGACCAGTAAATCATCAACGATGAAGTCGCCTTCCCCGGGCAGAATGTGGCGGTAGTTTCCGAATCGAGGCTTTTCAAATACTACCTCGCCGGCACCCCATTCTTGGGTGCGGAGAAGGCTGAATAGCTCTTCAATTTCACGGAGGAGTTCGTTCTCAATCGCGTCACGGTTGATCCAAGTTTGGATTGCGTCAGCGGGTTGCCAGCCCGCGTTGAGCAGCGCAGCTTTCACGACACCGTCTGTATTCATTCCTGTCTCGACGAACTGATTGACTATTTTAGAGAGGTCCTCATTTTCTGCCCACTGAACCGGGCTTCGTTGATCCCAGTCGGGCCGGTCTTCATTCATCGCATCCCATTCGTTTTGATTTGACGGGCCCGAAGCACGGTCTTCCCACTTCTTCCCATCAAATACGGTAACTGTCACTTCCGGTATTTTACGGTATCGAGCGCCTCTAATCCATTTCTCGTCATCATCGTCTTCCAATTCTCTGGAGGAATGAATCGACGGTTGGATAACTTCCTCACAGTTCCGGTACAACCACACCTTACAGAGGAATTCGACTGTCTGTCCGATGAGTTTGTGACTGTATCCGTTGTTCGGGACCGAAAGATCACGTGAGGCGTCGGTGCCAGGGTTAGGATATGTAGAATCGATTTCGTGCCGCACTTCGTCAATTTGAATGAAATCCGTCACACCGGTTGCCATACTACTGTGGGCACGTACTCATGTCGTCCTGATAAGACCACGCATGAATCGAGCGGGGTGCTATCGCATCAAAAAACGTCTTGCAGTGGCCCGGCTTGTTCGACTGTATTGTGGGTGCTCCGAATATCGTTAAACGAGAGGTATCGGAGAGTGCAGTGGTCGGCGGGTTGAAGGACGTGCTGGAACGTTGGGCGGTTAATCTCTTCCCGGACCTTGTCCTCATCATCGTCCGGGGCGACGATGTGCATGTCGACGGCGATGTTTGGGACTTTCACCATGAAGTCGGTCATGCGGAGGATGCCGCTGTAGATGCTGGTGGTGCTTTCGACTTCGAACATTTTCACGATGAAATCGTCCTGCAGCCAGATCACATCAACGTATTTGATAATGCGTGTGGCGGCGGCACTGAACCCGGGGAGGTTGAGGTTCTCAACGCAGTCATCACCGAGTCGGTTCCCGTTGTACGTGCGGTTTTTGTCATTCGTGGCCACGTATACGTCGTAGCCGTGTCGCAGGCCGAGTTGAATGAGTAACCACTGGATTTCCGTGTGTTCACGCGGATCATCATCGTCTCCACCAGTATCTGGTGGGTCGATCTTGCCGCCGTTGTGGAAGTCTTGGAAGGCTTCTTCGATTGAATTGTATTCCCGGAGGAGACTACTGACTGCGTCTTGGGATACGCGAAGGAACCGGTAGGGGACCCAGTTCTCCTCGTACCCGAGCAGCTGCGCGATTCGCTCTCGGTCGACAGAGATCTCTTGGTAATCGGTGACAGTATAAATGAACCGACTGTCGGGGTTGTCCCATAGCGCGTCACCGACTGACGGGTTTTCGAAGGCGGTGCCGACACGACCGGCAGCAAAGAAATCACCGTCGTTATAGAAGAGGAGTGGGTCACCGGTCTCCATTTCTTCAAAAAACGTGCGTTTCTGATTCCCATCGGTGGTACCCCAAATCCGTGCTTCGGTTTGTTTCTGGAGATCCTCAGGTGCTTCTGCAGGGACAGATACTGGAGAGGCGACGGTGTCATTGAATCGCTGAATCCAATCATCACCGACAGGAACGACGTACAGGCGAGTCACAGTCAGTTGATACCGACTGGAATGTCTTGTAGCTTATCAGGTACTGGGGCAGAATATGTGTAATCCAATATGACTCATACATTTCCAGAAAAATCTATATCTCGGCTCTGTCATCGTTTCATCATGCCTCCAGATCGCCTCCGTAGTATTGTCCCGATGTTTGGGGGCGGGACGCGCTACGTTGAGACTTTGGATACAGTGCTTGAATTCGTAGCTAATCATGAGCCGGGGACGGATGAACTGGTGGGCTGGCATCGCAGCTCATTTTCGAACGTTTCGAGTCGCAAGTCGATTATACAGCGGGTGAACTATTTAGAGCAGGTCGGGTTCCTCCGCCAGACGAACGAGCACTGGAACCTCGGTAATGCTGGTCGGGAGTACGTTGAGCAGGGCGATGTGGCGACGCTGTTGCGAATTATGTGTGATCGGAACGTCGGACTGAGGAGTCTCATGTATGCGTTGGCTGCTGGTCCGATGACGCTCGCAGAGGTGAGTGAACAGCAGCTCGATACGCATCCGGAGTTAGGGTGGAGTCGCGGAGAGACAGACATGGCGAAGCAGCGGGTGAATTGGCTGCGGAGTATGGGGCTCGTTGAGAAGCGCGGCGACGAGTACGCGTTGACGGATGACGGCCTCCAGTTCGTTGAGAGTGCGGTGGAGGAGTGGGCTGACTCGGACTGGACACCGTCGGTGAGCGATGCCAGGGTGCGTGCTGGGACGTACGAAACGACCGACCACGCACGGTCGGTCGACCCAGAGTTCCGTGCGACGGTTCTGTCCCGTCATGACCGTACGTGTCCGATTTCCGGGGTGGATCATCCCGGCCTGTTGGACGTGGCCCACGTACTCTCGTGGAGTGATTATCCGGAACACAGGGCTGATCTCTCGAACGTGCTGGCACTCAGTAAGACACATCACGCGGCGTTCGACCGGGAGCTGTTCACGATTGACCAGGACTACCGACTGTGCGTAAATCCTGAATTCGAGACGGAGAGTGACGTGTTACAGCGGACAATCATCGACCGCGAAGGAGAGCGGATATCGATTCCGGAGAAGAGTCTGAAGCCGCAGTACGTCACGCAGCACAATTCGTCGCTTGCGTGGCTGTGAGAGCGATCATCGGCAGTCACACGTAACTGACCAAGGAGGTGGAGAGACAGTCGCACTCACCGGGCAACGTGGACGAGCGGGGGGTTTGGCGTCAAAGGTGGTCGTTGTACCAGGCGAGTGTTTCGCCATATTGGAGTCCATCGGTCGGGGTATCGATTGTAACCTTGGCGTCAGCGTCATGGAGCAGTGGGATGAGTTCATCATAGTAATCGCGTCCGGCGTGGAACACGAATTGCGTTCCGTCTATGAGCAACCCATTGTCGCGGAGTTGAGTGTAGACCATCTTCGACCAGTCTCGTTTCCGTTCGAGTGGTGCGCCGCTCAGGGTGTCGTCGTATGGTTCGATAGGTTCGCCATCGGGTTCGAGCAGGCCGTGTTTTGCTGAGAGTATGTACCAGTCATCGTGGTTCGCTCTTACGAACTGGCGGGCCTTCCTGAAAAACGCAGATTCGTCATACAGGTCTTTTGGCGGTGCTGCGCGCTCACGCTTGCTCTTCGTGCAACTCACAAGACCAATTTCCATACAGAGAACGATAGCGCTGGACAGAAATAGACTCAGGTGAGGGAGGTCTAGCGGATTACGTACCGAACTAGTTTGAGACAGTGTCGTGCTTGACGGGATGTTCTAATGCCCACTTGTTGGTGAGGACGGCGTCTTTGTCGTCTGTTCCGCCGTGCGTGAGAAGTCCGATGTGCCGGAGGTGGTATTTGAATTGGAAGTGAATTCCTGATTTGTACACTGTCGGATCGGTAAGCACTGATTCGTTGATTTCACCGTCGGCGGTGAGGACATCTTCGCGCCGGGATTGAGTGAAGAACACTTCGACCGTGAGTGGTTGGTTGATGCGGCAGGCTTCTCTGACGACGGCGTCGATTGTTGCGGGTTTGATACCGCGCTCGTGGAGGCGTTCGAGTGCTTCGACGATGAGTTGCGTTGGGTCGTACTGGATGGCGACTGAGCGGGCGAGTTGCGCCCAACGAGGTGCGAGGTCGGTGAACGGTGTGGACCGACCTTTCCACGAGGCGAATTCGTTGAGTGCGGCATCGACGGTTCCGTGTTGGGCGCGGGCAAAGCGGACGACTTCTGCACCGAGGTGCGTGAGTGCCTCCCCGTCAGGTCGATTGTCGACGAGGCCGAGGAGAATTGCCCCGCGGCGACCGCCTGACACGCTGTTGATCACGTACCCGGAGTAGACGTCAGGCGTGTTGCCATCTGCAGCGAGGGCGAGCGCGTAGCCGAGGTAGTTCTTCGGGTGATTGACTGGGAAGCTACCTTCGGTGAGTCGGTGCGTCGTGGCTTGGAACCGGATTGCGTCGATAGTGGTGGAGAAGTCACCGACACCGGTGACGCGGGCGGGTTCAACAAGCGTTGCGTCGTACGGACTTTCGACGCCGATGACGCCGATGTTAAGATCGCGGGCGAGAGCACGTGCCTGGTCAGAGATGCTCTGGGTGGGAGCGGCGACGTATCCGATGTTGACTTCGGACAGGTGGCCGTGCGCCTGGTTGATTCCGGTTTTGACGTCGGCGGCGCTCGGATCGGTGTTGTGGCCTTTCGCTTCGATGACGGCGACAGGGGTCGTCGCGGCTTCAGCGTTCAGCACTTCGAGAGCAGGCATCCCCACGCCGAGGAGGTCAGGCTCACCGTCGGCAAGACGAATCGTGTTGTATGGTGCGAGACGGCGACGCAGATCGTCCGGGATTTCCCACCCGCCCCACGTCGGCTTGGTGAACTGGGTTTCCGTGACAGCGTACTGGTCTGGGCTCGTATCGAGATCAGGGTAGAGAGTGTCCTTCGCGGCAGCGAGAACGGTGGGCTCGGTGAGAGTAGCTGCCATTGCTACAGTCTTTCTCAACCTGTCGTCATTAAACTGAGCTGTCCGAGAATCATTCTAACCATTCAAACGGGGACCCTTGTGCAGAAAGTAGGGGTCAGCTGGATATAGACTCGATGCTAATGTCTCTATATCGAGTCGGTGTAGCTAATGATCGATTCCAACTGTGGTGTCGGGTCGTTCGCTCCTTCCATTAGCCGAACGATTGGGTCGAACGTCCCTTTTCGTAGAGCCTCGTACTCCCGTCTGTCTTCGACTCTCTGCTTTCCCCTAAGCGCGATACGTGCCATTTCGGC
>LKMJ01003437.1_pt1 | contig 14751 bp, 7 predicted proteins | sample 643391 | NCBI WGS metagenome assembly LKMJ01 (sample SAMN04112250, study PRJNA286221) | soda lake metagenome | biome: soda lake; feature: Kulunda Steppe; material: water; isolation source: sample PL-Br10 brine of Picturesque Lake | place: Russia: Kulunda steppe | collected 2010-07
ATTTTTTTTCTTTCGTGAAATTCGAGGAACAAAATGTATGAGTTTCCTTTCAGAGTTGCTGTCGTCAAGGCTTATTCATACATCCAAAGTTTCCGAGAATTATCTCGTATTTTTCAAGTTGCACCATTTACAATTTCGAGGTGGAACTCGGCCAGCTCTGTCATCGTAGACAACGCCGAAATCGACGGAAAGACGCAAACCGAGGGTCGCCTGCGACCGTTCCCGCATTCGGGGCTGGGACTCGTCTCACTCACTTCCTCATTCGCGCTGATCTGGAGGTGGTCACCTGACCTGCCAAAGATGCGCACAATGTCGGGGTTATTTTTTGGGCGTTCAAGCGGCTTCCGCGAACATCGACGGAAATGTCCCGCTTCCCTCGCTCAGTGTGTTGTTCGAAAACATCACGGTGGGGTCCATCTGGGACATCCACACCTTGAAGCATATGACGCACTGCAGAGAGAAATTCATCAGTCGACCCAGGGGCTTGCTCCGGTCCCCTCCGTTGTCATCGACCCCCCGGTTATACGCGATAAGGGCGGACAGGGCCTGCTCGTCCAGCTCCAGCTTCCCCCGTTCCTGATCGAGCGTGCCTGGGGCGTACACGAAAAACCCCTGATTTCGGTCGTTCTCGTTGCTCTGTCCGAGTTCGATGATTTCGTGGCCCTCCGGCCGGTTCAAAAAGTTTTGCATCCGGCGCAGAGCGTCCACCTCCTTCTGGTCGGTAAACGAGTCTTCGGTGCCTCCCTTCGCATCGTCCGGCACTAGCGTGACGTTCAGCAGCACGGTGTCACCGACAAAAAACTCATTGCGGTCAAACGTGTTTTCGAGGACTACGTGCAGCAGTTCTGCCTGGAAAGGTTCGTATTCAATCTTCTGGAGCTTTTTGTCGTCGCGACTGCTGTTAAACAGGGTGCCGTTCGGTTTTCGTATTGAGAGAGACAGGTTTCGTAAGGAAGACAGGGGATTCGGAAAGAAGCGCTTCACTTCATGCTGCATGGGATCAAGCTGGATGTAGCCTCTTCCGTTCGGTGCCTGGTAGTGTCTCTGGTACTTGAACTGACAGAATGCCCTCCGGACAACATCGTTTGTCCCTTCGTACACGTTGTCCAGCTCGTCGATCATGAGGGTAACGTATGGGTAGGAAAAGCTGAACGAGTGTTCGAACGTCGGTTTATCAGGGACGTAGTCGGGGGACACCTGCGACACGCGCAGCTGGTGCTTGATCTCGGCGGGTATGATCAAGCTCGTGGCCTGAACGGCGGTCACGTCGTTGAACCTCGTTCCTCCCTCGGTGATCCGCGCAGTGAACGTGTACCTGTACGGCTCAAGCGTCCAATCGCGGTCGAACCCGTTCACGCACAGGTACTTGAGCGCCTCGATCCTGGGAGGTTGCTTGGACCCTCCTCCGAAAGCCGTCACTTCGTTGCCCATCCCCGCTTCTTCCGCCGCCCTCGCGACCTCGTCCCTCCAGGGTCCCGCCCGGGGCCTAGAGCTTTCCCCGTTGGTCAAAGGCGGGCCGACCGGGGCACTCGTAGCAGACATGAAAGGTAACGGAGTCTCTGCTGCCGCGCCCAACCCGTCCATTCCTGCTTCTCCTTCGCCGTTTACAGGGTTTCCGTTTCCGCGTAGACAGGAACGGGCGCGATTGCTTTTGGCCACAGCTGACGACGTTCCGATCGAAGCTGCCAAGTGCGGATTTTCCAGCAGCTGCTGCTGGGTAGGCATCCTCGCCTGGGGGTCGAGCATCCGCTGAGAGATCATAGAGGCATCGTCCGCGCTTCCCAACAACTTGGCCCGTATATTATGGTTCGCGTCTGTGTCTACGCCGTTCGGCATCCGGACCATTCCGGCCTCCGCCAATGCTTCGGCTTCGGCCTCTGCCTGGGCCGCCTTCACCTGCTTCAGGGTTTGTTCGGAAAAGAATCGGTCGGCCTCGTCACCTTCTTCCTCTTTCTCGGTGGACTCCATGCCTGTGACGGGGGGCCGAAAGTCTGGCTGCAGGTGATCGATGGGAGTGCTCTTTCGTTCCCTTCCGCCGTTCCTGCCATTGTTTTTATTGCCGACCGAAGGCAGCGGAGGGGGAGCAGCATGTGTGGGGCTCTCGTACTCCTTTGACAGGCGAGCCATGGCTTCCGCGAAGTCCTGCTGCGTGAGCTTGTTTCTGTTGACCTCCTGATCGGGGGGAGCGAGAGCGGCGACAGGAGGACGCGGGTTGTCAAACTCTTCTCTCTCGGCGAGCATCCTCTGCATCTGTGCATCGGTCTGCGTCAGCTGTCCGTCGGGGGACGGCTTGTTCCTGGGAGCGTTCACCATGATAGGTCGGTCTACGTCGGCGATCGGAGGCGTCTGCCGGTCACCAAAAACCTGATGCTCTCTCTCCAGAAGCTCCACCTTCGCGGTCGAGGACTGTACGGGAACCGCAGTGGGGGCGGAGGGGGAGGCCGACCTCCCGTCGTGGTTCTTTTTGAGGTACGTATCGCGTGCGCGCGTCAGGGTGATGTTGCACAGGCGGTCCAATGACTCGTTGGGGTTGAGGGCGCGGGCGTTCTTCATCTCCCTGTAAAGGACCATCCTCAACGTTCGGACGTCTGACTGCACGTTCAGTCCGTACCGATGCTGCATGTAACGAACGAATGCGATCTCACACTTTTCCAGGTTCTCCCGTTTGATGAAGGTCGAGGGAGACGTTGAGGGGGGGGGAGGAGGAGGCGCCGGAGACGGGAAACGGACAGAAGACGATGAAGGGTCGACAGCGGATTTGCGCATGTTGCTGTAAACTAATTATTGAAATGTCAATGCGTCCCTTGACTTATAGAGAACAGCAGTTCTCTTTGGCGTACCGGTTCTGCGCAACTGATGTAAACATCGAAAAAACATATTCCAAAGCACACAACAGGTAAGACCGGATACAGGAGACAGATCACGCATACATCGGGCAGCGTGGCAGGGGGTCGGGTCTGCAAGGAGATTGTGCCGCAGGTCGCGCGTCATTACCTGGACAGGACGGAACTGTATCCTATGTGCCGAGAGGTGCGCATCTCCTGCTGCAAGTGCTATGCAAACGCCGTGGACGGGGTTATCCGGGTCGACGGCCCTTCGCTGTCGGGGTTTGTGTACCCCAGGAGGGAGGGACAGAATGCGCGGTGCACGGCACGATCGCTATAAACCTACATAAGGCGGGCCCGTGGGCGTGCACTTTCGCTCCATTTTCTGAAACCGAACCACGGCAAGGAATCGACACGAAACGGGATTCGTAGATGTCAGCGCCTAAGCCAATTGCGATCGGGATCGACCTGGGAACCACTTACAGCTGCGTGGCCGCATGGCAGAATGATCGGGTAGAGGTCATCGCCAACGACCAAGGAAACCGAACCACGCCGTCCTACGTGGCCTTCAACGACACCGAGAGGTTGATCGGGGACGCGGCCAAGAACCAGGTCGCCATGAACCCGTTCAACACCGTTTTCGATGCCAAGCGCCTCATCGGACGCAAGTTCCACGACGCCAACGTCCAGCACGACATCAAGCTGTGGCCGTTCCAGGTGCGTGCCGGGCACGGGGACGTTCCCGAAATTGTAGTCACGTACAAGGGGGAGCAGAAGGTGCTGAAGGCCGAGGAGATATCCTCGATGGTCCTGGCCAAGATGAAGGACATCGCGCAGACCTACGTCGGCTTCGGGTACGAGGTCAAACAGGCGGTCGTGACCGTGCCGGCCTACTTCAACGACAGTCAGCGTCAGGCCACCAAGGACGCCGGAGCTATTGCCGGCCTCGAGGTGCTGCGCGTGATCAATGAGCCCACGGCGGCGGCCATCGCCTACGGTCTCGACAAGAAGAAAGCGAACAGCAAAGAGACGAACGTCATGATCTTCGACCTGGGAGGGGGCACCTTCGATGTGTCCCTGCTGTCCATAGAGGAGGGGGTGTTCGAGGTCAAGGCCACGGCCGGGGACACTCACCTCGGCGGAGAGGACTTTGACGAACGCCTGCTGAACCACTTTGCGACCGAATTCCAACGCAAGCACAAGAAGGACCTGCGCACTTCCGCGAGAGCCCTCAGGCGGCTGAGAACGGCATGCGAGAGGGCCAAGCGCACTCTTTCAAGTTCGGCGCAGGCCTCCATCGAGCTCGACTCCCTGTTTGAGGGAATCGACTTTGCCACGAGCATCACCCGCTCCCGCTTCGAGGAGCTGTGTATGGATCTCTTCCGGAAGTGCATGGCCCCCGTCGAAAAGTGCATTCAGGATGCCAAGGCCGACAAAGCAGCTGTCGACGAAATAGTCCTGGTCGGTGGGTCGACCCGTATTCCGAAGGTGCAGGCCATGCTGCAGGAGTTCTTCAACGGGAAGGAGCTGAACAAAAGTATCAACCCCGACGAGGCCGTCGCGTACGGGGCGGCGGTGCAGGCCGCCATCCTCACCGGCCAGCAGAGCGAGGCGGTGAAGGACCTCCTGCTGCTAGATGTCACCCCGCTGTCTCTCGGGTTGGAGACCGCGGGTGGGGTCATGACGACCATCATCCCGCGCAACACGACCATCCCGGCCGCCAAGGAGCAGGTGTTTTCCACCTACAGCGACAACCAGCCGGGGGTTCTGATCCAGGTGTACGAGGGGGAGCGGGCGCGGACTAAGGACAACAACCTGCTCGGAAAGTTCGAGCTCTCGGGCATCCCTCCCGCCCCTCGGGGCGTGCCCCAGATCGCCGTCAAGTTCGACGTCGATGCAAACGGGATTTTGAACGTGTCTGCGAGCGACAAGAGCACGGGGACCCACAACAAGATCACCATCACCAACGACAAGGGCAGGCTCACCAAGGAGGACATTGAGCGCATGATCCAGGAGGGCGAGAAGTACAAGGCTGATGATGAGGCCGTCAAGGCAAAGATTGAGGCCAGGAATGAGCTCGAAAACTATGCGTATGCCACGCGCAACACGCTGAGAGACGAGAAGATCGGGTCCGCGATCGGCGCCGATGACAAGGAGCGGGTGGAGGCCGCGATCAAGGAAGCCACCGACTGGTTGGATGCACACCAGGATGCCGAGGCCGAAGAGTACGGCCGCAAACGTAAGGAACTGGAGGAGGTATGGACGCCGATCATCACCGGCATCTACCAGAAGGCCGGGGGAGGGGAAGGAGGAACCGTTCCTGGACAAGATGATTTCCCGAAGCCCCCCGGAGATGCCCCTCAGGGGCCTAAGGTGGAAGAGGTCGATTAGGTCGTTGTTTTAGATTCGGATTTGAACGAATATTCATGTGAGGCCGTCGATTTGATGTTGTTCCCCGTTTTTCTTTTCCTTTCGGATTCGGATTCGGAATCGGTGCGTTGCGTTGGGTTGGGCACAGCCGTGAGTCCGTCATAAATTTTGTGGATCCAGTGGTAAAGGATAGTTTTGTTTCTCGCACGATCGAAAGTGGATTGTTGTTGTCGATGGACCACAACGCTTTGCGCGTACGGCTTCTATCAGATACGGCAAAAAAACCTGTCAGGGGATCCACTCGATCGGCAGGGTACGATCTTCATGCCGCTCATGAACAAATTGTTCGGGCGAGAGGTCGAGCCTTGATCATGACGGACATTGCGGTAATCCTCCCCCCGGGAACGTACGGGCGAGTCGCCCCTAGGTCGGGCTTGGCGGTCAAACACGGAATCACCACGGGAGCCGGTGTGATCGACCCGGATTACCGAGGGAACGTGGGTGTCCTTTTGTTCAACCACGGAGATGAAGATTTTTCGGTGTCCGTGGGGGACAGGGTGGCACAGCTGGTTCTGGAACAAATTGTCACCCCTCCAGTGACGGAGGTGAACGAATCGGACTTGATGCGAGCAGTCGAAGGAAAAGAAGGGCAAGAGAAGAAAAACGGAAGAGGATCGAATGGATTCGGGAGCACCGGTATTGGATTGACCGTGTCAGGCTCCCCCCCGAGGTAGTATCGATTTATTTTGTCCCGCTAGTTTAGAAAAATCCTGATCGAGAGTAAGTGAAGGACCATCGGAAAAGCAAATACAACACGACAAACCATGCCGACCGCTGCACCAAAAAATGCCGCAGCTAAAAATGCATCCCAGGTGAGATCGTCGTCTCCCTCCTCCTCCTCATCGACGACAACCAAGGCTGCCACCCCTACTTCGCCGTCGTTAAAAGCGCCCAATGCAAATCTCGTCAAAAACGCGGGCAGCGCTGTTAGGGGGGCCCCCACGAACACGGGGATGGCCGGCGCTACAAAAAAGAATGCGACGTCCCCCAGCTCTCCCACGAACTCCGGCAAGAACGCCGGAAGCACAAAAAACGCAGGTAACACGGGTAACTCAAGGAGCGGGAGCGGGAACGGAAACGCAAGAAGCGTAAAAAACGCTAGGACCGTGAGGGGAAGGTACCGACACCTGACCCCTGAACAGGAGGAAAAGCTCCGCGCTTGTAAGAAGGATGTGTGGAAGGGAATCATGGACGACTGCGCGGACAAGGGGAAAAACTGCCATATCGTTAAAACGTGCAGCGAGCAAGGGTTCAAACTTCCCAACTCCGATGAGCCTCTCATAGGGTCAAAACTGTGGCCTCTCGGTGAATACCCTCGGGACAAAGAGCAGGAGATCAACAAGCTGTACAACGACCCTCGTATGTTTCGCAAGGCCATGAAATGCGTCGGCAAGAGGGTCAACGAGAAGTATGGGACGCGATTCGGTGTCTGTTACGAGGGCTTACCCAGCCCCAACTCCAACTCCGCCAAGAAGAACAGCTCCAACAATTCCTCCGCCAAAAAGAACAACGCATCCAGCCCCGGCAAGACCAACAACTCCAACTCCGGAGCGAAAAACCCTTCTTCGACGACAAAAAAGACGGCCGGCCGAAACACGTAGTCGCACTACAGCTTGTCGGCTGGAACACGAGATGTCCCAGCCGAGAGTGTTTCGAAAGAGTGGTGGGAGATCGCCCTGAAGAAAAAGGAGTGTAGACGCATTGATACAGCCCTGCCATCTAAATTTGAAACACCAAATACCACGACCGCGTTCATTTGCCGTTTTGGTGACTCAAAGAGTTGAGACGCGAGACGTTTATCGGATAACCTCTGGTACATCGCGTGGGTTATGCCGGCAAAGCCGGCTAACCTCAGGCCGGCGGAGCCGGCCGTAAGGGAAGACACTACGGAAGTGATGCCATAGAAGAACAACAACCGGTGGCATTACGCGCAGCTTCGCTGCGCTCAGGTTAGCAGCCCTACAGGCTGCATAACCGGGATAGGAATAGGATTCCGTCTTGGGTTTAGGCACTGGTGTGGTTATGCCGGCTTACAGCCGGCTAACCTGAGGCCAGCTCCGCCAGCCGTAAGGGAAGTGTTGCAGCTCCGAGCACCGAGGGGTGAAGGAGTGTGTGTAATGCCTTCTATATATTTCTCCCATTGGGTGTAACACTATTCAGTGTGCGGAGTATACAAGGGCGAATTTGGTGTTTCAAATTTGCATGGACGAGGTGTGAAAGACATTTCTAGGTTGACGCGCCATAAGAGCACGCTGTTGATGGCACAAATGATTCGAAAATAAATAGCCACATTGTAATAAAAAAGCCGAGTAGAGTGGTCTCAGGTGGTGGTCGGTCGACAACAGGGTATCAACACTCTTTTGAAATCACCGTCTGCTCTCTGCTCACGATGGTCAGAACTGCCGTGTGCTCTGTGAAAAACGGCAGGCAGTACATGGAGGACAGGTACAGCATATGCAAGAACTTGACGCCCAACCTGCACATGTTCGCGGTGTATGACGGCCACGGGGGGCAGTTGGTGGCCGACATATGTGCGACTCATTTTCCCGACATTCTCCAGAGTTACTTGCCCAGTAACACAAATAATAAACGCAGCGGTGAAACCACCGCCGTTCTTTCGGCGTTAAAGGGGCCCGCGGAGCATTCACGAAGCCATCCACACTCTCATCCGCCTCTTTCTCCGGGGACCGCTCTTCGACGCTCGCTCGAAGATACGGACCTCGTGGCATGGAAAGCAGCCCAATCGGGCGAGGATGTCTTGGCCGGGACACAGTGCGGAAGCACCGCCTGTATAGCGGTGCTCGAACCCCATAAGCTCACCGTCGCTAATGTGGGCGATTCGAGAGCAATACTGAAGATGACATCCGGTGCGATTCGTCCTTTGTCAGAGGATCACAAGCCCGGATACCTGAAAGAGACCATCCGCGTGGAGCAGGCGGGGGGGTACGTGACAAACGTGATGGGGGTCGACCGAGTCATGGGCATGTTGAGCTTGTCGAGGGCGATGGGGGACTGGTGCGCGCGGCCTTACATCTCTCAGCAACCCGATATCAGCAGGATTGATCTTCATGGGGACGAAGACTACCTGTTGATTGCCAGCGATGGGTTGTGGGACGTTTTGAGCAACCAGGACGCGATAGACGTGATCGACAGGGTGCGCGAGGGAAGACGCAAGCTTGCAGTAGCCGCTGCGTCTGCAGCATCATCCATTGCGTCTTCGGAGAACAACGCTTCTCATTCGCAGCAGATTTCAAGGGAAAAGCTCTTGAGGGTGAAGGGACCCAGCGTTGCCCGTGCCCTAGTGGACGAAGCAGTTCGGCGCAAGAGTACGGACAATATAACTGTCGTTTGGGTTGACTTGGGACCGAACTCGATGCTCAACGATACATTCACCACGGCTCGATTATCACCGAACCCTGCCTCAGAACTCTCTTCTATATACGAATGATGGATGTGAAAGTCGAGGAAATTCCGATTCCAAAACCGAAAGCCGTCTTGGTGCAGCGTATTGCGATACGTCTTTCAGGCGCTTGCGGCGTGCCTCGCGATCCTGCTCCTCTGCAGCAGCATCCTCCGCGTCAACATCCCTGCCGATCAAATCGTAATCATATCCGCCCCCGTATCCCAATCGACGCTTTCCCTCTTCAAAGGCTTCGCACATCTTTTTCTTCGGGGCAAATACGAACAGCAAGATGATGATGATGATCGTGGCTATCAGGACGTACACCCATGCCGGTACGACATTGAGAAATTCCCACAGTGCACTTCCGAGTTCTTTCGAAGCCCATGCGACGTCTCCTCCTGCCGTCCCTTCTTTTTTCGGACTTTTGACATCATTGAAATCGGAACCGGAGTTTGTTTTTTGTTTTGTCGAGCCGACACCCGTCGGTCCACCGAGTGTATCGGGCTTTTTAGGTCCGAGCAAAGAGGGAGGTGACTCTTTTCCGGGGTCAGAGTTGGACTTTCCGGAATTGGGCTTGTTTTGTTTTTCGTCGGGAGGCGCAAACGGCTTGACTCCTCCCGATGAGGAGGATGAAGATGCGTTTGAACGATTTCCAAAAGGGAATTTACCGGCCTTTTCGTTCTTATCGCTGCCGCTGCTGGCGTTTGATGCCGCATTTGGGGGGGGCTGTTGACCAGGTTTTTGGTTTGAGGGTGGTGGTTGCTGTTGCTGCTGTTTTCTCGTGAGTCTCCTGGGAGATCCCGCGTTCGGTTGCTGTGGAGGGGAACGCAAATCAGGAGGAGAGGGCTTATCTGCGTTGCCGGAAGGCCTGTTCGCGTTGCCGGAAGGCCTGTTCGCGTTGCCGGAAGGCCTGTTCGAGTTGCCGGAAGGCCTGTTCGCGTTGCCGGAAGGTCTGTTTGCGTTGCCGGAGGAGGACTGACCTCTTTTAGAAATGTCGTCGAATACATCATCGGTCTGCATCATTTCTCAAAGTCGTCAGGGTGCAGTCTTTCTCTTCTTTGTTCTCTCTCTAGGGGGCAAGGAGATAGAAAATGGGCAAAGTCCAGCTATGTGTTCGTATACTGTCTTACGACGAAAAAACGTGTTCTTTTCCCAGGTGTGTGTACACAACCATTATACTCTGCCACGTGAATATTGAAACACCTCCCGTCCACCATTTTTCTAGGTGTTTGATTGTTTGCACCGAGTGGACCTGGTCGCGTGGCAGGCCCCACTACTCGATTGTACAAAGAATGTATGCGGTTATACTCTGTGCATATGGACCGTCCGCCGACCGAACAACATGCATAAGTACGATTTCTATACGCTGATGTATAGGATCTTACGGTTTACGTTTCGAACTACCGGAAGATACACGAAAAGAGAAAGGATATCCAAACAGATAAAAGAAGATACAGAAGGGAGCGGGAGAGACGGACGGGGAGAGACAAAAAGGAACATCAAAAGAGGAACGAGATACGGGAAAGGAAAGGAAAGGAAGAGAAAGAAAGAGAGATGCTCAAGAGAAGCGACTTGTACTCTCAGAAGATGGCATCCGACTCCTCTCCTGTTTTGCGTACACCTTCCCCCCCTTCTACCGCTGCCGCTGTTTCCGAACCCGGGGCCGACGCAGAAGATCTCGAATTCCAGGTCATAAGCTGGCACAGCTGCGATGAGCAGCTGCCGGCATCGGATAGAAACATCCAAGACGATGATGACGATGCCGATGATGAAGGAGACGGGTTCACCGAAAGCGCATACGTCATTAAGATGTTTGGCGTGACCAAAGATGGATCATCGGTATCCGCAACGGTGCGCGGGTACCGCCCAGAATTCTTCGTGCGGGTTCCGTGCCCTAAAGAGTTCTTGCCCAGGGGCAGCGCCGAGCACCTCCAACTCATTAAAGAGGTTGTGGGGGGGTTGTTGAACATCGCAAAAAGGCGACGCTTCGGAGGCAGGAACAGCGGAGGACTGGTGGATGTGAGGGTCATCAACCGTAAAAACTTCTGGGGATTTTCGAACGGGATGCGAGAGCCTTTTATTAAGCTCGTGTTTTCCAGCCACTCCTCAATGCGCGGGATGGTAAAACATATCGAACAGAATGCAATCCCGGCTCGAAAGTCTCCATCGGGAGCTGTTCTCGCCGAGCTGTTTGAGTCCAATATAGACCCCCTCCTGCGCTTTGTACACAAACGGGGGCTCAACGCCGCTGGGTGGGTTCGCATATCGCGCAAGGAGTGCATCAGGGGCTGCAGCATCATACCCTCCAGCAAGCACGTCGGAACGGATGTGTCGGTGTATTGGAAGAACGTTTACCCATTGGTGACAGGGGGAGAGGCCATTGCCCCCCTGTTGGTAGCATCGTTCGATATTGAGTGCAACAGTAGTCACGGTGATTTTCCGGTTGCCGTAAAGACCTACAGGTCGCTGGCTGGAGAGCTGTATGACTACTATGCTTCGAAATCAACGCCTGCCAGGGGAGGAGGAGGGACGTCTGCTTCTGTGCCCGCCTCCGACAACGATAGCGGCAAAGATGACGTTCTGTTGAGGCAAAAGCAGAAGCCGCTGCCGTCCGACTACGAAATGAAGACCGCTCTCATTTCTGCCATACGCTATGCTCTCGGGATCGACACGGAGGAAGATTCCAACGTCATTCAGGGGATGGAGGTGTCGGGAATCAACAGGGTGTTCATCAAGGGTGGCCCTCTCCCGAAGGATCGCGCCGAGCGCCTGCGTTCCTGCGTCATACCGGCCATAGTGGATGACGTGTACTGCATTCTCTCCGGCAGCAATCGTGTGCCCGACGTGCTGCGGCGGAACGCCGCTTCCGAACCTGAGTCGAGAGGCGGAGCGGATCAGAAAAAGGGAGGAGGTGGAGGGGATCGGAAGGTGGCAGGCAAGAACGCAACTAGGTCCAAGGACTTGCCGGCCACAATAGCGCGCGCGAAGGAGTACGCGGCCAAAAAGGACCAGCGGAAACAGATGCACCTGTGGACCGACGAAGACGGAAAGATGGGAGTGAGGCGGTGGGCAAACGGGACGGTCGCGTTCTCGCATGGGTCTACCCATCCGCCTCTCATGAACGCAGGCGCCAAGGCCGTTGCCATCGTCAGGTTGTTCGAGGACAGCTGCTTTCCGGAGCTAGAGGGAGATGAGATCATCCAGATCGGCACCACGTTCCATCGCTACGGCGATCAGGAGTGCTGTTATCGGCACATCGTCGCGCTCGGGAGCTGCGATCCCGCCGAGAACGCTGACACGGTGGCATGCTCTTCCGAGCGGGAGCTGCTCAGTACGTGGGGTGCGATGATCGGCGCGATGGACCCGGACGTGGTGATGGGCTACAACGTGTTCGGATTCGATTACGCGTACATGATAGCGAGAGCGAAGGAGCTCGGCGTGGAGAAACAGCTGCTACGCCCTTTGAGTCGCATCCCTGACGTTCCCTCCGCTTACGTGGAGCAGGACCTCAGCTCTTCTGCCATGGGGGAGAACAAGCTGCGCTTTTTTGACATGCCCGGTCGCACCATATTCGATCTGTACAAGCTAGTGCAGAGGGAGCACAAGCTAGACTCCCATAAGCTTGACAATGTCGCCAAGCACTTCCTGGGGTTGCAGAAAAACGACGTGTCGCCCTCGGACATTTTCCGGCTGCAGAGGGGGAGCGCCGCGGACAGGAAGGTGATAGCGGACTACTGCTTGCAGGATTGCGCGCTCTGTAACCGCCTCATTGTCAAGCTTGAGATCATCGCGAACAACCTGGGCATGGCGAACGTGTGCTCCGTGCCGCTGTCATACATTTTCATGCGGGGGCAGGGCGTCAAGATCTTCAGCCTCGTGGCGCGCCAGTGCCTGTCCGACGGGTTCCTCCTGCCCACCCTCGAGAAGATGATGTCTGTCGAGGACAAGCTGGCGCATGCCGATCGCATTCGATCGCAGATGAGGGGCTTCAACGGGACGCAGGCGTCGTCATCATCAACCAAAGGAGGATCAAACAAGAGGTCTCTGTCAGAAGGTGCGATCGGGAGAGGCGTTGTTGTTGGAGGAGCAGACGCTGACGTAGACGAACAAGAGGGAGATGGGGATGACGGGTTAGAGGAGAGCGAAAAGTATGAGGGTGCCATCGTGCTCGATCCCATGGTCGGCATATATGCAGACGATCCCGTGACCGTGCTCGACTACGCGTCTCTCTACCCCAGCAGCATGATCAGCGAAAACATCTCGCACGATTGTCTAGTCATGGACAGGGAGTTTGACAACATTCCGGGGGTAGAATACGTGACCATTGCGTACGACACCCCTCAGGGGGAGTGCAACTGCCGTTTCGCCCAGATAGAGGGCAAGGGGGTGCTGCCGCGTATTCTGATGAAGCTGCTGGCACAGAGGAAGGCCACGCGCAAGCGCATCGAGCTGCAGGCCGTGACGAAAAAGGACGAGACTGGACGGGAGCAGCGCGTGCAGGGCACCTGGGACGAAGAACGAGAGCTGTTCAAGCCGGCCGACCCCACCATAACGCCTTTCGCTTGCTCTCCCGAAGAGCGTGCTACACTGCGTCCGGCGCACAACGCGTTCGAGGCCGCTATCCTGGACGGCCTGCAGCTCGCGTACAAGGTGACGGCAAACTCGTTATATGGCCAGATGGGGGCCAAGACGAGCCCGTTGTACCTCAAGCACATCGCCGCGAGCACGACGGCCACGGGCCGCAACCTCATCCTGAAAGCCAAGCACTTCATGGAGACGGTTTGCGGGGCGCGCGTGATCTATGGAGACACCGACTCTCTTTTCATGACGTTCGAGACGTACGGCCTAGACGGTCGCAAGCTTGTCGGGCAGGAGGCTCTCTCCCCTTCCATGGACAGAGCGCGCGAGGCCAGCTCGCGCTTCAAGCCCCACCTGAAGCCGCCGCACGACATGGAATACGAGAAGACGTTTTGGCCGTTCATCATCTTTTCGAAGAAGCGCTATGTAGGCAACTTGTACGAGGATGACCCCACCAAGTTCAAGCAGAAGAGCATGGGCATCGTGCTGAAACGGCGCGACAATGCCCCCATCGTCAAAACCATCTACGGCGGCATCCTCGACATCCTGCTCAACAAGCGTGACCTTCGCGCATCTATCGACTTTTTGATGTCACGTTTAGACGAGCTCGCTTCTGGGACGGCGCCGATGGACCAGCTCGTCATCACCAAGACACTGCGTGCTCACTACAAGGCGCCCGAGATGATTGCGCACAACGTGCTTGCACAGCGCATCGGAGAGCGCGACCCGGGCAACAAGCCCCAATCGAACGACCGCATCCCTTATGTGTACATCCACCCCCCGGCGTCCGTCGTCAAGGCCCTCCCCCCGGGAAAGAACCTGCTGCAGGGCGACTGCATAGAGGACCCGCAGTTCATCGTTAAGCACGGCCTGAAGATCAACTACAAGCACTACATCACCAACCAGATCATGAAGCCGGTGCTGCAGCTGTTCGCGGTCCTCATAGAGCAGATCGAGGGGTACGCGCGCCCGCGGGGGTACTGGGATGCGATGAGGACGCACCTCGCCGAGGCATACGATGCGGATACGAACGTGCAGGTGGACAAACTGACGAGGTCTCTTCTGGAGGCCAGGGGACTGGCGAGGGCTCGTATTGCCGAACGCGAACAGAAGAAGGTCGAGAAAAAGCAGGAGGAGGACGAGAAAAGAGGTCGGGAAAACGGGAAAGAGGAGGAGGGGGCTGATGAAGATCAGGAGGAGATCGAACGGGATCGTGAGCTCGCCACCCTTACGGACAAAGACATCGAAATTGAAAAGAACAAGAAGATACGGGACAGAGACGAGTCCCGCTCGGCCTATGTCAGCAAGAAGTACGATTCGTTGAGAGAAGACGACGCCAAACAGATTTTGTTCGATCCCGTGCTGAGGAAGTTGGATTCGACCAACAGCGGCATGCGCCCCATCACGTCCTACTTCGCACTCAGGCAAGACGATGGCGACGCAATTGTGCGGCCCACCGAGGCATCGACGTCACCTCCATATTTATCCATGCCTGAATCTCATGCCAGCAAGAGC
>LKMJ01003438.1_pt1 | contig 14749 bp, 19 predicted proteins | sample 643391 | NCBI WGS metagenome assembly LKMJ01 (sample SAMN04112250, study PRJNA286221) | soda lake metagenome | biome: soda lake; feature: Kulunda Steppe; material: water; isolation source: sample PL-Br10 brine of Picturesque Lake | place: Russia: Kulunda steppe | collected 2010-07
AAAATGAGATGGATAGTCATCGCTGACATTTCCTGGGCCTTAAGACTGTCAATTTGAGGAGCACTTGTGCGCAAAAAAGGCTATCTTTGCATGCGTGAGGACATACCCTGAAATGATGGCAAGAACTCGTGCACCATGGATGGAGATGCACCACATGCACAAGGGGAAAAAATAAGTTTTGAAGTGTGCGCCAACCACGCTCTCTGAATTTTTCATCATCCTGTCCTGACACTCTCCCCTAATGGCTCAGGGTCGATTGACTGTCATGCAAGACCTTGCAGGCCATAAACCGAGTGCTTAAATGAGGGCGTCTGCAGCATTGCAGGCTCCTTATGAAAAGTGAAGTCTGTGTCGTGTTGCTACTTAATTGCGGCATGAGGACCTGTCGCAGAGAGCTCTTTGGATCCTATTGCTGGTCTTGGGAAGTTAGGAAACATTAGTGTGTGATTTCCAACAGTATTGCTGGAAGAAAATGGTGGTCGTGGGGGGAGCAGGTGCAGGTGGAGTGAAAAAATCGTGTGTGACGCAAATTTTTCCACTTCCGAGTGAGAAAAAAGTGAAAAAATAGTGAAAAAAGTTGTGTGTGACCGCGGCTTAAATCGATGAATTGTAAAACAATTATACATACAAAAGCAGTCAAAAACTTGATGACAATTTCAAAAATGGACAGAATCATAGACCATTTTGACAAGCTCGACAAAAATGTTGCAAGGATTTTCTACAACACACACCTGGAACATTTGGGTTTCCAGAAAGGTACGTACGAAGGGTCTGTCTCGAGAAGGTGTTGCTTCAATCACCCAGTCTTTCATCAGCGTGGCCGTGCGGTTGTTGCCACTCACCTATGGCCATGTACATTGCACGAACACGAAGAAGCATTACAACCAAGAACTTAGGAGGCAATTTTAGGAAATAAGGTTAAGAAATTTAGAAAATGCCCTTTTTCACAACTTATACAGACTCTGGGTCTTCTAAGACACTTACATTGGTAATGAAGTAAGGCCGAAGGTCGCCTAGCAAGCAGGCATCATCGCTTTCCCCGTGGCTCATGTTGGTTTGGTCGGCAGGGCTGCTAGCTCCAGACATGTTGCTGGAGCCCCCACCCAAATGCAATGATAACACACTTAAGAATGACTTGGTGGCGTGCTCCTGCGATCAGAGCGCTAACAAATTCTTTACAAGAAAATTAATGTAGGTATGGCCACAAAGTTGTTTGCCTGCAGGAAGCAGGACACATGCATGTGCAAGTGAGAAAGCAAGAACGGAAAGGGAGGGTAAAATGTGTGCATACGCGAAGCTTGTCTCTTAAAATTAGAGGTCTGCACATTCAAAGATATCTTGGCATATAAGAAAGTTGCCATGTGTCTGATGGAACACACGGCCTCTGCGCTTGAAGGCAAACCAAACCATTTTCCCAAGCGAAGACCTCTGACCCAGAGCATAGAAGTGTTGGTGCGCGCGGCCAGTCTGTGTGAAACCTTATGCAAATGCGCAAGAGAACATGCTGCTGCAGCTTGCAGACAGCCATGAAACCTTACACGCATGTGCAAACAACTCTGTGCAGGTTTTGGTCGTCAAATTTGGCCTTGTAACTCAAAATGCCAGCCGAGTGCTGTCCATTAGCAAAGTTTGATGGACACTTGCCTCTTCAGGAGTCAACACATGCACCGGCCGTGTGCTTGCGCCTGCTATAGAGGCTGCTGAACGAACGTTGGCATGATGAGGTGCCAGCGCTGCAGCCAGCTTTTTGTGCCCAGGTAGGGAGGGCAGGTGGCTGGCATTGCTGACATGCCCCTTGTAGACATTCACGCGCACAAGGGATGTGCACCTATGAGTAAACGCATGCATTACTGTGTATTATGGTTTGCAGTTCTGAGGAATGTGCATCCACTTGCATCAGTCATTTAGATCTAAATCAGTCAACTGTCTGCTGGTGGCTTTAATAGTAACAGACGAGTTTGGCAGAGCACATGCCAGAAAACAGTGCAAATCTAAGTACAACAAATTTATCACATTGGGGGGTGACATAAGGGAAGTGCCAGAGCAGGTTATCTGAGGCCCCAAATGGGTATGAATTTGGCATGATCCCAGGGCATCCCTGACGGGGCCCTTTCACGCTTAGCGTTAGATGGCAGCCCTGCTTGCAAGCTGTCCACAGCACCCGAGCTTGAAAGGGCCCCGTTAGGGAGACCGTGCCTAATGGATTGAGGCGTGAACCCTACTTTTCACAGCCAGATGTCCACACCAGATCACCCTCTGCACCAAATTACATGGTTTTTGGTGTTTTGGTGCTCATGCAACAAACAAAATTATTGCAAAATAATTGGAGTGAAAAGACCCAGCGGTTGGTGGGATGTGCAATTGGGCATTTCCCTTAGAATAAGTCCAGCAAATGGGTACCCAAAATGGGTCAAAAACCGACACCCTCCAAACCTGGGTTTCAACACCCAATATCAATTAGCAACATAATAGAAATATACTAGTACAATTTTTGGAGTAATAGGAGCTCTGATGGGCCCATGGTGAGGGCGCACGTTCGCTATCTATGCCAAAATAGGCCAAAAACAGAGGCTGAGCGCCCACCCAGACCACCATGGTCGTCTTCTTCACCCCAAAATTTGCCAGCAGTCTAGTTTTATGATAAAAATTTTGTTTAAATCAAAAAAGGATCATGCCCGGACTTTTGGCCAGAAAAGCCCCTCTGGGAATATGCAACAGAATTAAATCATGTGATGTTAGATTCTGGCAGCAGCTTTTCACAGTGTGACCCCAAAACAGGGGCAGACTTCTGCTCGATTGATGAGCCCAAGTGTAGGAGGGCATAGCGAGTAAAATGGCCACCTAGGGAGTGCACAAGCACAGCTGTAGCTGTAGCTGCTCCGGTTCACAGTCCACCTGCCCCTGAACTTCATCCACATACGCGTCACGAGGCCTGAAATTTGTCATAATTTCGTTTACAAAGCAGGCCTGGTGATGCATGACAGCCTATGCATGACAGGTCTGGTGATACATGACAGGTCTGGTGAAGCATGCCAGCCTATACAAAGCAAGTCAGGTGGATGCATGACAGCCTGTACTGCACCAGGGAGTAGCACAGCCAGATGAGGGATGAGGTATGAGGAGGGTGGAGGGGTCTAAGGGCCTCTATTTCTCCCCAGACCTCCAAGCAGTCGACTTCACAAAAGAGCTGAGTGCTCCACCCTTCTGCCCCTGGAGGGTCCTGTAAATGTGCAGCCATCCTGCATCGCTGACATTACCACTCACCACCTGGATGAGCTAAATAATGTTTGCAGAATTAACTTCACATAAGTGAAACAGGAAGAAGTCAGGGAGACCATGTAACATTTTTCGTGGAGTATGCACAGCATAGCATCGCGTTTGGAAATAGCTGAGATTGTGCTGTGTACCCTTGTCTACGGATGGACAGGAGAGTTACAATCGCTGCGCACCTGGTGGAAACATCATGAGTCTTATACTGCCAGCCCAGCACAAACGGCACAGGGGCTTCCAAGAAGCAGGCCATTGATCCAGGAGTAATGGGCATGAGGAGGCCATGCCTGGGCAAGGACCGAAAGGCAGGGTGGATCAAGAGAAAGTGAAAGCAGTAGTAAATTGCTCTGAACGTTTACAAACGAATTGCCGCCACTAGTCTTTGCCACCACCCTCATGGCCAGGGCCACCCATTTCAGTCCAACCTGCACCAATTGCCTAATTTAATGATATTGTTAGGAAATTGCGTGACAAAGGAACATGCCAGAGCTTTTGGTCAGTGAGTCTGCTCTGATGTATACCAGGCACAGGTGCGTAGCAGTGGCAACAGGCCCAGCACCTACCAGGCATAGGGGCATAGCAGTGGCAACAGAGGCCCAGCACGTACCAGGTATAGGGGTATAGCAGTGGCAACAGGCCCAGCACAAACCAGGCATAGGGATGCAGCAGTTGCAACAGAGGCCCAGCACATACCAGGCATAGGGGGGTAGCAGTGGCAACAGGCCCAGCACGTACCAGGCATAAGGGCGTAGCAGTGGCAACAGGCCCAGCACACAAGCACTGAGCAGCGAGATGTTTGGGCAGAAGAAGACAATTTGCTGCTCCAGCAGCGCAGCACTCAGCAGCATAAGCAAGTCGTCCAGCGGCAAGGCCCTGCGCACAATAAGGCAGGCACACATGCCCATTTTGGTATGCAGACTTTGCTTGCTGGAATTCATTCTATGTCTGGATGCCTGATCTATGTAGTGCGAGTGTGCGCGTGCAAGCGTTAGCCCATGCGCGTGCACATACCTCTATGCAGATGAGGCACGATCATAAGGGATATAGCAGGAAGTAGATAGGAAGCAGGCCAGCCAACAAGGCATCAGTGCAGCTCAAACTCAGCAAAATAGGTGTGTGAGCATATAAGTATGGGGATTGATGGCTCCAGCATGGCCCCGGTCAAGCATCAGAAGGTGCACACATGTAGATGGGCTTGCAAGCACTTGAAGGCCGTTGCTCCCCATCAGAAGACCAACCTGCTCCCAAACCCTTTAGCAAGCATGCCCTTTTAAATGCCTGCTTGTAGCTTGTTACGCCTGGAAATGAGTACATACGCACCTTATAAGGGCTGCAGCTGCCCAGCTTGACAGCTCTGTTGCTAGCTCCTCATCTGCATAGCTGGCGAGCTGATGCAGTGGCCCTAGGATATGCGCGCGGCGTGGCAGCAAAGGTCGCCAATATGCCAGGGTGTTGATGCCCCCCAAGGAAAATTGCAGGCAGTCACCTGCAGCAGCAGGCCGGCGCACGCAGCAAGCATGAGGCAGCGCGCATACAGCATGCAGCATTGGCTCAGTGCTGTGTTGCACAAGCACTCCCTACGCCTCCCCAGGCCTAGCCTGTTGATGCAGTGCCCAATAACACCACGACAGACTCTTGCATGTGGATTCCAGGCAAATTTAGCTTGGTCCATAGCCTCCTTGTGCACCGCGCTCCCTCCCCCCACACCTGGATACAAGAGGGGCGCGTTGTATAACGTGTCCAGCACTGCCAGCGAGGAAAATTGGGAGGGGTCCAAGCCCGCGCCTGTTCCTCCTTGGGACTGCCTCCCACTATCAAGCTCTGTGCAGCTGCCAGCGACGCTGCTGCTGCAGGCGCTGCCACCAGTGCCACTGCGCCGCGGCAGCCCACCCGGCATTGCTGGCGGTGTGTCCACGCGCGGCAGCAGCAGTGAAGTACTTTCAATGCTGCGTCTCTGGAGGCTCACAACTCCTTGATTTAAATGAGCTACCTCCACCTTGTCATCTGCTTTCTTTGGCTGCTGCCGCAGCTGCTCCTGCACTAAGCCAGCACTCTCTACACCCAAGCGAGAGCCTCTTCGGCGGACCCTGTCTCCCTCTGCTAAACTTGCACCCTTGCCATACACTGCCTGTGCACCCTGCCCACCCTGCTGCTGCCCCTGTGGCGCGTCCATGACACCTGCATTGTATTTGCCTTGCTGCCCCTCCTCATCCTCACCACAATCGACTGCTGTGTAAAAGCTGGCGCCGCTGAAAGAGCGTGTGTGGTGGTGGTGCTGCAGCGAGGTGGGCAGGAGGAAGGGGTGACAGCTTGGAAGCGAGCTCAATTGTGCACTCTATGGCGCATGACAGGCATGACAGGCAGCGTTGCACTAACCTTGAGCGTATCAGCAAGCGCTGCTCATAAGCCAAAAACTGGGCATGGGGATGAAAGCGAAAGCTTGGGGTTGCAGCATCACGAGCAAGGCAAAGGGCTCCAGGAGTTTGGCTTCACGCCCCTGAGCAACATATTTGCTGCTGTTGATCACAGTGGGCCCGAGCACACAAATCACAGCAAAAGGCGCCTTCTCATGGCAAGGGCAAAAGCAGGTGAACATTATGCTGCGTTGTACAATGAAGCAGAGGTTAAAAAGGCGCCTAATGTCAAACAGGAAGTGAAAAGGATTTGGTTTGGTTAATGCACACCTGCACAGAAAGCGCCTCTTGTGACCGCAAGCCAGCATGCTTAGAGCTCTGCGGCAAGTTCCCTGCTGCAGTAGCTGCTGCTGAATCGCCGCCAGGGAAAGGCGCACAGATATCGGTGCCACTCCCGCAAGGGGATAACTGCTGGAGGCGCTTAGTCAGTGCACCACGCACAGGCACCCTGCGCATTTAAACGTGTTGTGAGCGAATTGGTGGCAAGCGAGGAGGAGCGTGAGCACGACCTAATAGCCCACGCATACTTGCATGTGTGTGGGCACGAATGTCTTCCTGCTCTGCCTTCTTATTGTGGCTATTTTTCAACAAATTATGTGGATCCAATAACACACGCGTCCTCACACTCATGACTAAAGGCAGCTATGCTGCATGCAAGTTTGGCCAAAGGCCAGAGATTTTGAGGGAATGCTTGTCACAATAATTATCAACTGTATAGCAAGTCAAGCTTTTTCCATTCTCTGAGTGCCTGGCTCTTTCCAATTAAAGACTGGAGTAAAAAACAATCCTTTCTGACTTTCTGAAATAGATGGGCGGACACTTTAAAATCGCCTATGCTACTAGACAAATCCTAGACACAGAAAAGAGGTCAGGGACCTTTTGGTAGTGGCCTGGAGGGGCGGCTTCGGTAGACCCTCGAGTTGCTGATCCCTCAAGAGTGCTATGAGCAAATCAGTATGGTTATTTTTCTACCTAGAAGGAAGAATGACCAAATGACTCGCTTCCCTTTTGACGCAAGAATGGCTTTCCTTGTCTGACTCGGAGAGGTTGCACGCAGAAAAGCTATAAGTGTGGTCGGGCAAAAGCCAGGACTAACAGCAAGCTCTGGCAATACTTAATGTTTTCTTGTAAGATCCTCAGTGGCCCTCGGCGTGGAAGCCAAAAGATGAGTCTTGAGAATCTTCCGTCACCCTTCACCGTTCTTTGACATTACAGCAGATAGTCTCTTGAGCAAGTTAGTGGTTCATGGCGAGGAACACAATCTACAATTTTTGGCATCTGTTTGCAATAAATAGGAAGATTCACTTCCTTTAATATGGTAATTTAGTCTGCACAAATGCGCAGCAAACCAATTTTAGAGGGGGCAGCTAGGCAAAAGTTTGGGCATGAGACAAATCACATAAACGCCTGACTAAGACATGTGACAAAGCTGTTTGGAGTGGAAACGATGATTCCATGGGCCACAGTGGGAGTACAGCCTTCAGTTCCGGCCTAAATTAGCATGAAACACACCTGCTAAGAGCCACCAAGACCTACCCAGAGCCATTTCACATTTAAAGCACTGCTTCTTTATTGTAGAAGGATCCTGGATGCTAAAATTATGGTTAGGAGGGGGGCAGTCCTTACACATTCCAAGGCAATTGGCTGGAATTGGGTATTCTACCAAACACTGGGTCTTTCACTCCATTTCTTTAGCAATGATCTCTGTTCAACTCCAAACAATTGAGTAGTTTGTGTCTGATAAATTTGACTGGGTCAATGCAAGGTTGAAGGATTTACCTGTTTCACTTTTTATTGCACAAATGATTCTGTTAAATCAAAAAACATCGGATTAATTGAACCTGTGTTTGCCTGTGAGCTGTAAAGATAAGGGTGGGTAGGCACTAACGACGCCAACTCCCCCTCCCCTCTCCCTCCCCCCCTGAGCCCGTCCACAGACATATTACAAAAGAAAGTTTTCTTTTGTAAGGGTGACATGGGGCTACCTTGAAGACAACAGTGCAAAACGTTTCATCCCAGGACCTGCTTAGGGAAAATGTTTTGTTTCCCGACAACGGGCGAGTGATGTAAAATGCTTTAATCCATCCCCAGACCAATGGGTAAATTAAAAGAATGCAACGGCAGATTCAACAGGTTGCACAAAAAGGCTACTTATAGAAGCAAATATCCTTGCTACTAGTGAGGATATCTATCCATAGTTTGCAACTCGCCCGCTGGGGGTACCCTGTGCAAGAAGGAGCTTGCACATAGCGTACTCAATTTTTGGCCTCGGTCAGCCCCCTGTGAGAAAATAGCTGAGAAAATAGGTTAGGGTACTACACCTGCAAGGGCATATTTTGCAAAGCCCCTGTCATGGAGCATAGCCCCTAGGTTTGGGGTGCTTTCAGTTTTCACAGTGGCTCGCCCAATCCCACCCAGGCCACCCCTGAAACTCTGATTAGCCTCCTAAACAAACTCTTTTGGAGAGCCTGCAGCGACAGGGGGGCGGGAGTGGGCGTGGTTGGCTTACCAGAAACTTTGCTCAATGAGTTTTGGAAACAGGGGCTGGCAATTCTTAGCCAGGGCCAGCCAGCCCATGGCTTAGCCTGAAATGCGGCATGCGTACCTAGCAAACCCTTTGACCGGGGATGCCAAGTTTTGGTGGCTGCAAGTGCAGCATGCTGTCAGAACAGCTAAATATTTGGACTTTTGACTTTGCCAGCCAGGCCATCCCAGGTCCCTGGACGGCTCCCTGATTGTCCAGGCTCACCCAGCATGTCTTCTTGCGTGTAGTTCTCAGGGATGCGGACAAGTTGTGGTCCGGGCAGCAACTTCGCTGTGCACCAGCGAGCAAGTTCACCTCGTGACCAGGTGAAGAGTATGCGGAAGTTTAAATCAATACGTAACGTATATCATTTAAACATTCTTGTCAGACAAGCGGGCTCTGTCTTGGGCATGAGCTTCACCAACTTGCTTCAGCGTTGTTTGCTCCGCCTCCCTTACTTGTCACTGCATTTATATGCGACGACCTTGTGGTGTTAAAGTTTGGCAGGGAATCTAAGGAGTATCAACATTGTGGATCATGCAGAGCACCAGATCGAGTCATTTTCTCTTGTTCATTGATGTAAACACACTTCAAGAAAATGAGATGGGTAAGTGCAGTGTGTGGGAGTTGTGGGTTTGAGTCATCTACCTGGGGCAGAACCAGCCCTTGGGGGTGAAAGCCAGACCCTTTCAGACCCGGATTTCTTCTCCCAAATCTTTTTAGGACTGCAAAGGGGTCTGCACTTATGCATTCTTGATGCAAAAATTGCCACCTGTTGTTGTTACCTGAGCCTTATTTGAATGCAAAACACACTACTTCTGCCAACTTCCAGCCCTCCTGCCTCTGACCTAGGGCAATTTTTGCCATGTTTTTTTCCCAAGGTTATACAAGTGAGCGAAGATTGTGCATGCCATGACAAGTGTGCAGCTATCGGGCCCGAAGAAGTTTGGAAAAAGGAGCACCTTTTAAAAGCACAGTGACACCCCCCCAGACCTTGATCCAAAGAACTCATAATACTTCGGGCATAGATGCCTGAGTGACTTTTATTGGGCAAATGGCTTTAAACACCAGGGTTTGTGCTGCATTGATCAGGCATGCCCCCCCAACTAGATTAAGCTTGAACACAGTGGTACAGTGTTAGCCAATGGAATCAGCTGTGGGGCTCTAGAGTAGGAATAATGCAAAAAGCATACCTATTCGGAAACAGTGGGGAAGCTGCCCCTCTCTGGCACGGACCACACATTTGCAGCCCCAGGTCCTGATTTTGCCCTGCCAAACCTAATCCTCCTCTCCATGCTCAGGCAATGTGGCTCCGGATTGTTCTTTGAAAAAGGAACTTTCTGTGCCTGAGTAGAGGTAAAGTAAGCAGAGGACACAGCGATTGTGCACGGCAGCTGCATCTGCGCTTTCTTACGTGTATATCTGGTGTTCACCCAGCTCACCTCGGTGGATGGGTTCCCCCTGCAGGATGCCCCTTGGCCTGTGTATCCTGACCCAGTGCAGGCCCAGTATCAAGCGGGAGTGCCATGCAGGGCGTGGCTAAGAATCCGGGAGTGCTGCAATTGCTACTGAGGCTGCGACAGCTTCGCAGCCCACAAGATGGTGTGGCCTCTTGTATGTGTGCGCTGGAATGGAGGCTGCACTGGTCTCGATCCACCACTCCGGTGCCAAGAAGGCATGAGCCCTCAATGGGTGATGTGCAAGTCTGCTTCATATCAGGCGTAGCATAGCAGGTGCTGGGGCAGCTACTGCCATCACCACCTTGGACCTTTACAGTGGCAGCTGAGGTGCAGCTATCATGCACACCTGCAGTTGGGAGGACAGGTGGAAAGGGGCACAACATCAATTCTTGAGCAGGCCATGATAGCCTGGTTGTAAGGAGCATACCTCGACAACTTGCAACCTCAATGTCTTTGGGGATCAGGATAGGTTCCTGAGAACGCGGGCTAGCGTAAGCAGGTTAAAGAGGCTGATTAAAATATTAGCAGAAGACATGGTGTGACCGAAATGTGTTTTGGGTCATAAAGGAACAGCAAGTTCAGCGTGAATAACCCTTCATGTGCATCAACCAGGGCCAAGTGGGCATTTGCACTCGCAAGTGCATAACAGGATGAGTGTACAGACAAGGTTTGAGCATTTCAAGGAAGGAGGTATGCAAGAATTCTGCCTCTGCCTCCTCATCAGAGGTTACACAGACACCAATCAATCCCCTTAAGCACCTGGGGGGATGCCATTGCTGTTAGCCCTGTTCACTGTTGGGCTGCCCGTCTGCCTGCTCAAAAGGTCCTGCAAATGCTGCCGCAGTGGCTCTGAAACCACAGATGGGCTGCTCTGCTCTGCCATGAGCTGGCGCAAATGCCCTTTGTAGTCCTCACCCTGATAAGCACGTGCTGGTTTGCCATCAGGGTCCCTGCAAAGAGAATTCATGGAAAGAGGAGAAGTGTCCATAAGCATCTTGTACTTCATAATGGTATTACTTTGCACAACAAGGATGTAAACAAGCCAGTGTTAGAGGTACAAAAGGCCTTAAGCTTCCCTGCCACCACAGCCAATCTCATCCCTGAGCCAGCGCTTTAAGATCTTGTTGATGAATAAGACCGTAATTACACGCAGGTTCTTTAAGACACTGTTATTTTGATGTCTGACAATTCAGTGGTCACACATGCCTTAGTCTTATTTGTAAGGTTGGGCAGTGGTCTTGCCGAGACACACCGACAAAGAGACCCACTAAGACTTGGCGAGTCTGTTTGGGGGATGGTAGGAACCCCTCGTCGGTGACTAGTCACTTCTTTGCATGGAAACCACCGAAAAGTGAAGGACGAGGTAGTGCAGAAGGTGATAATGAGCTTGGAAATGACTGACAGGGTGATGGAAAGTATCAACCATCCTTCCAAAAAGTTAGCACCCTGCTGATGTCACTAAGAACAGTGAGAAATGACGGAAGGAGGAAGGGAGAAACGTTCTCCAACCCTTTCCATAAGTCTGGCCTATGAGTTTCCATGTAGCTGCCCTTGCCAAAGTGCAGCTGATGCGCATCCCATGGCTTGAACCTGCACCCCACAGCTTGTTGCCAGTGAGCAAATTGGTCAGTTTGACAGCTGCACGTTAAGCACAATAGCTGTTTTCCAGCACCCCAAGGCTCAGGAGAGCGCATAGGAGCACATCCGCTGAAGTATCCAGGATTTAATTGGGAATGACCTGGAGCCTACAGCTGCTTGACACGAAGATCTAGGTTGCCTACAAACGAACGAGCTGCGGGACAAGCAGCTGGAAGGGGGAAGCAACAGGGGGAAAGAGAACAGAACAGCATGTGATTCATCCCGGCCTTCGGGAGGCCCAGTCTAAAGAGCTTAGTTTGCTTTTAATCTTATTGAAGCAACTTGGAAATTTCCAGGTTTAAAGGAGGCGCCTGTGAAAAGCAGTTATTCTAACAATGCCCATCTAGGCCCTGCCAATTTGAGAGTCTCGGCGAGTCTCTTTGGCGGTTGGGACCACCCTAATTACCCATCCTTTCTTTGTCATTTTTCCAAACCATACCTTATTGAACAACCTCTTTCCTGTGCCCCACAAGAAGGAACGTTGTGCTCATCTCTTCTTGATGACACCCAGACCAACAAAGCCAGCAGATTGCCATTTCTAAACGCAATCATTACTCATGACCCTCTTTTGCGCCATCAGCATGGTCGAGAACATGAGCATGATTTCTTTTTGCTATCTTGTCCCCTGCCTCTCACCAATATGGATTTACTCACCAAGCCAAGTCATCACAATTGAGGCGGTCATGAGGTGCCAACTCAAGCATGGCCAGGCTGCTGGCGGGGGCTGGTTGCGACTGTGGCGAGGGAAAGCTGCCTGGGCCTTGAGTGCCGTCAGCTGCAATGCCGCTGGTAAGGGTGCGCATGGAGCACTGTTGCGCTCCAAAGCCAACAGTGCGCGTGTGGGTGAAGGCTTCTTTTGAGGGATGAAGAGGCTGGTGCTCTTGTCCCCTATTCCCCAAGCTTGTGCCCGCCCCATGGAACTGGCTGCCTTGATGAGTGGCATCTGGCGTGGTGTTTACTGCTGCAGCTTCGCTAGCTTCACAGACAGAAGTTGTGCGAACAGGACCAGCTGCTCTACAGTCACCCTGATGTGTTCTGCTGCTGAGACCCTGATCCGCTTGTAGCCGGAGGTTGGTGGGGTTATGGCATGACCGGGCAGGCGTAAAGGCGTGGGGTCTCTTGGGCAGGGGCGCACCGCTGCTAGCAGGCCAGCTGCGGCTCATGCCACACGCCTCCTTACCAGCAATTTCATTTGCATGTTCAATTGCCTCAGGGCTGTCGGATGGTAGAAGGTAGCGGCCCATTTCCATGGCAGCACTCGCTTGTGCCTGTCAAAAATTACGGAGCAGGCGCATGAAATGAGCGCATGCGCAAGCAACAACACCATATTGTGCAGACTACAACAGCACCAGAGCTAGGCTTCAAGGATGGCCAGACAATGCAGTAACTAATAACTGGAGCTGCTCTATAGCGCACCTGTAATGCTAACGGTAGGGGTGACTGAGGACTGTTTACGTCCGGTGGGATTGTGCCTGGCATATTAGCCATGTGAGATGACTGAGCTGCAGCAGCGGGATTGCTAGAGCTGCGCAGAGGCGGGTGGGCGTCATTGTCCAGCGCTGCCCCAGCATGATGCAAGAGCCACGCTGGACGCCGCAGTAAATCAGGTGCGCTACACTCGTTGCCCAGCGAGCGAGCTGCAAAGCACAAGGCAGAACACACCATAGGGCCCAAGATCAGGCAGACAAAAAGCGAGAGGGGCAAAAGAGGGTCGGATGTCAGCGGAAAGGATTGCTGTGGGCAAGTAAAGAGAGCGTCTGACCAGAACCTTAAAATTACCTGGCTTGCAAGGAAGCTGGAAGGAATGGTTGGATTACTTGTTTCGCACATTTCGATGGACTAAATTTGCTTATCATTAAATGATGCGATACATACTTCACTGATGGGTTTCTTTTACAAAAACAGCCTTAGTAGCCTGTAAAGCCAAGTATCCTGAGAGCAGGCTATCAGCACAAGCGACACGGTCAGCATTTCCTGCAAATCGGCGAGATAAGCTGTGTATAAAGTGTGAAGCCAGACAACGAGAGACTGGCAAAGCTTGAGGAGCCTACAGGGTAGCAGGCATGCAGGCGAGCATACAGGAAGGCAAGCTGCAGCTTCAATGCCTACACCCGCAGCAGCAGTATGGGCCTGATCACAGCTAAAGCTGCAATTCAAGGATGGGCATGAGAATTTCATGATTTGTCTTGCTTTTAAAGTGAAAAGGGCACGACACAGCAGGAACACATGCACCTTGCAAGAACTCATAAGCCACCTCACAAAAGCTCCTGGGGCACTTGGTCTGCAACCTTTGCGCATTCCGTTTATTCATGTCCAATTTTTTTATCAACACTATGAGATAAAAGCGAATAATAACTGATGAATGTTAGTGCCAATCTGTGGGCAAGGGCTACCAAAAGCCAAAGACAGGGCACCAAGTCAGGTGCAGAATGCTTGCAGTCTTTAAGAACGGGGCAATGTCTGGGTATTTTATAAAAATCTTACATTCGGAGAAGCTGGAACAAAAGTGCGATGTACCTTGTGATCCTAGTTTGTGGTGTACAACAGATCAAGGTAGGTTAGAAACAACAATAGATGGCAACATAGGTTCTCTGCAGAAGCTTTGACTGGAACCTTTGCGAGGGAATTCATTGCCTGAAATCCAGCAGGTCGGTGAGTGCATGATTTGTGGAATATCTATCAGCTGTCCCTAAGTGCTCATGTCCCGGAACAATTTTGCAGGACTTCCTAAGCATTAACATTTATTCTGTGGATTTATTTATGAAAGGTATAATAGCTAGCCAACTGCTAAACTGCACAAGTTCCTACCTCCCAGCAGCCGAGTGTACTTGCGAGGTGCCCTGTACGCTGCCCAACGTCCACTCCCCCCTCCATACGGCACTGCCATGTCCACTGGTGCAGCGGGTACAGCAGCAGGCACAGATGCCATGACTGCTCCAGCGCCCTGTGCCACACATACACAAGCATGCATAAAAGATTCTGACGCAAAGGCGCAGGGATCAACACAAGGCACAATAAAAGAGCCAGTGGGCTTTTGGATGCATGCAAGCAGTCTGCAACTCACGCAGCCTTTTGCCTTGGGAGTAGAGCTCTAGGCTAGACAAATTTATGTGTACAGAAAATGTGGAATACTTTGTTGTGTAACGCATGCAAGGAAATTATTAGCTGAAATGATCAGGTACCCCCACACAAGCTGGAAGGTTCCATTGGCTACCTCCGAGAATCGATGATCACCTCCAGCCCCCTTTAAGAGCAAGAGTGCATACATGAGTTATGGAATGACTTTGCCTTTGAAGGGCGGATAGTACACCCACATATACACGTGCGAGCAAACATACATACATACATACATACATACATACATACATACATACATACATACATACATACATACATACATACATACATACATACATACATACATACATACATACATACATACA